>Ga0222712_10007990_pt1 | contig 10108 bp, 9 predicted proteins | sample C33_657DmetaG_FD_165043 | JGI IMG/M metagenome (GOLD analysis project Ga0222712, IMG submission 165043) | Estuarine water microbial communities from San Francisco Bay, California, United States - C33_657D | ecosystem: Environmental > Aquatic > Marine > Unclassified | place: USA: California...
ACTCTCTGAAGCATCTCTGTCGTCGAGTGCCCACCGAGCGGCACGCAGCATGCTACCTTCAATAAGGGATTGACGCAGGGAAGCAACGCCGCTAGCAGGCTCCTGCAAGGCCTGATCCAAATGGGACTGCCGTGTGGCTTTGTCATGCAATGCATGGGCAGATTCAGCCGCCAAAATATGAGCGACACAACGCAAGGCGCCTGCATGCTCCAATATTTCACCGCCATCGGACAAAGACTTTTCTCTGATCAGAACAAGTTCGGCGGATTTGCGCGCGCGCAAGAATCTGCCTTCCATAAACTGGGCCATGGCATCCAACAATGCGCCATGTGCGGCACGCTCCTTTTGTTGTAAGCGCCAGCGCTTGGCTTGCCTAGGTAACTCAAAAAGGGCAGTGAGAGCACGCTGCGCCCAATGCAAGGTCAATAAAATCATGACCAGGACAAACAAAACCAAATTCAGGGAAACATCGACGCGGTAAGGTGTCCAGAAAATGGCGACTGTGCCAACGTTGTTCGAAGCAAGCAAGGCTGTGGCCACCGCCACCGCAAACAAACTCATGAGCCAAAGTGACGCGCGCATGCCGTTTTACCTTCCAGAGGAGGCCGTAGCCAAGGCAGCCAGAGTGCCATCGAGTCTTGGGATGGCATTGCCTTTGCTTAATGCTTGTGCTTTTTCCAACAATTGCTGTGCATGCTGTGTTTTGCGAGCCCCAGGGTCGAAATATTTTTTCAACATCATGGAGACAGCTTGCATGTCTGCGCGGGCCGCCTCATTTTGTCTGGCCAACAAACCCAGCCTGGCATTGAGTAATTTGAGTTTCAAATTCTCACGCAGAAAAAATCCTTGCTCAGGGGCCAAGAGTGCCGCCTCAGGACTGTCAATTCGGCTGACCCTCAACAACCCGCGCGCCTCAAACATGAAACGTTCAAGCACAGTATTCCACCAAGCTGAATTTTGCGGAATGGTCAGATTTGCATCAGCAGCTTTGGTGGGGGCCAAGGATGGTCGGTTCATTTCATTGGCCAAGGGCAATTCATCTGCCAAGGCCACAATTTCATCTAGCACCAGCAGCATGCCAGGCAGGTCTGTAATTTGCACTGATTTGACAAGCTCAAGGTCGCGATCGATAGCTCGTTGAATGCTAATTAAGCGCGGATTGGAGGCCCTTTGAAGGCGTGATTGGGCAGTTTTAAGAACGCCCAACAGCGGCTCCAAGCTGCTGGTTAATTGAGCCTGCTGCTGGGCTAGGCGCAAAGAAGATTCAATGTCCAACACCAAGTTTTCGTCACGTGAACGAGACAATGTTTGAATGAGTTCCTCCAATTGAGCCCGCTGCAACGTCGCTTCGCCCAATCTAGACTCAACCAAAGCCATTCGGGCGGCACTGTCTTTCACGCTGTCTTGCGCTTGCTTGGCCCATGCCTTGGCTTCAAGAGATTGCTGGCCTGCATCTGCACTTTGCCTTGCAAGTTGGCCTTGAATACGAGAAAGCTTTTCCCAGAGTAATCCACTGAAAAGAACTGCCACAACAGCCAAAAACACTGGCAACCAAAATACCATAGGCCGCCGCTGCGACGTCTTGTCCTGCGTCGATGTGACCTCAGCTTGGGCGATGGGTTCCTTGGAATTTTCAGTGCTCATGCCAGCGATTTTATAGATGCCTGCAATGAACCGAGGCCTGGTGGGGCAATAGCAACAGCGCCCCAACCCATTTTTTGAGCTAAGTCAGCCATTCTGGGATGCGTGACCGTGGCTTTGGCCATTGACCAATCGACCTGCGGACATTGATCGACAAGGGTCTGAAGAGCAGCCGAACTGCTGAAGACCCAGATGGCACCATCGTCAATGAATTTTTGAACTTGGGCCTTTTGAGGCTCTGTCAAATGGGTGGGTGCGCGTTGATAGGCAGCAATGGCAGAGACCTTGACGTGCGCCTTTTCAAGTTCTAAGGCCAACCAATCTCGCCCCACAGTCGCTCCCGATTCGTCAGCACCGCGAACAAACAGCACATTCATGTCTTTGACCGCTTGTGAGGAGACGACATTCCACAGAGCCTCAGAATCAAGTTGGCTTGCGTGCGCTAAAGGTTGATCAATCTGGCCGAGAGGAATGCCGCATTGCGCCAAAGCGGCAGCGGTACCCGGACCCGTGCACCAAGCACGGGATACCTGAAAGTGCTCAACCCAATCAGGCTGATGACGAAATGCTTGTGCCAAAAATCGAACGGCATTGGCACTGACAAACATAACTGCTTGACTGCGTTTTAAAAGCACCAAGGCTTCTAGGGCAGTTTGAGTCGTCAAAAACTCATTCAGTTCGAGCAACGGAAAACGAATGGTTTTAAAGCCTGCTTGCTTGAATGAATCGACCCAAGCGCTTGCGTCTTGCTCTGGCCGTGTGACCACAACTTGCGTCATGGCCTTGTAACGCGATGCATCAGCGGGCACCCCCACGCCTCAACTCTGCCGCAACCTGAGTTCCTAAATTTTCAGCCTGCTCAAGACTACCCACTTCAGACACGGTTTGAGCCGTGACCAAGGTGCTTGTGCCCTCTGGATCTCCCCATGCCGCACGCAAACTCAAAGTGGCCCCCGACAATGTGGCATGCGCCGCCAAGGGCATGGAGCAACTGCCGCCCATCGCGCGACTGACAGCACGCTCTGCCGCCACAGCCAACCAAGAAGTTGAGTGGGCCAAGGGCTTCAAGGCATCAATCAAATCAGCTCGACCCGTGCAAATTTCAATGCCCAGGGCGCCCTGCCCTGCTGCCGGCAGCATTTGCTCGGTCTCAAAGATATGGCGAATTCGACCCGCCAATTCCAAGCGCTTTAAGCCCGCTGCGGCCAGAATAATGCCCGCGTATTGGCCTTCGTCCAGTTTGCGCAAGCGTGTGTCTAGATTGCCACGCAAAGGTTCAATTTTCAAATCAGGGCGCAGCGCCCTGAGCAAAACAGTACGGCGGAGGCTCGAAGTCCCGACTACAGCACCTTGCGGTAAATCCATCAAAGTGGCGTATTGACTGGACACCCACGCATCACGGGGGTCTTCTCGTTCCATGACGCAGGCCAATTCGAAGCCCTCTGGCATGTCCATGGGTACATCTTTGAGAGAGTGCACCGCAATGTCAGCTCGCCCCTCTGACAAGGCCACTTCCAGTTCCTTCACAAAGAGTCCTTTGCCGCCGACTTTGCTCAGGCTTCGGTCCAAAATTTGATCACCCAGGGTGGTCATTCCAAGCAGCCGTACGGTATGGCCTCGAGACTGAAGAATGGCCTGCACGTGCTCAGCTTGCCATAAGGCTAAACGGCTTTCACGCGTTGCAATGACGATGGGGCGTTGTAAATTAGAGGACATAAGGGGTTTCAAACAGTCATTTGTTCGTATTTTTTCAATTAAATCAAATGCTAGCACGACAAAAGACCTGTTAAGTTGGCCGCAGGCTTTACAAACCCCGCAAACCGATAAAATCCGAAAATGTCTAAAAACCAATTTGATCAAAAGTCCCAAGCCTGGTCGGCCCTGTTTTCCGAGCCCATGAGCGATCTGGTGAAGCGCTATACCTCCAGCGTCTTCTTCGACAAGCGACTCTGGGAATCGGACATTCAGGGTAGCCTGGCACATGCTGAAATGTTGTCGGCTCAAAAAATCATCAGCCCCCAAGATCTGGCTGACATTCAGCGCGGCATGGCGCAAATTACCGACGAAATCAACAAGGGGCAGTTTGACTGGCAACTTGACTTGGAAGACGTGCACCTCAACATCGAAGCACGCTTAACTCAAATCGTGGGAGATGCAGGAAAACGTCTGCACACCGGAAGAAGCCGGAACGACCAAGTGGCCACCGATGTGCGCCTGTGGCTGGTTCACGAGATAGACCTCATCAGCGGCTTGTTGAACGACTTGCAAAAATCTTTGATCGAGGTGGCTGAACGCAATGTGGAAGTCATCTTGCCTGGCTTCACGCATTTGCAAGTCGCACAACCTGTGAGCTTTGCCCATCACTTGCTGGCCTATGTCGAAATGTTTGCGCGCGATGCCGAGCGCATGGCCGATGTTCGCCGCAGAACCAACCGCTTGCCTTTGGGCTCCGCCGCATTGGCTGGCACCACTTACCCGCTTGACCGCGAGCGTGTAGCCCAAAAACTAGGCATGGTGGATGAGCATGGTCACGCTTGCGTGAGCCAAAACAGCCTTGATGGTGTGAGCGACCGAGACTTCGCCATTGAATTTACAGCGGCGGCATCTTTGTGCATGGTGCACATCAGCCGCTTGAGCGAAGAACTTATTTTGTGGATGAGCCAAAATTTTGGCTTTGTGAAAATCGCCGACCGATTTACCACGGGCAGCTCCATCATGCCGCAAAAGAAAAATCCGGACGTACCTGAATTGGCGCGCGGGAAAACAGGTCGTGTGGTGGGGCACCTGATGGGACTCATCACTCTCATGAAGGGCCAGCCGCTGGCCTACAACAAAGACAACCAAGAAGACAAAGAACCCTTGTTTGACACAGTCGACACCCTCAAAGACACCTTGCGCATCTTCAGTGAAATGATTGGTGGGCAGAGCGATGCCCAGTCAGGTCAAAAAGAAGGTGGTATCACGGTGAATTCAGAGGCCATGCAAGCCGCTGCAAAGAAAGGCTATGCCACCGCCACTGATTTGGCCGATTATTTGGTCAAGAAGGGACTGCCCTTCCGCGATGCGCATGAGGTGGTTGCTCATGCTGTAAAAACAGCGCAAATGCAAAACTTGGACTTAAGCGAACTGCCCTTGGCTACCTTGCAGCAGTTCAACCCTCGTATTCAAGCCGATGTGTTCGAATGTCTTAGCTTGCAGGGTTCATTGAATGCTCGAAATACTTTGGGCGGCACTGCGCCAGATCAAGTTCGCCTGCAAATTGCGCGCCATCATGCGCGTTTGGGTTTTTAAAGAAGAGGTTGAGATGAAAGCCAATCAATTTGAAGAAGCAGTGGTCTCTCCCTCTGCCGCGGGTCTGAACTGGTCTGCTGACTTGCACACCGGCGATGGCCGCATGGACAATACACACGAGGAGTTTGTGACCATGCTGAACGCTTTATTGCTGACGCCGCAAACGGAGCAATTGAATTTGTACCGCGAATTTTTAAATCACACCGTTGAGCATTTCGCCCAAGAAGATCGCTGGATGTTGGCCACAGGCTTTAGCGAAGACAACTGCCATGCAGGTCAGCATGCCACCATCTTGGAAACTATGCGGGCGGTGGAAACGCACTATGTGCAGGGTGATACTGAAATTATTTCTCGCTTGGCCGAAGCCTTGGCGGAATGGTTTCCACAGCATGCCACTTCGATGGACGCCGGCTTGGCTCTGCACTTGAAATCTGTGAATTTTGACAGCGAGACAGAAACACTGGCCGACCCTTCCCTCATCAAAAACGTCACCATGTCGGGTTGCGGCAGCGTCAGTTGCAGCTAAGTACCTTCAATGACAGGCTCATTAAGCAGCATCCAAAAAAATAGGAAATCAAAAATGTCCGTGATCACCACCATTGAAGAACTGCGCGTCCTGGCTCAAAAACGCGTACCACGCATGTTTTACGACTATGCAGACAGCGGCTCCTGGACCGAAAGTACTTACCGCGCCAACGAAAGCGATTTCCAAAAAATCAAGCTTCGCCAACGCGTGGCAGTGAACATGGAAGGTCGCAGCACTGCCACCACCATGATTGGTCAGCAAGTGGCCATGCCAGTGGCCATCGCACCTACTGGGCTCACTGGGATGCAGCACGCCGATGGCGAAATTTTGGCAGCGCGTGCCGCCAAAAAATTTGGCATCCCCTTCACGCTTTCAACCATGAGCATTTGTTCCATTGAAGATGTGTCCAAAGGTACCGACGGTCACCCCTTTTGGTTTCAACTGTATGTCATGCGTGACCGTGATTTCATTGAGCGCCTGATTGAGCGTGCAAGAGCTGCCAATTGCTCTGCTTTGGTTATTACCTTGGATTTACAGATTTTGGGCCAACGCCACAAAGATTTGAAAAATGGTTTATCGGCCCCCCCCAAATTGACCATTCCCAACATAGTCAACATCGCAACAAAACCGCGTTGGGCTTTGGGCATGCTTGGAACATCTCGCCGCGAGTTTGGCAACATTGTGGGTCATGTCAAGGGGGTTGAGAACATGAGTTCTTTGTCAGCTTGGACCGCTCAGCAGTTTGATCCTCGTCTAAATTGGGGCGACGTGGAATGGATCAAAAAACGCTGGGGTGGCAAAATCATTTTGAAGGGCATTCAAGATGTGGAAGATGCACGCCTTGCCGTTGACAGTGGTGCCGATGCCATGATTGTGAGCAACCATGGCGGTCGTCAACTCGATGGTGCTCAAAGCAGCATTGAAGCCTTGCCCGCCATCGTGGATGCTGTAGGCAAACAAATTGAAGTGCACATGGACGGTGGTATTCGCAGTGGACAAGATGTATTGAAGGCTCGTGCTTTAGGCGCTCGTGGCACCTACATTGGTCGTGCCTTTTTGTATGGCCTCGGTGCCATGGGTCAACCAGGTGTAGAGAAAGCGCTGCAAATTATTCACAACGAACTGGACTTGACCATGGCATTTTGCGGTCGCACGCAAATGGACACAGTCGATAAGAGCATTTTGTTGCCAGGCACTTTTCCTCAATAAACTGTCACTCTTTGCTTTGAGTTTGTGACTGAAATCAAAGCATCGCCATCGCCCCTGAAACGGCGCATTGCCCACCTTGACATGGACGCTTTTTATGCGTCCGTCGAATTGTTGCGTTACCCCCAACTCAAGGGACTTCCCGTGGTGATTGGCGGTGGCAGGCGCAAAGAAGATGCCCTTTTAAGCCGCTTGCGTGACACCCATCCAGACCATGAATGGAGGGCCGATAATCTGTCAGAAATTCCTGTGGATTTTTTTCCACGCATTGAAGGCTACACGGGACGCGGCGTGATCACCACCGCCACTTATGCAGCGCGTCAATTTGGCATTGGTTCTGCCATGGGTCTCATGAAAGCTGCCAAGCTTTGCCCGCAAGCTATTTTGCTGCCAGTGGACTTTGACCAATACCGTCACTTCTCCAAGGTTTTCAAAGGCATCATCACAGACATCGCGCCCCTCATGGAAGACCGCGGTGTGGACGAGGTTTACATCGATTTCACTGAAGTGCCTGGAGGCCAGAGAGAAGGTGGCAGGGTGTTGGCGCGGCTCATTCAAAAATGTATTTTTGAAGCCACCGGCCTCACCTGCTCTGTAGGTGTGGCACCCAACAAACTGATTGCCAAAATGGCCAGTGAGTTCAACAAACCTAACGGAATTTCCATCGTCGATGAAGAAGACTTAAAAACAGCCATTTGGCCCCTGAGTTGCCGCAAGATCAATGGCGTGGGCCCCAAAGCAGATGAGAAACTCAAATACCATGGCATTCAAACGATTGGCGAATTAGCCGCCTGCGAATTGCCTTGGCTGCAATCGCACTTTGGCAAAGTGTATGGCGCGTGGTTGCATGAGGCGGCATGGGGTCGCGACGACCGCCCCATCAGCACTGAAAGCGAGCCTGTCAGCATCAGCCGCGAAACCACCTTCGAAACTGATTTGCATGCGGTACGCAACAAAGAAGAATTAGGCAAAGTGTTCACCAAGCTTTGCCAGCAAGTAGCCACCGATTTGAAGCGCAAAGGTTATGACGGCAAAACCATTGGCATCAAAATACGGTACGACAACTTCAAAAGTGTGACGCGCGATCAGACCCTTAGCTTTTATACCCAAGATGCCAAAGAGATCCGAAAATTTGCAGGGCTGTGTTTAAAGCGCGTAGATTTATCGCGCAAACTCAGATTGCTGGGCGTGCGTGTTGGATCATTGGTCAAACACGGGACAGCCCCCCAACCTAACCCAAGCTACATTTCTGATTCATCTTCCAACCTAGAACTCAACGAGACCGGCCCCGATGGACAAACTCAATTGCTTTTCACTGACAACGAATGACCACGTAGCGCATTTGGTGTTGAACAAGCCCGACTCATTCAACACCATGCACCCCACATTTTGGCGCGAGCTGGACACAGTGCTGCACCATCTGAACGATGCAGGTGAAGCACGCGCACTTGTCATTTCTAGCACCGGCAAACATTTTTCAGCAGGCATGTCTCTGGACACCTTTTCAAGCGCCATCTCCATGGACGCTGACAGCCCCGAAGGGCGCGCTGCGATTTATGACTCACTGACCGACATGCAATCAACTTTCACTTTGCTAGAAAGTATGCGTATTCCGGTGATAGCCGCCATTCACGGTGGCTGCGTTGGCGGTGCTGTCGACATGGTGACGGCTTGCTGCATTCGCTATGCCTCGCAAGACGCATTTTTTTGTATTCAGGAAATCAACATTGGCATGGTGGCTGATGTGGGAACGCTACAACGTTTGCCTAAATTATTGCCTATGGGCTTGGTCAAAGAATTGGCCTACACCGGCCGGCGCTTGACTGCCGCCTACGCGCATCAGCATGGCTTGGTCACACAGATTTTTGAAACACAAGAAGCCCTGCTGAAAGGCGCTTTGGCTTGCGCCCACGAAATAGCCCAGAAACCACCAGTGGCAGTTTGGGGCACCAAGCAAGCATTGAACTATGCGCGCGATCACAGTGTGGAGGACAGCCTTCGACAAATGGGATGGCTGCAAGGTGCGATTTGGAGCAATGCGCACATACGAGAAGCGATCGAGGCCGCCAAGGAAAAACGCCCTACCGAATTTCCACCACTAGCCCCCCTCAAAGGCTTCAAGACTTTGGGCTAAAAGCCGCAAAACTATCACTCCCAAACCATCATGGGTCATTGACGCGCAGTGCGAATATTTTTGGGCGGCGTTTGAGGATGACTGGTCCGCCAAGGATTGATGTCCAAGCCACCGCGCCGGGTATAACGCGCATAAACAGATAATTTCAAAGGTTTGCATCGCGTCCAGATGTCCATGAATATGCGCTCCACACATTGTTCATGAAACTCATTGTGATTTCTAAAGCTCACAATGTATTGAAGCAACCCTGCCTGATCAATTTGATCCCCCGAGTAGGAAATTTGAACACTTCCCCAATCGGGCTGACCCGTTACCAAACAATTGCTTTTGAGCAAGTGACTCACGAATGTTTCGGTCACAGGCGCTTCATTTTGTTGCGCCTTGAGCAATTCTGGTGCTGGCTGATAGTGTGTACACTCAATGTCCATGCGGTCTAAGTTGAGGCCATCCAATTCATGAACAGGCTCTTTGTCAAACTCTTCAGGCAGAATGATTTTGACGCCACACCGTGCCAGAATTTTGCTGCCATGCCACAAAGCCGTATCTAGGTCGTCTCGCATGCAATCGCGTACCGCTTGCGCATCGACAAAGCGCGTGGCATTGAAACTGTTCAAGTAAAGCTTCAAAGATTTACTTTCAATGATGTGTGTGCTTTCTGCCGGTACCGTGATGTGCGCAATGGCGACTTGAGGCTTTCCCTTAAGATTGAGCCACGAAAGTTCAAACGCCGTCCATAAATCTGCACCAAAGAAAATAGGCGCAGTTTCAATACCTAACTCTTCGCGCTTGACAGCACGTGGAATCGGAAACAACAAGGACGCATCGTATTGATCGACATAGGCACTGTTTTTGCCCAACTGCGATTGCTCTGGCTGGTTCATTCCGCACCCTTTTCGCGTCGACGGAAAACCCAACGATTGGCGCCCGACTCAGAGGCCGCATAGGCGTACCCTTCCAGATCAAAGTCTTTCAACTTTTCTGGATTTTGAATGTGTTTCTGAATGGCATACCGCGCCAGCAAACCACGCGCGCGCTTGGCAAAGAAGCTGACCACTTTGTACTTGCCGCCTTTGTACTCTTCAAACACGCACTCAATCACACGCGCCTTCAATACCTTTTGATCAACTGCCTTGAAATACTCTTGTGACGCTAAATTGACGACAACCGGCGTTTTGTCTTTGGTCAACTGCGCGTTGAGATATTGCGCAATGCTCGAGCCCCAAAATTGGTACAGATTTTTGCCACGCAAGTTGGTCAGGGCTGTACCCATTTCCAAACGGTAGGGCTGCATCCAATCTAGGGGGCGCAAG
>Ga0222712_10007992_pt1 | contig 10106 bp, 14 predicted proteins | sample C33_657DmetaG_FD_165043 | JGI IMG/M metagenome (GOLD analysis project Ga0222712, IMG submission 165043) | Estuarine water microbial communities from San Francisco Bay, California, United States - C33_657D | ecosystem: Environmental > Aquatic > Marine > Unclassified | place: USA: California...
TGCTCAAGGTCCCATGCAAATTATAACAAGGTTTGCTCATGTACACGCAGGACATCACGTCACAGCTAAAGAGTTAAGAACTGATTTAGAATTAAATATTGATGTTAGTTGTTCAATGTTAAAAAAATTATATAAACAATATGGTCGTTGGGATATCGTATTAGGATATTACAACACTGGTTACCCGCAGGTTAATGATTATGCTTCGTATGGTGTGAGTAATAAGAATTATAAAGTTAAATGGATTAAACCCGATTTTTAATGAAACAAGTTTGGAAGTGTGATCACTGTTCACAAACAGATTTAGACCCTGATAAGATATTAAAACATGAGCCAAAGTGTTCTTTTAACAAGGTAAACAAAAAGTGTTATACCTGTAAATATCGTTTTGAGGCAGGATATGGTGGTGAGCATATTCCAGGTTGTGAAATAAACGAGGATATCTACAGTGGTGAAGACGAAGGAAATTGCCGAGGTTGGGTTTATGAATATTTAGAAAGAGACCGTGATGAAAAGATTAGTAAATTAGTTGATTAATAAAGTTATCAATTATTATATGGGTTGTTGTTAAGTCCTCTGGATGAAATAACAACCCATATCTTTTTAAGTGGTCATTAGATATACCAGCAATTCTACCGTCTAGTTCAGCAATCTTAGTAAATCCTTGAGGAACTTCTGCTGGGTAATCGTGAAAACAAAAAGAAGCTTTAGTTGAGTTTAAGTCGATACCATCGAATAAAAAGTGAGAAACATCAAAGTTATCTAAATAAAATTCTCCTTTTATTTCTGGACCTGATAATATCTCTACACCATAAAACTTAGCCATTGATTGGTAACCAAAACACATTGCTAGTATTGGAAATTTAAAGTTTTGTAAGGCTTTATAACTAATAACATTTGAATCTTCATTTACTCTGTAGTCAGATCCAGTTGAGATAGCACCAACTATATTATGAGATTTACAATAATTTGTAATTTCATCAGAGTTATCAGCAACTACATAATTTTTATTTGACTTTTCTAAATAATTAACTATATTTGCTAAGTATTTCTTTTCAGGAGGCATAGTGTTATCAATAACAATAATGAATGGTTCACTATTTGAATAGTTTATTGAATTAAACTCATTGAACTCCTTAATATATCTCATAAAGTATATATTAAATAATTTTGAGAAAAGAATTATAATCCTTATCTTTGTATAACAAATAAAGAATTAATCACTACAAAAACAACGAAAAATATGTCAACATTTACTATAAATCAAAGATTTGAATTTCTAGGCAACTTAACCTCTATGGTTATTGATGGTGTTACACCATCATTAATTGTTACTGGTGAAGGTGGTTTAGGTAAAACACACTCAATTACACAATCTATTAAAAATTCAGATTTAATATCTGATGATTATGTATTCTTCAAAGGATACTCTACTGCTCGTGGGTTATACAATGCTTTGTATGATAACAACAGCAGATTGATTATATTTGATGATTGTGATTCAGTTTTGGAAGATAAAGTGGCCCTAAATATCTTGAAGTCTGCTTTAGATTCTTATGAAAGAAGAACCATCACTTGGATGGCTAAAATGAATAAAAATGACGAGTATCCTCAACAATTTGACTTTACTGGTCGTATAATCTTTATCTCTAACAAGTCTAAAGAAAGTATGAATGATGCTATCTTATCAAGAAGTTTAACAGTTGATTTAACTATGACACCAAGTGATAAGATTGAGCGTATGTCTGCTATCTTAGGTTCTATCTTACCAGAATACACATTAGAAGCTAAAACTGAGGCTCTAGACTTCTTAAAGACTGTTAAAGATGAAGTGAGCTTGAATATGCGTATGTTGATTATGGTAACTAAAATGAGAGCTACATATCCTTCTAACTGGAGAGATATGGCAAAATATATGGTGAAAAGCTAATGAGTACATTTGGTAATAAAGCGTTAATATGGTGGGACTATCACACTCGTGATAGAGCCGCCTTATTGCGCTTTAATGCTACTCCTAAAGACTTACAATTAAAGATATTAGAAAAGTGGTACCCAATTGGTATGATGGTTGGTTTAGGAGACGGTAAGTATAACTATGAGATTGTTGAATATATCCAACATCTAACTTATTGGAGTGTTAGAGTTGTCTTGAAAGCTGAAGGAAGTTTGATGGATAAAATGAGGTCTGATAGAAATCCATTGGGTTTATATCCATCACCAGACTGGGAGAAACAATTGAAACGTCAGTATAAATTAGATAGACTTTTATGATAAAGGTATCATTAAATATAGCATCAGCAACATCGCCTATGAACTTAGTACCGATGTTTTTTGAGTTTGAGACACCTCGTGACTTTACGAATTTTATTCGTGAAAGTGCTATTGATATTTTGAGTTGGACTTTTACATCATATGGTCAAGTTAACAATACAAGACTTGGTGTTTATATAAAAGAAGATATAGATAAAGATGGTTACTGGGATTGGTCATTTGTTATTAAGTGTAAAAACATAAGAGAGTTTAAGCCTTATATGAAGATGGACTTCAATGAATTTAGTTCACTTCTTGAAGCACATGAAAGAGATAAAAAAATAAAAGATATTTTATATGACGAGAATTGAGATTTATGACTTGTTGAAGTCTGTCTTTTCAGAGTTTGAAGTTAGAATGGTAGATCGAAGTACTTGGTCTAAAATTGTAGTTGGTCCCAATTTAGAAGTTTACACTTACTCTGGCTATTGTGATAGAGAAGATAGTATTTGGTATTTTAATTTATACTTCAACGGCTCTGGTAAAGAGGTAATGATACCTAATAAAGACTCAAAAGAGTTTTTACAGATATTTAAGAGTATTTACTTAGATGTCTTAAAAGCAAATGGAATATTTGAGTCTGCTAATGAAAGATTAATTGATATCTGTAGTGTTAGCAACATAAGAGATATTAGAATAGATAATATAATTAATTATGACTAATATGAATTTTCCAGAGTTAAAAATTATTGATAAAGTCAAAAACGAAGATCCGAATCGTGATGCCGTGAAAGAACTATTAGTAGTTAAATTAGATTGGTCTGAAATAGATAATCATAAGATTAAATCTCGTAAGGATTGGTTTATGAAACATGGTTTAACTAAACCTTCTAAAGAAGAATTAAAAGCACTTAAACAATTATTAGAAGAAGTAGATTGGACTGGTGATTACCTATATCCAACTGAATATAAGTATATCTTTGATAAATATTCTCAGTTTAAGATGTCTCAACATTATTATAATGAATGTCAATATCTAATGAAGATGGCTAAAGATGATTGGGAAAGAAGCAGACCATTTGACACTAATGTAAGAGAGTCTTTATTAGAAGCCTCGATTAAGTATGTAGAGTTATTCTTCTATATGATTTCGGATGCGATTTATATTTATAATAGAGAATTTAGACCATTAGGTGTTCATGATGAAGTTGTAAATTTTGAGCAAATGGTTTTAATCAAATCACTTTCTTTATTTAGGCTCTGGAAGTTTCAAACAGGCGGTGGTGTAGTTGTTGATAGAGCAAGTGACTTTGTGAAAAAATGGAGATATAGTACTCAGTTTGATAAAGAGGTTAAATCTATATTAGAGAATAATATGATGTTTGAGCCAATGGATTTAACTCAGTATCACCCTGAGAGAGAAGAACAACTTAGAACTTTAGTAAATCAAAGAGTTCGTGATAATAGATTGAATAATATTTTAAATTAATGTTAAACTTAATATATACCTTATGTTTCGTAGATGGTATATTAAGTTTAAAATTTGGAATCTTCAAAAAGAATTAGATGGATTATCATCAGAGGTTGATTTCTTTTGGATAAACTTAGCTATAAGAAACATAAGATATTATGAGAGTAAGTTAGATATTGATTCTATGTACAAAGACTTCATTAAGCAACAAAAAGAAAGAGCAAAAGAAGTTAAAAAAAAGATAGAAATTCTCAAAAAATCTTTAGAAAAATCTTGAATATTAGATATTTTTTTGTATCTTTGATATACTAAAAACAGAGAAAATATGCTATTCAACATCATCGCGACATTATTAATTGGTTCGGCTTTATACAGCTCTTACAAAGATTTTCGTAAAGACTCTTCTTTATTGAAGATGGCTTACTTCACTCGTCCTATGGACTACTTGTGGTCATTCCTAATGGTAGTGGGTGTTATGGTTAGTGTTGTAACTTTAGCTTCTATTGGTTTGCCAAAGTTTATGACTTGGTCTTGGATTAGTATGCTAGGTGATGGTGGTGCTGATGCTCCAAGTGGTAACATTATGGCGGCTCCTTTCAAATCTGGTTCAGTTTTGATTATCACAGGTTTCTGGTTTTTATTGAGTTTGGCTTTGCCTTACTTGGCTAAAGGTGAAGAACAATCTTTCCGTAGCTTAGTATTTGGTACCAAAAATCGTGTCATCACTTCTATCAAATTCGGTTTAGTTCATATGATTGTTGGTGTGCCTTTGTTTGTAGCTTTGATTTTATCAGTTGCTGGTTACATCTTCTCTATCTTTTATGTAAAAGCTTTTTACAAAGCGGTTAAAGTTGATGCTAAAACTGCGGATGAAGTTGCTATTAATGTAAGCACTTCAGTTCACGCTAAATACAACTTCTTGATTATCACTTTAGGTTCAGTATTAGCAATCTTAGTAACTGTTTTAAGTTAAATAAAAAACCCACTCAATTGAGTGGGTTTTTTATTAAGGTGATTCTTCTCTACTATCTTCAAAAGAATCAGTATCTAAATTGTAGTTTTGCCAAGTGATGGCATCATATTTAGTTAATTGTTTTCCTTTAGGATCTCTGTATCCATCTTTTATTTTACCACTCCTAACTAAATCACCTGCTGTGCCTTCATATATTTGTATAAATTGGTCTCTTGGAAAATAACCGTCTACACAAATTATATATTTAGTTCCGGCTAATAATCCTTTATTCAGATTCGGTACATTAAAGTATTTTAAATCTCTACCACCACTACTACCTGTGTCTGTATATGAAAATCCCAAAACAGCAAATAGTTCTCTGTATAAAGGTATTGGGTATTGTAAGCCATCACAAACAACAAAACCCGGTGGTGTAAATTCACCCGCAAATAATTTAATTTCACCTATATAGTTCATATTTTTAAGATTAATTTGTATAGTATATATTAAAACTAAATCTTAGTAATTACATATAATTAAAAAAGTTTAATTTAATGAATAGAAAAGACGTTAAGATTATACAAGTATCATCTGAAATCGATAAAAATAGAGAGATTAGATCTTATGATTCTTTATCTCAATTAGGCTATAGATATATTAGAATAATTAATCCTAGATATATGAATTATCCACCAGTTGATAATGTATTTGGTGGACACAAAGAGTGGATTATTGGTGTTACTAAACCAGATCCAAATCAGTGGGGTTTAACATCCGGACATTATGGAGCTTGGCAAGGTCATATGTCTGCTATCTTTGCTTCATTTGTTGATAATGACTATACTTTAATTTGTGAGTGTGATTGTTTAGTGACGGTTGATGCTCAGTTCTTTAGAGATAGAGTTGATGAAGCAATTAATTTATTAGAGAGTTCTGATTATAAGATTGTAAGATTTGAAGCGCCTAATCATCAAGTTCAATTCACTGATAAACTATCAGATAATTTATATTCAGCTAATATGAATACACTAGGTCATTGTTATTTGATTAGTTCTAAGCATCGTAATTGGTGGTTAGATCGTTTTGATAATGTTGGTTGGCATACACCAGATTGGTGGTTAAACTTTGCTTTTGAAAAAGTAGGTGAGAGAATGCCTGTATTCAAAGACTTCATCTTAACAGGACAAGCTGAAGGTTTTTCTATTATTGATAATGTGGTTCGTCCTGATAGAACATACGGTGCCAATGGATGATGAGAGTATTTATAACATTTGCTGATGGTGAGTTATATAATAAATTATCAGAGTCTTTAAAAGAAAGTATTAGTCTATGTTCTAACTATGAATTAATAATTTATAAATTAGATGATTTTGAAAAAATACACACCGACTCTTTATATCATATTACTGTTTATAAGATTTTAGCAAGCTTAAAAGCCTTGGAAATCTATGATGAAGTTGTTTGGTTAGACACCGATTGTTTAGTTACTAAAAATATAGATAAAATATGGAATAATAAAGCCGATGGTTATCCTTTATTACCGACTGAAAGGTTTAACAGCTTTAAAATTTGGCCCAATGAAAAGCCAAACTATCAAGATGCTAATTTTTTAGGACTCGCAAAAGAAAGGGTCGGTGTTGTGGATACTGATTTCAATAATGTTTACTTACAATCTTGTTGTATGATTATGAATAAAAGTTGTATTCCTTTTTTAACTGAGATACTTAAATATTATGATAATTATGACAACTCAATTTATCCTTATGGTGATGAGAGTATTATTAATTGTATGATATGGCGTGATAAGTTATCTAACAACTTAGGTGATGTTTTTCTATGCTCTCAATACTTTAGTCCTTATATTATAGAAGCGGCTTTGAACGCCAGTAGTAAAGAAGAATATCAAAACTTATTTGATATTAATCATCGCATAGCTGACAATGAAGATACTTTTATTCTTATTCACGGTTGGAGTTTAGCCAGACACAATAGAATTGGCTTGATAAGTAATAACTATGAGAATCTACTTTTTCTACATGGTTCAAAAGACCCTAACTTACATAAACAATATTTAAATAGTATAAAATAAAAAAGCCTTTCAAATGAAAGGCTTTTCTTTTATATCTTAGAGATAATTGTTATTATTCTTGGAAGTTTTTCTAATATTTCATCTAAATTTACATAGTAGGAATCAGTCATATAACTATAAGCCCTATCTTCTCTACCAGAACTTATATACTCAATGATATAACTGAAATATCTACTTAATCCATATCTATCTGATTTCAAAATATTTCTAATAGAACTTATCTTTTGAGCCACAACTTCTAAATCTTCAATATCATTAATTTGATAATTTTTAAGATTATCATAAATAGCATCACTTAACTTTTGAGTTAGGTCTAATATTTGAAAGTATTTCTCATCTTTATTAGCTGATTTAAGTCTTGATTTTATACTTTTAATAGTATCAGACGCTATATCAGCTCTTCTCATACCATTTTTAAACAAATCATTTGTTCTATCTGTGATTTCATCCGCATACATTTTTTTATCTCTATCAGTAGTAGCACTCATAAATTTAATATAGTAGTCAATAATACTACCTAAGTTAGAGTAGATATTTGTAGCATAAACAATGTATAAAGCTGATTTATGACCTAACGATCTAGATACTAATCTGTTACAATTAGCAATATCAGCAGAGATATCTAATTTTTGAGAAAGTAAGTTAACATATCTTTCGATATTTCTCTTTTTAATTTCTTCATTAGATTGACTAGGATCTAACTTAGAACCTTCTTTTCTTTCTTCTCTACTTGATCTAGTATCTTGTGTTGTTTCAAATTCAGATTTTTTTAATTTACCAAAGTCAAATACAATAGCAAAGTGAGCATCCTTAATTTGAGATTTCACATCACTTGATGTATTGGCTCTTATACCACCATAATTAAAATCAAGACCTGTGTTCCAAGTATAAGGATCTACTTCTTCTACTTCTTTTGTTTTAACTTTTGGTGTTAGTAATCTCATATTTGAATATTCACCAGCACCTAAAGCCCAAGAGCATCTGCCGTAGTTTTTCCAATTATTACTACCTGGAGTTGATCCAGATTTAGAATTTTGAATCGCATAATATCTATTACCTTCTTTAAATATGTAGGCAATAATTTCATCACCACCTATAATCATGCTAGCCATTTCACCACCTCTAAGTTCACTTAGATTTGAAATAGAACGACCCATCGTATAATCTGAAAAGTTAGTTGAGAATTTAGATCCACTGTTACCTCTACCAGCTCTAATCATACCATCAACTAATGTATTAGCAATATATTTACCTTCAGCAGTAAACCAAAATTTAACTAATTTAAGTTCAGATTTTTTTGGTTTAACACCAGAACCACCACAGACAGGACAAACCACATCTCTTGTTCTAGCACCCCAAGTTCTTTTAATTTTACCATTTGTACATTTCTCACCAGCAACAGCATAATCAGGAAACTCTGATTTACTTGTAGCCTCACAAGGCTCATCACCAGTCATAGCCGCTCTAGAAAGAGCAGACTTGAAAGGTAAGTATTCAAAATACTCATCAGACATTTTAGATAATGGAAAATCAATTGATTTACACAATCTTTTAAGTCTATCCATAAATGTACTTCTATCATTAGTCTCAATATAACCTAATGTTTTGCTAAGAATCTTAGATTCGAAGGCTTCAAATATTTGTATGTATTTTAGATTTTTCATATTATATAACTGGTCCTACGATTTCTACTTTTATACCACGTTGTCTAAGTTGGTTAACTTGAATTTTAGATTCTTTGTCTTTAATTAAATCACCTGATAAAACAAGTTTCTTAATTTTAAGATTTTCAGTTAAATCTTTTAACTCTTCAATTGTATCTAATGTATAAACAATATGTAGCTCTTCTAATTTTTCAAACTGAGAGAAACCTAATTCACCAGTTAAGTCACAACTAACAATTTGTAATTTCTTAATGTTAGCGTTTACTGTATTCATCTCATCTAAAACAGATGTATCTAGTTTACATTTATCAAAAGCAATTGAATCAGTTTTAATTTTATCAAAATTAGATAATGAATTGATAGTTAAATATTTGAATTTAACCCAGTCTGGATTCAAAGGAACTTTAGTTAAGTCCTCAGGAATATCAGTTGTTTCAATAATTAATTCTTTAATCTTAGCATCTGGAGCAATCTTAACATTAGACCAATCATGCATTCTATTTAAGTAAAGAGTTTTAGTATTTTTACCGATATAAGGTTTTCTTTGTAAACTTACTCTATCCATATAAGGATCTCTTACTCTATCTTCAGCATCAATATCTGGTGTAAAGATGTAAGTGATTCTAGAATTTTCATCAGCAGTTTGTTTCATCTCAGAATATTTCTCAACCATCTCACCAAATATTTCTTTCATTCTATCTGGATAAGCTCTATCAAAGAATATTTTAGATTCTGATTGAGCATCAAATGTTTCAATGTTTCTAATCATCATTCTTGATAAAGGTAATTGGTCAGAAATCTTTTCTTTATTCCAATAGATTGGAGTTTCAAATGTTAAGAAAGCTGGAATAGAGTTAGGATCAAATACATTGCCTAAAACTTGTTCTCTATAACCACCTGAATATAAATGTTGACAAGACGCATAGAACTTAGAAATAGACATATTTAAGATGTCTTTTGGATTGTGATTGATAGATAAATACATATCTTTATCAAAGATTTTGAAATCAACTTCAAAGTCACGATTCTCATCAATACTAGCAACGCTTCTTAATCTTTGTATATTACCTTCTTGGAAGTTAGCACTTACTTTATCTTCTGGAAAACATCTATTAAAATCATCAACGAATGTATTAATATTAACTAAGTTATTAGTGAACATTAATTCACCTTTAGCTTTGGCTATTTTAATCATATTACCAGCTTCATCTTTTACTGGTCTACCGTTCTCATCTTTTTGAATTACTTCAGTTGCCATTGTTTCAGAAACTGATATTTTTCTAAAGATACTATCAAATAAAATAGCAATTTGGTCTATGGATGGATTTTTAATGTTTAAGTCAGTAGCAATTATCTTAAATTTCTCATCTCTAATTAAATCTAAATTAATAGATTGAGAAAGAACTTGAGCAAATTTATCATTTACTGAGTCAAATACATCAGTAACTGATTTCATATTACAGTCAAAGAATTTACCTAGTACACGGTTTTTATCTTCATCGGATAATTTCCATTTACCTTGTTTAATTTTGTCTGTTGCTGTAACTTCTTCATAATCAAGGAATTTTTCACCCCAAATACGGCTTACTTCTTTTGCCTGTCTAGCAAAGATTACATCACGAAGCTTAGCCTCGCTAATAAATTTGTTTCTGTCTTTTATCCATTTCATAGTAAATTATA
>Ga0222712_10007994_pt1 | contig 10105 bp, 8 predicted proteins | sample C33_657DmetaG_FD_165043 | JGI IMG/M metagenome (GOLD analysis project Ga0222712, IMG submission 165043) | Estuarine water microbial communities from San Francisco Bay, California, United States - C33_657D | ecosystem: Environmental > Aquatic > Marine > Unclassified | place: USA: California...
TGTCACGCCTTCTGCCCAATTATCGGTGCGGGGCTTACTTACTATTCACTCAGCACCCTCTGCGCTGCGCCGTCATATTGATTGGGCGATACAAAATATCGTTGGCGCAGATGCACAAGTGAACTGGCAGCCTCAAAGCTTGATGGTCGGCACATTTAAAACTAAATGCCAATGGAGAGGTCGCGGCGGATCTGGCGCAGAAATTGCGAGCACATTGCGCAGTTGGCATTACTTAAACTTTGAAGTCATCGAAAGCCATGAAAACGGTGGAGAGTTATTTCGCTTCACGCCAGAGCTTGGAATTCACAGGGCGGTCACTGATCTCAGCGGTGGCGTGCTTCTCAATGAGTATGCGATTAATAATGTGATGCAGAACGCCTTTGATGAAGATTCAATGCGAGAGGGTTTCGCTCTGGCTATGGGAGCGCCCTGGGATGCACAGTTAGAGAAATTTAGGGGTGCTGGCATGGCTGAGGTCGCTCGCTTGCACGCAATCTAACTAGATAGAATAAAGCTATGAGCCAACTTAATGAATCCCCGATTATCACAGTAGAACGCCGTAAGGCAGTAACAATTATTGTTTCAGCAGTAATTATTGCGCTCGCACTAGGCGTTGGATTAACACAAGTTGGAACGGGTTTTGCAACACGTGCCGGTAATGGAATTACTGTCACAGGATCTGCCAAGACAAGTGCAGTTGCAGATAATGCAGTCTGGACTCTCTCTGTCAGCCTTTCATCTCCAACAGTGGGTGCTGCTGTCAAGAAAGTTGATTCAGATGTTGCAGCCCTTTCTTCATATTTAACACAAGGTGGCATAGCGGTAGACGCCCTCACTCTTGGAGCAGTTTCAACTTATGCCAATGAGGAGTATGTAAACGGTAATTCAACGGGCCGCATTCTTTCTTATCGCGCTTCACGCGATGTCACGGTGCGCACAAGTGATGTTCAGTTGGTTTCAAAGCTGAGCCAAGGAATTGGTGCATTGCTTGGAACTGGAATTAACGTCAACAACTATGGACCTCAGTACTACATCTCCAACTTGCCAGAGCTTCGCCCAGAGTTAATGAGTGAAGCGATGAAGGATGCAAAACTTCGCGCTGAATCACTAACAAAGGCTGTGGGTAGCTCACTTGGATCACTTGCCAATGTAAAAGCAGGTCCCATTCAGATCACAACACCTGATTCAACGATGACAGCAGATTACGGTGCTTATGACACAAGCACTATCAACAAGACTGTTAGTGCAACTGTTTCGGTAACTTTTAATACAAACTAAAGCGGGATATTGCCGTGAGCACCACGGCGATGAGGTGCCTGGGCAATGACTTTGGCTAATGCACTTCGTGTTTTTGCCGGCTCAATGATCTCATCCACTGCGCCAATTTCAACTGCGCGTGTAACTCCACCAGAAATCTTCTCGTGTTCTGCCGCCAGCTCTAACTCCATTGACTCACGTTGTTCTGCAGGCAAGTCGGCCAAAATTCGGCGATGTAATACTCGAACTGCTGCAACTGCGCCCATCACTGATACTTCAGCGTTGGGCCACGCAAACACACGTGTGGCACCTAGAGCTTTTGAATTCATTGCAACATAGGCACCGCCATAGGCGCGACGTGTAATTAATGTAACGCGAGGGACTACTGCTTCACCAAATGCGTGCAATAGCTTTGCACCGCGTCGAACCGCACCTTCCCACTCTTGTCCAGCGCCCGGTAAGAATCCTTGCACATCTGCAATAACAATAAGAGGAATACCAAATGCATCACAAGTGCGAACAAAGCGTGCAGCCTTTTCACCAGCTGCAGCATCAAGTGCGCCAGCGATATGTGCTGGGTTGCTTGCCAACACACCAACTGTTGCACCACCTAAACGACCTAGAACTGTTGTCATGTTGGGTGCCCACATTGAAAGTAGCTCGATGTGTTCTGCATCGGTGTCTAGGATTGCTTCAACTAATGGATGAACTTCATAGGTGCGCACTTTTGATTGCGGAACAAAGGCAGCAAGATCAATATCTTTAACTTCTGCGTTCATAAACCCTTGATTAGAAAAAAGATCAGTCAACGTGCGAATGTCAGCAATTGCTTCATCTTCATCTGCAGCAATGATGTGTGCAAGGCCGCTGTTTTTACGATGCGCCTCTGGTCCTCCTAAAACGGCCATGTCTGTATCTTCACCCGTAACGCTCTTAACAACATCAGGGCCAGTTACAAAGATTCTTCCTTCAGGCGAAAGAATAACAATGTCAGTTAGTGCTGGACCGTATGCACCGCCACCAGCTGTGGGTCCAAGAACAAGTGATAACTGAGGAATGCGTCCACTTGCAGAGATCATTGATTGGAAAACTTCACCGAAAGCATCAAGGGAAGCAACACCATCACTTAATCGCGCACCACCTGAGTGCCAGATACCAATGATGGGAACTTGAGCACCCATCGCAGCTTTATAAGCCGTAACGATTACTTTTGAGCCTTCAACGCCCAATGCTCCACTTTTAATTGTGGCATCGGATGCAAAGACAACAACTTTATTTCCTTTGATATCACCTGTAACGGCAACCATTCCGCAATCGGTGCGGGGGATCAGGAATTCAAACTGTCCGCCATCGAGTAAGCGAGCGATACGACTTTCTGGATCGCGTGGGTCAAACTGCGCAGTTAGCATTTATATGCTCTTAAATACCAATACGACGTTATGGCCGCCGAAACCAAAAGAGTCATTAAGAGCTGCGATGTCACCGGCTGGAAGTGCTCGGGGCTTATCGCGAACTACGTCAACAGTGACGGCTGGATCTAAATCATCAATATTAATTGTTGGGGGAGCAAGGCGATCTTGCAAAGTCTTAACAATGAAGACAGATTCAATGGCACCTGCGCCACCGAGTAAGTGCCCAGTCATTGACTTCGTTGCAGAAACTGCAACATGATCTGCATCTGCTCCAAGTGCTGCGCGCAAAGCATTTGCCTCGGCAACATCGCCGGCTGGTGTGGAAGTGGCGTGGGCATTTAAGTGAACGATGTCTTTAGTAGTTAAACCTGAATCACGAAGTGCAAACTTCACTGCTCTTTGAACGCCTGCACCATCTGGATCTGGTGCTGCAATGTGATACCCATCAGAAGTTAAGCCTTGTCCTGCGATTTCGCAGTAAATCTTGGCACCACGTGCCACCGCATGCTCATACTCTTCAAGAACTAAAATTCCGCCACCTTCGCCCAAAACAAAGCCATCTCGATTTAAATCATAAGGACGAGATGCTCGCTGCGGTTCATCATTTCTAGTTGATAGGGCTTTCATCGCAGCAAAACCTGACATCGGCATTGCGTGAATTGCCGCTTCAACACCGCCGCTGACAACAATGTCTGCGCGATTATTTCTAATTATCTCTAGTGCATAACCGATTGCTTCAGCACCTGATGCACAGGCACTCACTGGTGTGTGAACTCCAGCCCGGGCTTGCAGTTCAAGACCAACATTTGCTGCTGGACCATTTGGCATCAACATAGGAACGGTGTGTGGGCTAACTAGGCGCGCACCCTTTTCACGCAAAATGTCATATTGATCAAGCAGCGTTGTTACACCGCCAATACCTGAAGCGATTACAACACCTAGGCGCTCTTTATCTACATCAGGTGTACCGGCATCTTTCCACGCTTCACGCGATGCAATCATTGCAAATTGCTCAGATCTATCTAAGCGCCGAAGTTCAACACGCTCCATCTGCTCTGATGGTTCAACTGCAACTCGAGCTGCAAAGTGAACGGGAAGAGTTTGCGCCCATTCCTCAGTCAGGTTTCGAACACCGCTAGTGCCAGCAAGCAGGGCTGACCAAGATGTTGTTACATCCCCACCAATAGGAGTTGTGGCACCAAGTCCGGTGACGACAACGCGGCGACGAGACATGAAAGGTAAGTTCTTACTACTTACTTAGCTGCGTTGACGATGAAATTAACTGCATCGCCAACTGTGACGAGATCAGTTACAGCCTCATCAGGAATCTTTACGCCAAAGCGCTCTTCTGCAGCAACTACAACTTCAACCATGCTCAGTGAATCTACTTCTAGATCCTCAGTGAAGTTCTTATCAAGTTCAATTGATGCAGCTGGAATACCGGCTACTTCTTCAACGATCTCTTTAAGTCCTGCTAGTACATCTGCTGGTGCAAGTGCCATGTGATGTGTTCCTTTTCTTGAGCTAATAGTTCAATGGATCAACAGGTGGTAATTCTCTATGAAAGGAGTGCTTACTTACGAGTATTGACAGGCGTAAGTGTCATAAATCTCAGGGTGCAGGCGGTAGCTGCACGACCTGCCCCGCATAAACCAGGCCAGCCCCATAGCCAATGAGCAACGCTAACTTGCCATGCATCTCGGGATGTTTTTCTAGCAGGATATCCATTGCAAGAGGAATTGATGCGGCAGATGTATTTCCATTCACACGAATGTCATCTGCAACCAAAACTGAATCTGGCAACTTCATTTCCTTCACCATTGTCTCAATGATGCGAATATTTGCTTGATGCGGGATAAATACATCAAGATCATTAACGCTCAATCCTGCAGACTCCAAAGCCTTTAGTCCAACCTTGCTCATGGAATACACAGCCCAACGAAAAACAGTTTGACCTTGCTGTGAAATATTTGGCCACCCTAATTGTGCAACACCTTTATCAGGAGCATTTCTAAACTCTGTGTATGCAGGGTTCAATGTAATTGCATCGCGTGAATCTGCATCTGAACCCCAGATTGTTGGTCCAATCTTGGCCTCTGCACTTTGTCCAACGACAACTGCTCCTGCGCCATCAGCAAAGATAAATGCGGTTGCGCGATCATCTGGGTCAGTAAAGTCAGAAAGCTTTTCAACGCCAACAACTAAGACATTTTTCGATGTTCCGCCACGCACCAAATCACTTGCCATGCCAACGCCGTAACAAAAGCCAGCACACGCTGCACTGATATCAAAAGCTGCAGCTTTTGGATTACCAAGTTCATTAATCAGCTCAGTTGCAGCACTAGGTGCCTGGTAGGGATAAGAGATAGTAGAAAGAATCAAGGTGTCGATGTCGGCCATAGTGAGGTTGGCTCGCTTGAGTGCACTCTCACATGCAGCCTTGGCCATGGTGATGACAGTTTCATCAGGGCCTGCAAAGCGCCGTGATTCGATTCCAGTGCGCTGCTGAATCCATTCATCACTTGATTCAATACGATCAACAATTTCAGAGTTAGGAACTAAACGCTTGGGGCGATAGGAACCAACAGAGAGAATGGCACTGTTAGTCGTTGGTGATGTCTTGATAATCATGCGTGCCTTCCTGCGAATTCCTTAGCAGCAGATAGGTCATCTGCACTCTTAAGGGCGAATGTTTCGATTTCCGGAGCACCGCGCTTGAGTAAGCCAACCAGAGTTCCAGCCGGTGGCAATTCAATGACACCCGTAACTCCTAAATTTTTAAGTGTTTGCATACATAAATCCCAGCGCACTGGATTAGCAATCTGATTAACGATACGTGTGAGCACCTCGCCGCCATCGCTCACCACTTCACCATCCTTATTAGAAATGACTGAGATTGTCGTTGGGGCAGTTTGAATGGTTGCTGCAAGTGTGCGCAAAGGCTCAACGGCAGGTTCCATAAAACTTGTATGAAATGCACCAGCAACTGCTAACGCACGAACGCGAGCCCCTTCGGGAGGATTCTCAGATAGTGCGGTAAGCGCTGCTAAGTCACCGGCTGCAACTATTTGTCCGCCACCATTATCATTTGCAGCTACAAGTTTAAGTTCTTCTAATTTTTTCAAAACAACCTCGCGATCTCCGCCCAATACCGCAGACATTCCAGCAGGGGAGAGCGCTGCAGCTTTTGCCATCTCTATTCCACGTGCTCGCACTAAGCGCAATGCATCTTCATCGCAGATTGCACCGCTTATTGCCGCTGCTGCAAGTTCACCAACTGAGTGACCTGAAGTGTATGCAAAATTCTTGATTCCAAGTGCGTGAGCGCCTAAGAGTGATGCAGCCACGATGAGTGGCTGGGCATTGGCAGTGTCTTTAATTTGATCAGCATCTGCTTTTGTACCAAGTCCAATTAAATCTAAATCTATTCGCATTGACCATTGAGATAGAAATTCATGAAATACGGGATTTGTAACCCAAGAGTTAAACATTCCTGGAGTTTGGGAACCCTGTCCCGGAGCAATAATTGCTAACACGTTTATTACTTTACTCGAATGGGTTGCTTACTACCTAGTACGAGTCACTAACCAGACTTGAGCACTGTGTTGAGCAACTGTGATTTTTGCTTGCGGAGCTGCAATTGCAGGCTCATAGGTTGCAACATCTTTGGCGGCATCAAAGATGCATCGGAAAGCTTCACCCCAGGTTTGATCAGGCAAAGTGAAAATGGTTTCAGCATTAGAAGAATTCATAAGAAGTAAGAGACCTCGGTTTGGATCTGCTTCAACAAAAACAGTGATGCTGCGCTTTTCTTCATCCTGCCAGTGATCATCACCCATTTCGTGACCACCTAATGAAAACCAGGCAATATCTTTACGCTTTGTTCCTTCATCAACGATTCCAGTAAAGAACTCTGAAGTTACATCAGCTAGATAGGTTGCACGAATCTTTGCCAACTCTTGGACTGAAGCCAAAATATCTTTACCTTGTTCACTCAAATCCCAAGGCAATGCCCAGCCACCACCCAGAGTTGCCTCACTTTCATCTTTAAAACCTATTGGTAATGAATAGCCGTTGTTTGAACCGTTTTGTGTGCGACTAACTTCATCGCCCATGTTGAGCATCGGAACACCGGATGAGAGCATCAGAGTTGCAAGCATCGATTTCTTGAGCCAATGCCTAATTGTGTTTACACCTAGATCATCTGTTTCACCTTCTATACCAACGTTCCACGATCTGTTGGAGTCACTTCCATCGGCATTGTTTTCTAAGTTAGCTTCATTGTGTTTAGTGTTATAGGTGACCATGTCATGCAACGTGAAGCCATCATGGGCTGCAATGAAGTTAATGGATGAAGTTGGGCCGCGGTAATAGAAAATTGAGCTAGAACCACTGATGCTGTTAGCAATATCAGCTACGCCTTCACCATAACCTCGCTCGAGATCTCCGAGCCAGAACTGGCGCACTGAATCGCGATAGGCATCATTCCATTCTCGCCATGGATGCGGGAAGTCACCGAGTGAATAGCGAGAGATATCCCAAGGCTCTGCAATCATCTTGAGGTTTCGCAGAACTGAATCGGATTCAATGGCTGACATGAGGGATGAATTAAAGGCGCTATTGCTTGTGTAGAGAGCTGTAGCTAAATCAAAGCGGAATCCATCAATGCCAATTACTTCTACCCACCAGCGCAGTGAATCAATGATTTGTCGAACAGAGTGGGGATTACTTGCCGCAAAAGTATTTCCGCAACCAGTGACATCTATGTAATTTCCATGGGCATCTTGACGATAGTAAGCCTTGTTATCTATTCCTTTGTAAGAAAGTGTTGGTCCGCCCACTCCACCTTCAGCGGTGTGGTTATAAACAACATCTAAAATTACTTCAATGCCTGCGTTGTGGAGTTGATCAACTGCAAATTGCAGTTCTGAAATGGGATCACTAGTTGATGCGTAGTTAGCATTAGGAGCACTAAAAGCTAAAGAGTTATAGCCCCAATAATTCTTCCTTCCTCGTGCATAGATACCGGGCTCAGTAACCGATGCTGCTATTGGCAAAAGCTCTAGTGCAGTTGTTCCAATTGATTTTAAATGTGCAATCGTTGAAGGATGACCGAGAGCTTTATATGTGCCCCGCTCATTTTCTGGAATATCTAAATTCTTAGCTGTGAGGCCTTGCACGTGTGCTTCATAAATTATTGTCTTTGCCCAGGGCACCAGTGGGCGATTGATCTCGCGAGCGCGGTGATCGGTAACAACGCTGTAAGGGACCTTTCCCGCACTATCGCGATCATCGCGAATAGTTAGATCGCCAGTTCCCACACCATCGGTTGCAACATGGCCATAAATTTCAGGGACGTAATGAAGTTGCCCATCAAGTGAGTGCGTATAGGGATCAATTAAAAGTTTAGAAGCGTTAAAGCGAACCCCATGTTCTGGTTGCCATGGTCCATAGACGCGGTAGCCATAGCGCTGACCCGGGCGAACGCCTGCTAAGTACCCGTGCCAGATTGGTCCGTTGCGATGTGACATTGCAAAGCGGGTTTCTACTAACTTGCCATTGACCTCGTTAAATAGGCAGAGCTCCACTGCATCGGCGGCATTGGACCAGATGGCAAAGTTAGTTCCGCCTTCAGTGACGGTGGCACCAAGGGTTCGGGGATCAGCTGCAAGCACGGCGCAATACTGCCCTTAATAGATGGTATTTACTCGCACATTTAATTGGCCTTTCGGGTTACTGGCCAGTAACCTTGGCCACATGAAGATCGCAGTCTGCATCAAACAGGTCCCAGATTCATGGGCTGAGAAGAAGATGGTTGGTGGATTACTTGATCGCGCCAACGTCGATGCAGTTCTCAATGACTTAGATGAATATGCCGTTGAAGAAGCACTTCGAATTGCAGAAGCACATGGTGGCAATGAAGAAGGTGGCGCTAACACAGTCACAGTTATTTCAATGGGACCAGAGCGCGCAACTGAAGCTGTGCGAAAGGCCCTATCTATGGGTGCAAATGATGCGATTTTGATTAGTGATGCTGTTCTAGTTGGAGCAGATGCCGTTGTTACGGCTGAAGTTTTAGCCAATGTCATCTTCAAAGGTGAGTATGACCTTGTTATCTGCGGAACAGAGTCAACGGATGCTCGTATGAGCGTTGTGCCAGCGATGATGAGCGAGAAGCTGGGATGTGCTCAATTAACTTTTGCCTCCAAAGTCACAGTAGATCCAAGCGCCAAGAAGGTCTCGGTTACACGAGTAACAGAGGCTGGCGTGGATGAAGTCCATGGAGAATTTCCTTGCGTAATCAGCGTTGTTGAAAAGATTAATGAACCCCGCTACCCATCCTTTAAGGGCATTATGGCCGCGAAGAAAAAGACTATTGATATTCGTGACTTTGCAAGTACTGGTGCGCAGTTCACAAAGTCATGGTCTGCAGTCATTGATGCAGCTCCACGTCCACCCCGTGCCACAGGTGTTGTTGTTACAGATGATGGCTCTGCTGGTCAAAAACTTGTTGATTTCTTGAGTGAGAAGAAGTTGATATGAGCACTGTGTTAATTCTTGCTGATTTTGCTGGGGAAAAGGCAACTAAAGCAACGGTTGAAATAGCAACTGCTGGCGCAGTTATTGATGAAGTAACCGCCCTTGTTTTAGCACCTGTTGGAAAAGGCGCAGCGTATGCTGCCTCCATTACTCAGGGACCTGTTACAAAAATATTAGTGATTGAATCAGATGATTTTACAAAGCATGGCGTTGCAGCTTGCGCAGATGCGCTCGCACATGTCATCGGGCAAACCACGCCATCGGCAGTTCTTGTTGTTTCAAACGCATTTGGCAAAGAAGTTGCTGGACGCGTGGCAATGAAGTTAAAGATTGGCATTATTACTGATGCTGTAGATATTGCATCAGATGGCACTGCAACTCAATTAGTTTTTGGTGGATCTACAACAGTTCACTCAAAGGTTGTCGAAGGAATTGGGATTATCACTGTGCGCCCAAACACCATCACTGCAAACTTTGCCGCGGCTTCTCCTTCAATTGAAAACACAACTGCGCCAATATCTGATTGCTCAAAGAAAGCAACGATTACTTCATCACAGCCACCAGTTAAAGGTGGACGTCCTGAGTTAACTGAAGCCAACATTGTTGTCTCAGGTGGTCGTGGAACAAATGGAGATTTTGCAACAGTTGAAGCGTTTGCAGATTCATTGGGAGCAGCAGTTGGCGCATCACGCGCAGCAACTGATGCTGGTTGGTATCCACACTCTCACCAAGTTGGTCAGACTGGAAAAACTGTGAGCCCACAGCTCTATGTTGCGTGCGGTATCTCAGGGGCGATTCAGCACCGTGCAGGTATGCAAACAAGCAAGAACATCGTGGTGGTTAATAAAGATCCAGAAGCCCCACTCTTTGAATTAGCTGATTTTGGTGTTGTGGGA
>Ga0222712_10007995_pt1 | contig 10104 bp, 21 predicted proteins | sample C33_657DmetaG_FD_165043 | JGI IMG/M metagenome (GOLD analysis project Ga0222712, IMG submission 165043) | Estuarine water microbial communities from San Francisco Bay, California, United States - C33_657D | ecosystem: Environmental > Aquatic > Marine > Unclassified | place: USA: California...
GCCCAGCGTGTCGATCATAAGCGTGGGCACATAGTCGTAAACCCAGCTCAGGATGCACATATCGAACAAGGCGTTATGGCTGATGATAGCTACCTTGTCAGGTAACCTTGTGAGGTAAGCTTTGAGCTCCTCATGGGTGAGCCAGAACGACTTGCCCTCGCCCTCCTTAACCGCGCAGCCGATCACCTCGAAGCGAGGATCGAGGATGTACTCCACCGGGGTCATCTTCCGCAGCGAGTATTCGCTGTCGTAGTACGTCTCGTAATCGAGGACGATCTGTTTCATTCAGGGTTACCTTCAACCAAGGTTGGATCTTTCAAGTGGTAGATCAGTTCTTTCGCATCCACTCCGGTCGACAGCAGGTAACGAAGGATGTCGCGGACAGTGTGGTCTTCACCAAAGCAGACAAACTCGTATCCGTAGAAGTCTAAGACCTCTGGTTCAAGACGAACTTCGCTCATGGGTTACCCTCCGAGGTAATCTTGGTGAGGAATGCACGGATCATCTGCGCCCGGTTGCGGCGGGTTTTGATCGCGCCATCCTCGAGCTGGACCATGGCGTCTTGTAGCCACCATACGGCCGACATAAGCAAATCCTGCGCCCTCTCGAGATCAGCTTTGTAATCTTCGATTATCTGCTCCATGTCGATGCGAGCATCATCTTCTTCACGTTCGGCCAAGTGCTTCTCCAGCGCGTCTAAGTTTCCATCGGTGTTGGTCATTGTTACCCTCTAAGGTTATTGACGGGTGATATGGTACAAGCTACATTCCCCGCGACCTCCGTGGGGTTCTCGTTCCAACGAGTGGCGGCAGTTACTGTGGTGGTCAACTGCCGCCAACCAATCACAAAAATGCAGCGACACGCATCCCCTCTGATGGGTCGATGAATATATTCGGTCGCACATCGTTGATGTTGGCAGAGTTGCTACGGGCAACCAACACATCGCGCTGATTAAGGTTGTAGTCCTGAGTGTCGGGCAGCATCGCCGCCATGTTAATCACAGCAGACACTTCCTTGAGGCGCTCGCGGTTTGCCGGCGTCATCCGTGGTAGAGCGCCAAAGCCGCTACGGTCGTTGAGCTTCTTGGCGCGCTTGACCATGCGGTCTTCCTCGAAGTTGCTGTTCTTAGCCATGATGGTTACCAGCGCAGGTAACATAAGATTCATAGCGCGGTCATCGCCACAGGTTCGGTTGAGGTGCTCAAGCGCATCGAGTGCATCGCCAAAGATGCAGCCAAGGCGATAGCGTTCATCGGCCCACTCGGTGATCTTGGATCGAACACCCTCTGGGCAGTTAGGCTGCATACCTGAGCCTGTGTAACGCGGCAGGATGACCGGTGGGTGACCCTTAAAGGAAAAGTATAGGCGCATACCTACACCGGTCGAGGTCTGCCCGTTGGTATACATTGAGGTTGCACCGACGAAGCCAACCAGTTGCTCCACCTCTTTGAGCTTGGCCACATGGTCGGGCGAGATATACGCGCTGATGAACTCGTCCGCGGTCAGGACAAGCTGGGTCTGCGCAAACATGACGCTTGCGATGGACATGAGCGAGGTTTTGATGTCGTTCATAATGCGTGCGGAATAGACAGACATGGTGGTTCTCCGTGGTTACCTTGGTGGGTTACTACGCTGGAGGTTTCCAGCGGTCATCTAAGTCTGGCCGTGCCTTCATTGTCCAGATCAGGAACACCGCGCAGCAGCCAAGGTGGGCAGCGTGTGGCAGTCCGCTCTCTGGGTCATTATCTTCACCCTTCAAGATGGCAAGGGTATGCCGCATCGCAGCGCCAAGCAGACGGGTAAAGCGAATACCGCCACGCCAGTTGTGTGCTGCGTATTTCTTTGCGCCGAACGCTAGAACCAACGCGATCTGCTCAAGCGCGTAAGGATCTAGCAGTTCGACTGGCGGCTTCTCAGCGTCCGCCTTGAGCCCTGCCTCGTTTGGTAGTGGGTTTGTCATCCTGCTCTCCTGTGTTACCTGTCTCGGTAACACTACAGGAACAGTTCGTCAACCCCTTAGTTACCATTAGGCAGGGCCGGAAGCTTCATAGCCTTGCGGAATGCTGGATTTGTTTGCAGGGCCGTGTAGTAGTCGTTCCAGATCTCTTGATCCATGATGTCATAGTGCCAGTAGGTAGTCCCGTGGCGTGACATGATTTTAGTTCCAACTGTAGCTTTGCGGTCTACTATCGCGCCAAGCTCCAGCGGAGTACTGATGACCGACAGATACTTGCGCCTTGGTATGGTGATATAGGCTTTGGACCATACCGGCTTGGGGTACGGCCTCCATTCATACTGATTAGTGACAGGATCACGGAAGTGCGTGCCGGTGCTGAAGTGTACTCCGCCTTGAATGAACGGCCGCTTCATCTCTTTCGCCACATCGCGGGCGACTTTGCGGATCTGGACAGTTGATACCATTTGATCCTCCCACTGGGGCTCGTCGAATAGGCCCGTCTCCAGCATGGCGTCGATGGGTTTCTGAATGAACGCGAACACGGCGCTCAGCGTTTTGGTCTGGTGCATGGTTACCTCGTGGGGTTAATGAGTGCGCGTTATTCGACAAGCTCAGCGATGCGCATGAGAAACTCGTAGGCTGACTCCAGAGCATCCTGCGTCTCGCGGATTTCAACCTCGGCTTCTGCGTCTCCGTTGCCGGCGGCGTCATACCAGAGATCGTCAGAGATAGCCGCTGCTTGCAGTTTCTCGGCCAGTTCGCGTAGATCTTTGCAGTCCATTAGTACATATCCCCGCCATTGTTGGCATAGTTGTTGACGTTACCGATCCAGACACGGAACTTCTGCGCCATGTCGGGCTCGACGATCTGCACCTGAATGTCGTTGCAATACTTCAGGCGATTCTCGTACTCGCGGAAATACTTGGCGAACAGCTTGTCCTCGTCTTCCGCAGCCAAGAGGATGCTCGTCACCTCCGGTGGTTTGGACCAGAACCGGTCGCGTACTTCTTTTCTGATGGTTAGATGTTTCATGGTGTTACCTTCCTAGGTTATCCGTAGATGAGGTTGTAGACAGCATTGAGGGCTTCGTGTGGTACTTTTACAGCGAACATCTTGATCTGATAAAACTCGCTTCCGCGTAATGCGTTTCTGTATGCCGTGTTTCTTTCCTGCTGCCACCGCAGCTCAACCATCTGATACTTACTGCGTGGCAGGGGGTATTTGATGTAGAGTTGCTGTAGCGCATCAGCGAACGCTCTGTGCCTATCTTCTGGCGATGTCATGTTACCTCACGGGGTTAAAGATATCCCAAGGGCGCGTGCCGCACCGCCTAGGTGGCTGCGCGTGTTGGCAAGATCCAGCAACAGATCCTTGGTGTTGCTAGGTCCAAGCTTCAGTGACTCCACAAAGTTTGCCGTCTCGCCAGCGATGCGATACGCTTCCTTGAGGTTGTTCTGCACATCGGTGTGGTTTGTACCGCCATTTACGATGATGCTGTATTGATTGGGGAATGCTAGGTTAATGGCGCGGCGTATCGAATACTTGTCCCAATCGCCAAAGAGTAGTTGAAGGGCACTAACGTGCCCTGTTATTTTGTCATCCATGATTACCTCCAGAGGTTACTTGATCTCGATCTCGACGACATCGCCGAAGGGATACTTGACGCCGTAGCCCTTGATGGCGCCCCAGATCACAGGGTAGGCGGGTATATCCTTGGGGAAGGAACCAAGCCCGTCAGTCAGATACACCAGCGCATCGGGCGTGACGTTGTTCTCGTCGATCCACTCGAACACCGGAGCGAAGGCAGTGCCGCCGCCGCCGTGAGCCTTGAGCCCGTCAATGTCTTGGCTGTCTTCGACAGTATCAACATGGTGGACCTTGGAGTCACACCACACGATGTGGATCTCGGACGGACGCACATCGTCAATGATGCCGCGCATCTCGCCGAAGAATACATCGAGCGTGTTCTGGCCAATAGAACCAGAGGTGTCGACACCGACGACGATAGGGCCGCAGCCATTGCCGGCACGCGCAGGTGAGTAGATGTTGCGGACGATAAGGCGGCGGTCGGGCTTGCGCCAGTCATAGCCGCCAGCGCCGATCTTGCGGGCGAACAATCCGCGTATGTGATCCTGCCACGATACCTGCGGGTTAACGATCTCGCCCAGTAACCTCTCGAGGTTAGCGGACAGCTTGCCCATAGCCTTGGCGGATGCGAGCGCCGCAGCTACAGCCGTGTCCCACGCTGCTTGTGAGCGACCCTGCGCTGCTTGGCCGGGGTCTTGTCCTTGTGCTGCGCCGGGGTCTAGCAGTTGGTCGAAGCCGCCCTGACCCTGACCTTGGCCCTGCCCACCGCCCTTCCCGCCGTTGCTCTGCTGCTGCTGATACAGCTTGCGATAGGCGTCGAGGAAGCTGTCGTCCTTGGTGGCGATGTTGGGATCATGCAAGCCGCAGGTCGGGAACGAGCCGATCTTATCATGCACCAAGATGTCGTTGATAACATAGTCCATAGCTTGGTTCATGATGCCGTGGTCGTAGTCAAGATCCGTGCCATCGGGGAACTTGCACTTGCCCGATTTCTTCATGTGATATGCGATGATGTTATGGTTGAGGATGCAGTGCAGGATCTCGTGGGCGACGATGAACACACGCTCGTCTAGCGAGAACGCAAAGAACTTGTCGGGGTTGAGGATCAGGTTCTTGCCGTCCGTTGCTGCGATAGGCACGCTGTCGGAGAATACAGCGGCAAGCTCGTTGTTGGTGGGGTTGAGCATCGAGAACAGGATGTGGGTGAAGGCGGGGCAACGCCACAGGACGGCGCTGCGTGTCTCGGTCCACTTACGCTTGTGAACGTCGGACAGCTTGACGGGATTGATGGTCATGGTGGTTACCTCGTGGGGTTATGGTGAGTGCGCGTTATTCGTCGTCCGACAGTAGCTCGATCTCGGCCGTGTCGTAGAATGCGTCAGTGGTCTTGCAGACGATGAGCGGCTTGCGGCTACTCATAAGCATACCCATAGTGAGCATCTGCTTGGCGAGTTGCTTCATCGCCTCGGTCATCGCGGCGTGCTGATCGTCGTTGCCGTCGAGCTTCAGTTCGATGGTGTAGGTCTGGACAGCCATGTTACCTCCAAAGGTTAGTGGGTGGGCCCGAAGGCCCAGCCGTTACTTGAGCAGGTTCATCATCGCCATGAGCGAGGCGTTCTTGATGCACCAGTCGATCATCGGCGGCTTAGCACCGAAGGCAGGGATGCGCGTAACCAGCGACTTGGCGAAGGTAACCGCGAAGTCAGCAGGTAGGCGCTGCATATAGGTGACGATGGGCGCAAGCGTTGCGTCAGTCGCCAGCGATGCAAGCTTGTAGCAGGTGAGCATCTGCGCGTCCGGAGCGCCGGGGATCTTGGCGCCGGTGGGGTTGGCGATAATCGTCTCGAGCTTAGGTGTCTCGCTCTCGAGGCGGATCGTTGCGAACAGTTGCGCCGCAGCAGCGTTGCCTACCATGCCGGCAGTAAACTCCACAGCGGTGTCGTCGGTGCGCAACTCGGTAGCGTTACCGCTCAAGGTAACAAGCAAGTCGCCAGCCTCGACGAGCGAGCGCGGTGTGCAGAACGGACCCTGCTTCTCTGGCGGGCCATCGGGGAACACGATGTGCGGGTTGCCCACACCGAAGGCAATGATGGTGTGGTGGACGCCGCGCTTGATGCACCACATCTCCCACGATGCCAGATCGTCGGTGATGTCGATCTCGTCGCGGCGGTTGATGAGGTGATCGAGTTCCTTGGTGGAACCAGAGCGGTCACCTGCGCGGTTACCAGCCATCCACACGACCCAGCCCTTGGGCAGTTTGTGCGGACCACAGCGACCGGACAGCGCCATCTCACCGACGACTTTCTTAACGTCGATGTCCATCTTGTCGGCTTCGTCGATGAAGATGACACCGCCGTCATACTCCTCGAGGCGCTTACCCTCGGAGGTAACCCACCAGAAGGGCTGCGTATACTTGGACTCGATGCGATCCTCGACCTTGGTCGGGACGAGGTAGCCCACGGCGTCGGACGGGGTGAGCAGCGGGCCAGATATGATGGATATACCAAGGTTCTTGCCGACAGTAGCGGCGATGTTGGGGATGCTGTCGATGATCGTCGTGGTCTTGCCACGGCCGGGGCCGGAGCGAAGGTAGAGGCATTTGCCCGACTGATAGAAGGCGGGCAGTTCGCGAGCGAGTGTGGTCAAGTTCATGGTGGTCCCTTTCGTGGGGGTTGTGGTGGTTGGTAACCTAACGAGGTTAGTCGTTCAGCAGCGCAAGGACTGCGGTGAGGTGTATCTTGGGGATGCCCGCGGACACTAGGTGTCGGGCGGCACGCAGCTCAAGGTCAATCTGTTTGTCGACCTGCTCGTAGCTGCACGCATCGGCTTGGGTGAGTAGCTTGCGCGCTACCTTAACATGGCGTTGCGCCAGTTGCGGGGTTTTGGACAGTTCGCGCAGCGCAGCACGCCAAGCTTCGCCGGCTGATTTGAAGCGTTCGGTGTGCATGGTTACCCCTTCAGGTTAACGGGCGGCAGGATGTTGATGTGTTCATAGCCCTGCCGCTTGAGATCATCCATGACCTCGCGGGCCCGCGCCTCGGTGGGGAAGCGATTGATGTAGATGTCGAACGGCTCGGTCTTGTGCGGGTGGATGGCTTGCACCTGCCACCAGTCAAAGCGTGGGGTCATTGGTTACCTCCAGAGGTTGCGCGGGCGTCAGCGCGCCAGCGATAGACGGTGGATCGTGCGAGCTTGAAGTGCGCGGCGGCTGCGACGACGCCATGCTCCTCGGCATAAGGCACGACACTGGCGGACATCTCGGCAGCGATGCCGTAGTCGGGGTGATAGTCTGGATGAGTGCGCATGAGTTACCCCTTCAGGTAATACCAGCGGCGGGTGCGCTTGGGTGCGGCCGGCGCGTCAATCTCGTTGAGTTCGCTGATGACGCCAGCGAGTTCGCCAGCGACATTGGCCACGGCGATCTTCTCGGTCAGCTTGCGTTGCAGATCCTTGACCGCTGCATGGCGGGTGACAATATCTGTCGCCACCAGCTTGAGTGCTTGCGCCAGTGCGAGGTTGTCGCCAGTGTTGGCGTTGTCATAGTCGAAGCCCTTAATCATACCGATCAGGTCGGCCATCGTGTCTTTGCCTAGGTCGTCGTTCAATGATGCCATGGTGTTACCTCGTTAGGTTAGATGGACCAGAAGCGGCGCAGTTCGCGCACCGCCTCATCTATGTCGTCGTGCTCGAAGAAGGACGAGCTCGCTTCCCTTATCGCATCGGCGCGAACGTGATAGGTTTCGTGCGTCACATCCTCGTTGTGCTGGTCGGCCTGCAAGCACTGGTTGGCGAAGTCGATGGCCGTCTCGACGCTTCCGCTATCGAATAGCTTCCCCGCCAGCACATTGCGGGTATTCTCGTCGTCAACGTGGTCCCAGTTGGGCGGTGTCATGATGTTACCTCTCAGGGTTACAGGCGGTTGTTACGGTCGCGGACGTAGCGGTTATACAGGCGGGCGTTATACGGCCCGACCATAAAGAAGCAGGTCCAACCCAGCAGATCAGTGATGAGCAGGATCAGCGCCAGCGCGGCGAAGAGCATGATGTAGGCCAGCAGGCACATGATGAGGGCGACAGATACTGACATGGTGTTACCTCGTGGGGTTAAGCGGTGATGTAATTGTCGGGGTTGAACATGGTGAGGTGTTCATGCCCATCGGACTCGGTGATTCTGAAGCGTTCGCCCACGGGAATCCATTGGATCTGCACATCGCTCCACCCGCCGGTGTAGGGGATGTTGTCCTCGCCAATCTCGCGGATGAGGATATCCCTGACGGCGTTCTCGTCCTTGCCGTCTTGGCGTGCATGGACCAGCGCCGCATCGAAGCGCATGAAGTCAGCGTATTCGGGCATCGCCCAAGTGGACCAACCAGCGCCATAGCCGGGCGCCACCAGCACGGCCACCTCAAGGATGCCGTCTAGGTTGGTGCGGTAGGATTTGATGGTTTTCATGGTGTTACCTTTCAAGGTTACTGCGCTGCGACGGCGGCGCCACGATTGGCGATGCGTGCGGCAAGATCTGTGAGGGTTGCGGCCGTCAGCGTGGGCGCGGTGAAGCGGCAGGGATGCGATGGACCAGCGACAGCGCGCCACTTGGTGTGCGCGGTGCGCATGATGCGCCAAGGATAGCCGCGCCCGTCATAGCCGACATACTCGCCGGTTTTGAACATGGACTTCTCGACGTTGGGGATGTTGTGCTTGGCCATGGTTACCTCGTGGGGTTACGGGTGGATGAGTGCGCATGATGCGCCGCTCGGTGCTGCATCTTGTAAGGTGCAAGACAGAGGGGCGTTGCACCACCCCGATGGGATGGTGCGATGGTGTTACCTTGCGAGGTTAGATGCGGCCGCGCTTGGCGAGGAAGGCCAGCGCCTCAGCTTCCTTCTTCTCCTCTTTGGTGACGGGCGGAACCTCGCCACCAGCTTCAACGATAGCGTCAGCGATACCTTGCAGCGCCACCTCGGTGCCGGACATAGCCGCCTCGGTGTTAAGCTTGTGCATCGCCTTGTAGGCAGCGACCAGCTTGGCCATCAGATCCTTCTCGGCAGGCTCAGGCTTGGACACGACAGCGGCAATCTGCTCATCTGTCAATTCGCTGTCGCTGTCGCATTGCGCGGTGCACACCGCCTTGAGTGCATCGAAGGGCGACAGCACCTTGGTGCCAGCGGATGCAAGTTGCTCGATCAGCGCCACCGAACGAGCGAGGACATTGCGACCGTCGACTTGAGGCAGCATCCCAAGCTTGATGAACGACCGGAATTTGGACACCTGCGCTTTGCGCGATGCGGGGTTGTCGCCAGCGATAAGGTGCTTGGCGGCTGTCTGCTTACCTTGCGCGGTAACATAGGCGTCGTAAGCAGCGTCAGCGTCACCTTCTAGAAGCTTGCCGTCGAACGCCTCAGCCGTCAAAAAGATGCCAGCGTCACGGCGCGAACCAAGGCCGGTCGCCTCAGCCTTGCCCAAAGCCGCCATCTTGGCCAGCGTGCTGTCCAAGCGCGAAGCGGAATTGTCACCGATGGAAGCGGTGGCGGTGGTCATGTTCAGGGTCATAGCGTTCATGTTTTACACTCCAAGAGGGGCAAGGGGGCGTGATTGCTGTTACCTTGCGGGGTTACGAAGTTTGTAGATTAAAGATTATCGCACGCGTAAGTGATTGATATCCTTACATATGTCGTTAATCTTTAATCTTCAAACTTTATTTTGCGGTTTTGGAGAAAAGATGCGATGATGTTACGGGGGCAAAACATCGCACGGGTCTGCGCGGGATTTTACTCTGGCATACCCTATTTGTAGATTAAAGATTAAAGATTATAGATATAGATAGAGAGACGGATCAGGCGGGGCGTCGCGCTTTTGGCGGGGTGATTGGTTCACCATTGCACCGCCTGATCCCGTGATATTTGGATCAGTTTACCACCGGCTTTGCCTGTCGTGGGGTTCCCCCTGAATTACCTAGCGCATCACCGCTAGGCCAGCCGGAACACGTCAAGTTTGCAATGGGTCTTCAACACCCTTTTACCATCCGTTCCCATCCGCCTGTTACCTTGGCAGGTAACATTCGCCATGCCTGTCACACCGTGACTAGTCGCCGCGAAACGTCCCAAGATATAAGTAACTACCACAACCCCGTCACTTTACACCTGCCAAGGTGCAATGGTGACAAAGGCCGCAGAGATACCTTGGCAGGTAACCTACGCTTTTGCATGGCGGCTTAGGTTAAGTTAGGTCGTCCGGCTATAGGGGGATAAAACCCTACACTTCCGAACGCAGCAACCTTGCCGCCCCCCTTGTTTAAATGCTGATCCCGCTCGTTTGGGCATAGGTGTGCCAAGGGGGCAGCAGCCTATTCAGCTATTCAATTGTCAAAGAGCGGTAGAGCTGCCCTAGTCCCAAGGGCGCGGTGCATCGGTTTCTTTTCGGTAGGTCATCTACCACACCCTAGTATCGGGGGGGTTTCCGGCGAGTTACCTTGGCAGGTCAGGCCCCACCCCCAACTGGACAGGGGAGGGGGGGTAGGGGGGGCCCTTTGTTTGGTACCTTACAAATACCAAAGTAAAAAATA
>Ga0222712_10007997_pt1 | contig 10103 bp, 20 predicted proteins | sample C33_657DmetaG_FD_165043 | JGI IMG/M metagenome (GOLD analysis project Ga0222712, IMG submission 165043) | Estuarine water microbial communities from San Francisco Bay, California, United States - C33_657D | ecosystem: Environmental > Aquatic > Marine > Unclassified | place: USA: California...
GTCGCCTTAGGGCTAAAAAAACGACCACCCTTAGAGCTGTTACATGATTTGCACATAGACTGCAAATTATCTGGGCTCCACATATCGCCACCCTTAACACGTGGAATGATGTGATCTACTGTGTGCGCTGGCCTACCACACGATGCACACTCCCAGCCATCACGATCTAATATGGTAATGCGCAGCTTCTTCCATTTACCACTGCCTATCGCTTTGTTACTCAATGCCATCCTTTAAGCTTGTAATGCTCTAATGCTTTACACATAGACCCATATCTATTGTTATTGTATTTAATACCCCACTCTACTTGCTTATATCCATCAACAGTACTCAGCCATTTAGATCTACCTTGTGGTATGCCATAGTGTGAGCCATTACGTGCATTAGGATTCCACCTAGATTCTCTAAAGTATAAGTAATCTAAACAATAAAACTCTTCTATGTTATTAAGCTGTATAAACGCCCATTGTCTGTAATGATTTGTTTTGTCATTAGCAACGGAATTAGTCTTTACAAAGCAAAGATTAACTATGACTAGAGCGATCCCAACTAGCCAGCACCTTGCGAGCTTTCCCTGTCGGGCTCGCCTTGTGGCTTTGTGAGCCACTGCTACACTAGAGCCTAGCATGCTGTGTCAAATCCATTAGCATAACCGCAGGTCAGACGGCAAGTCATATAGACATCCAACCAATGTATTGTGCATCTGGGTTATCTATGAGCCACTGTTTATGCAAAGCATTTTGTTTAGCCCAATCCTCAGCTGTAGCCTCAGCCATTCTTACCCCATCCGTTACCTTTGAATATAAGACCAGGTGCGCTATACATTCTTGACATTTGCAAATTACATTTAGGGCAACTTATCGGCCCAACCTCATCATCATAAGATTTATGTACTGATCCATATGTGCCGCATTCATTACAGCTGTATTCATATGTTGGCATTGTTTATCCTAACTATATTTTGTAACATAAGAATCCCATATTTGATGCAATACACACTCGCAATATTCATCCAAAATCCCATCTATTGCTTCAGCAATTTCATCGTCATACCAAAAGAATTCATTACCTACTGCTTTGTTTTTAAATCGTTCATGTAGATGTTTTTCCATGTTACGACCCCCCTCCATAACACCAAGTAAAGTGCTGTGAGTGATAATGCCCATTTCAAGCCAATCTGGCCATTTACCCTTGTCTGCTTGAGCTAATAAACTTTTATGACGTTTGACCCAATCATGCGTAATGCCGATTTTGACCATAGGGTCAAAGGCAACCCCATCATCCCCATCTTCTTCTGTTGTATTACATTCGACTTTCCAAAAATATACATAAATTGTATCTTCGATAATTTCTGGAATCATTTCGATCCAATCAAAACACAGGTGTGGCAGTTAGTACCTAGGAATTGCCAACTACCACACTGCGTGCATCTTGTTATATCGCTGTCAGGTATGCCTATTGCTTCGGCAATATTTTTTACCCCCACAGCGCCACAATCCATACATTGATATGCGGAAAAACCTTCGGGCATATCCAACTGATCAAGCCACAGAAACTCGGTTTTGCGACTACAACCATTACATTTGAATTGTGCGTGTTTCATGATAATATCCTTATTGCCTACAGTGGCACTGAGTACAAACTAAGAAATTACCTGAAGTTATAAGCCTGTCGTCATTACAAGCTACACAAACATCGGTAGAAGGCAAGAACTTTACCTGGTCGTTTTCTATGCGCTCCAGGTAAGGTCCGCCTCGTAAAATCTCTACATATCCCATTTACTCACCTCCCTCGCTATCGCTAGGAAAGAACCAAGATCCTGCAGCTGTCATCTTTGCCCACTTAGCATCACATTGATCAGGCTTTGCTGCACTACATACATAACCATGATAAGGCTTACCAGTTTTTGCTGTGCCTTCTTTGAGAATCATCGTGCCATGTTTACATTCTTGTGCTTTAGGATTTACCGGTATGGCTTCTACTGCATCACTCACACTCCATACAGTCGGTTTATCTTCTGCAAATGATTGACGTAACACATCTTCTACAGCTCTAGCCCTTGTGCCTGGCGGTGAATAACTTGCAACCTTTGTCATTTCTTCTCGGCTAGCCCTTTTGCCCTTAGCTGCATAACCTGCGTTTGCAAGCGCTCTGCCGATCGCTGAAGTCTCAGCATTCTCCAATGCAGATGTTGAATTGACACCCCTATCAGACACGCTCTCACTAGCAAGCCCAGTCGCCCACGGCTGTGCATCGGCTTCCGTCTTAAATAATTGAGCACTAATAATGTATCTAGTGTCTGTGGCCTGCTCAATCTTTGTTGATAATCTTCCATCTGGATACTCCTTCCAAAACTTTTCTAGTCGGCTCTCGACTGTTTCGTAATCTGCTAAATTAAATGCCATCTTTCCAAACTCCATCCTCATCTTGCATCGCTTCAGTTATTGTTTTAGCAATCGCGATGTATCCAAGCGCATCGGTGTAATTGTCATCGACTCTTGGATCTTCAGATTGTCTGCTGATTTTGACCAGGCACATACATATTGCAACTTCATTTGGTTGTATTGGATAGCCAAGGTAAGCTGACCAGAATTCGGCAATTCGCTTATGGTTTCCGATTGGGTGGCCATAATCAGCGCCCCTACTATGCAAGGTGTCAATGACGTCTGCAAAAAGTTGCTCAGTTTTTGTCATAGTCAAATACCTCATCTGACTTTATCTGCGTGTTCATTAGTCTGCGATGAGATTCCCAGCCCTGCGCACGGCCTTTCCAATAACCATTTTGGAATGCTGTGTCTCTTATTTCGTAAATTATCCAGGCAATAGCCATTACAGCTACTATTCCCCACATCATTACATATCCAAAGTCTTTCAACTCAGCGTACATTTGTAGCCCTATCTATGCTCACATACTTTGTGGCATGGCAATAGTGTGACACCTGTGTATGACTTTGTGGATGATTTAGACTGTTTTGTTTATAACGATTAGATAACGTTAATATCTTCGAGGTCATCGATGTGGTCATCGATCGTGCGCTCGGCGTACTCTGTATTAAGCCCCATAGTGTTTGCCTAATGCTGTAAATGAGCCATCCTTATTAACTGGCACCAGGGTCGGTGTCAGGGTCTTGCCACTAGCTTCTAGTATAGCAAAGCCCATCTGCCAATTAGCGCTTCCATAGCGGATATAAGAGGCTTTTTTACGATCCATAAGATTACCTACCTCTACCCCATACAAAGCCCTGTAATGGCCGTTTACGCCCTCTGAATAGGCACTAGCACCCAGTCTATGGCTATGCCCAGCGACTACTGATTTACCAAATTTCTTCGCTAAATTTAATGCGGTAATACCAGCATGCTGGCTCATACTTCCTTCATCTCCGTGGCACAAAACCCAATCGGGATGGAATTCATAAGCTGTCTTGTGGTAAGTCATACCCATCTCGGCAAAGCCCATAAAGGCTGGGTACTGTAACTCAGGTAAATTGATTAAGCCAGGTACTTTTAATAAAGTGTTATAAAGGCGATCACAATGATTGCTCCTGATGATATGCATTTCTGGACTGTACTCACCGAGATCCCAAAGGACTTGCTTACATAGCTCACGATCTGCATGTAAGTCTTCTGAGTAAGCCAAAGGTGTGCCCTCAGCCCACTTGCTAATTGATTGAAAGTCCATTTCATCGCCGACCACCAATACAGAATCAAACTTTTCACGCCTCGCTAACTTGATTACATTTTTTACAGCTGCCTCGTGATGATAGGGCACCTGCAGGTCGGATATTACTAGCCAACGCTTAATCTTCATCCTCTTCAAAATCATCAAGTGGATTCTTTATAGGATCTTTACTATCTATGATCCAGTCTGGATAACTTGACCTATCCATCGCAAACGCTAAAGCTGTGCCTTCATCCATTCCAGATTTACGGCAGGCCATATATACCTCATTAGCTGCTATTGCCCAGAAGTCTAACTTTGTAAGTACAGGCTCTTTAGTAGTCCTGCGTCTACGTGCTATCTTCTTTTTGGGCTTGCGTTTAGTAGCCATAATAAAATTATGACTTACTAATTAAAATAAAGAGATCATCGACACGCTTTTCTAATCGTGTTAATTGATCCTTCATACTAGATCCGCCATTAGGGCGCAACTCATTAAGCCAACCTCTAACTAGAAAACGTAATCCGATTAGCCCGCCTGATAGCACGGCCATAACGCCAGCGCCAAAGCCAGCCCACTCTGTAGGTGTCATGCTTCATTAGCACCGATGCCATAAGCATTATCGGATTTATCTAAAGCCCTAACTGCCGGACCTGCGAGTGCTGAGATAACTACAGCTACAACAGGATCTAATCCCAGTTCATTACTTGCTAAGAATGTTAAGAATGAAACCAATACGCCACGTGCGTATGACTTCAGTACAGATTGTTGCTTCTTGCTTATTTTCATATCTTGCCTCCTATTAGTGGTATATCAAACGCTGTGCCATTTAGATCGCCTAGTGTTGTGAAGCTGATATGAATGTGTTGTTTGTGCGGGTTAATGCCTTTGTACTTACGCCATTTCCAATTTAATATCTTCGAGCATATTCTCCCGTTATAGATGACGTATGATATGCGTTTATCTTGTTTGGCTGCGATTCTGATCTGGTCAGCCAAATAAGGTGCGAGGCTGTCGGATGACTCCAACCTAGAATTAAGATCAAGACCTCGTACCCACCCAAACTCGTCTGGATTATGATCCGATTTTCTGGCGGAGTGACGACTATCGCCCAACCATCCTTCTGGACTTTTAGTACACCGATCTGGAAACCACGTATCAACTTGATCTCTTAACTGCACACCAGCTGCACATAATTTGGGTTGCATTACAAACCTAGAGCTGTCAAATCCTCAACAGTTAAACCCAGTGCGGCTAGTTTAGCCTGTGCTGCTGCTTTAGCTTCTGCCTTTATTAAATCAGGGTTTTTTATTTCTTCTGATAAAGCATCATAAGCATCCTGTACTTGTTTCCAAGTTGGCTTTTCTCTTTCGTCTTGCCAATCTAAATTATCGAAAGATTCTTTAGTGTTGACAGTAACGCTGCCAAAGTATTGTGCTGATGGTACTAACGCATCAATTCCTAAAGCTACATCTATCATATCAAGCCACCTTTGCTATTGTAATTATTGCGTAAGTTTCACCTGCACCAAAACCATTATTAGTGCCAAATCCTGTGCCTGCTTTTGTAGTTGTACCATAGTGTTGTAACTCAAAAACTTTCGAACCTGCTATTGTAAATCCACCTTGCAACGCTGAATAAGTATCTACTGAAGCAGAAGTAATAGCATTGTAAGCATTTCCACCAATTATTGCTGTTGATGAATCTGTTATGTTGTAAAATCTTGTTTGGTGTTGGTCTACATAATTAGCCGGTGCCATCGCATTAACTATATAAGTGCCAGCCGCTAATGTGATTTGATTAGATGCTAATGAACATCCAGTAATTCCATTGTATTGTGATGTTTGCAAATCTCTAGTTCGCCAAGCACCATTTGTAAATGTGCCACCAGCGCCTGATGCTTTAACGTCTTGAAAAACTGCATAAGTGGCACCGCCACCGCCTGAGGGAGTAGTCCAAGATGGAATTCCACCGCCCGAAACTGTTAGGACTTGTCCGCTTGTTCCAATCCCAAGTCTTGCTGGTGTTGAACCACTTGATGAATAAATTGTGTCGCCAGTAGTAGTCATTGGGTTTGTCATACCTGTTGTATCTAGGTTTGCCCAAGCACTGCCAGTGTAATAAGTTGTTACGTTTGTATCTTTAAGATACGCAAAATTACCTTCTGATGGTGCGGTTACAGCTGCATCTCTGGCAGCGGCACTGGCAAATACCCAAATACCTTGCATCAAGTAACCATCTACATCGGCAGCGGTTAATACCTCGCCTGTAACAAAGTCCTTAAATCCTAATCCAGCGGCCATTATTTCTCCTTAGTAACTAAGCACATTATAGTCTAAAGTGCCGTATATATTGTTATTTAGAATCAGTGCATCGATGACTGGTTCAAGGGTCGTAAAGAAGACCCTAAAGCTGTTGGGTGTAATTGTTGTAGCCACGCCAAATATCTGCAAAGTGTTGTCCAAAGTAGATCCACCTGGCTGGGTAGTAACAATTCTGATCGGGTCAAAGAAGTCCAACTCCAGGGCCGCAATAATGCCCGCATTATAATTAGCTGTGTATAGGTCCAACTCGATTCCATCGCATCTAACCTTAGTTTCAGCACGGCTGGCGACGTAGGCCCTTGCGTAGTCAAGTGCAACGGCATCGGTCTGCATTAATAGATCTTGTAAGTTATAACTGTGAATAAAATATTTGTCGATACTTGCTTGATTGATTGCGGTCTGTGGTGATCCGCCTGTCCTGCTTACCTGGGCTGAATTAAATATCAAGTTATCATCTAATTTCCAGATTGCATTGGCGTATGGAATGCCCGTGCCATTATCGTTAAATGTAGTTACAGTGCCACCTACTGACCCTGCGGTTATGGATCTGTCTTGAAATACAAACTCGCCATCGGTGTTTACATATAGTGCGCCATATTCACTGTCGGCCACAGTTTGCATAGCACCTAGAGAAGTACGTGGTGTGCCAGGATCTGCCTGTAATAAAGTTAAGCCGGCATCGACATCGCGCATGGTTGCTGGCCAGTCAATTTGATCTAAAATCTGGTTAATTCTTGTGCCTGATAGGTTGCCAGCGCTAGCGCCTGTAATCGTTGAGACCTGAGCATTTTGAGCAAGTCTAAAAGCATCTACAGCTTGTATGGTTGTATAGGCAACTTCTGTAGCATCTTTAGGTTGAGTGTTTACGTAACTTGTAATAAAGCCAGAAAATAAAGAATGAGTAGTGGCACCATAAGTAGCAGAGATTTGTACTTTCTTCATTGGTGTTAACAAGCCCACGTACGGTCCTGTTGGGTTGGTGGGGTTAAAGTCGCCATTCTGATCTACTATGCGCAAAGTTAATTGGCCCGTTTGAAATTGATCGGCTAAAGCATTGCGCCCACGGCTGGTTTGTATGTAGTTAATCTGATCTGATACGTCAACAATTAGGGCTGCGGAATCTCCTAATATATTTGTGTCCAGTATGCCTGTGCCCAGGATCATAGCTTGTGCAAAACTTGGGCCAGTTGAGAAGTTAATTACCGCATTAATTGTTGGTACAGGCATTAGGTCCCGCCAGATAGACCGCCCGCAGGTGTAGTGCCACGGCCCATTTTGTTGATTCTTAATAAAGTCTCATTGATTGTGTTAGTTAAATCTTGCTCGGTTAACACTGATCCAGCCACGTTTACAGTTACTGGTGCATACTCGCCACGTGATACACCGCCCATAGCAAAACTTGCATAGCTTGGTAGTTGCATAGCACCGCCAGCGCTTTGGGTAGGCACGTTGCTGATGTTTTTGTAAGCGTCTGCATATTCGCCACGTTGGACTGCACCCATAGCAAAGCTAGAGAATGCATCAACCGCTAATCCTGCTTTAGCCAAAGCATCTGCAAGGAGTTTTGTCTTAGCCGTAGCATCTAACTCTGCATTATATTTCTTAGCCAAAGCCTCATTATTGTCTAGGATTGCTAGCTGTGCTTGTAGTCTTAATTTAGTTTCAGCATCTGTAGCCTGGTTAAGTGCCAGGGTGAGTCCTATGCGTTCTACATCAAATTTATCTTTTAATTTATCTACTTCGGTTTTAGCCTTTAATGTTGATAATTCTGTTTTCTTTGCATTTGCTAAATCTTTAGAAGTCTTAGTCTCTAAACGTAATTGTTGCAAGTAGATACGGCTAGATGATCTGCCCTGTGCATTAGATGGTGCAGTCTGGGCTCTTTGTGCTGCGCCTATCTCGGAGAATCCAGCAAGGTAAGCACCTAGTACTGGTATATTCTTTACATCAAATAATGCGCCACCGACTTTAGTATTGCCAATTTCTTTTAACTTGCTAATTAAAACGCCTACGCCCAAGATCGCATCTGCAGTGCTTTGAGCAAAGTTATCCATTAAATCTGTAGCTGTGCTGATGCTTGTGTCTTTACCTAATAAAGCCAGGGCATCTAATAAACCTTTACCTATTGTCTCCTGAGCATCTGCCGCAGCAACAGTAAGTAAACTCATTTTGCCTGCGTAGGTATCTAATCTAGCCGCTGCTTGGCCTGCAAACTTCTTATTAAGTTCGCCCATAATCTTATCCATGTCGCCAGTTTTAAGTGTGGCCTTGCTTATGCCTGCACCTAATCTGCTAAGACCTGCAGTGTTGCCACTAAAGCCACGTGTTAAAGCTGCTGATACTTCTGTTAAAGACTTGCCTGTGGCTGCACTTACGTTTAATGCTGTTTGTAAAGCGTCTTGGCTTTTAGTAATAGATCCAGTAACTGTAAGTAATTGCTGGAAGGCTGGGCGAAGTTGGTCATCTAGTACGCCATATAAGGACTGCAGGCTGGATATATAATTTTCTACACCAGGTGCGCTAAATGCAAAGCCAGTATTCTTTAGCTGTAATTCTAAAGACTTGGCTGCCTTCTCATCTGCCATAAATGCAGATACTGCTTTCTTGCTAAAAGATAATAATTGTTGAGCGCCAAAGACGCCAGCAAAGACCTTACTAAAGTTCTTGACTTGTTTTTCAAAGGCTGATACTTCTTTCTTGGCCTTTTTTAATCCTTTGTTATCAAAGGTGCTTAGTGCGGATACTACTAAAGTAGGCACAATTACAACCCCTTAAATCCACGAGCTGATCGCTCTTTGTAAAATCCTAATACCTGAGTTTTTTTCTCTAAAGGTAGTTTTTTGTAATAAGCAAATACTGCATCGTTAATGGCTTTTTCAATACCTTTATACGCATCGCCTTGTTCTTCTTTCCAAGCCTTAAAGATGGCACGGCCTTTATTTTTGCGACCTCTACGGCCTACGGATCCTGCCATAGTTGCATCTTCTACGCCTGGTAATGCAGCTATAAATTGAATGCCAGCATTAGGGTTTAGTGATGCGCCACCTTGTCCAGAAGTCTTACGACCTGCAGTTTCATAAATAGCGCCAGCTGCAGATTCATTAGATACATAATTATAAACGCTATACCCTTTTTTGTTTTTCTTATTAGGGCCTAGTTTGTATTTAATTTCTGATCGTGCAGTCTGTTGGTCATAGGCGGGGAATGGTCTGCGTTGGCCTGGTTGCTGTGGCGCTTGTTTCAGCCAGCCACTTAAAACATTTTGATTGGCAGGTAAGTATTGTTTAGCCTTATTGGCAGTCTTCAACATCGGGGCTTTTAAACTTGCCCTGACGTTTTTGTACATATCTTCGTCTATCTCATCAATAGCCTTTAGGAATTCTCTAACGCCGTTTACCACGACTGGCATTTTTGATCTCCTTAGCTCTGTCTGTCAATACCTGAATTATTGCTAGATACATCTCGGTATCCATATCAATAAACTCTTTAGGCGGTATTCCAGTCTCTACTGCTAATTGCGCAATAGTGTAAGCAATAGAATTCCGCTCAGTTATTTTTTTTCTTCGTCTAATACCTCAACAGTATCTAGAGTGTCTATAAACTCTGATCCCCATAAAGGTATCTGTGCGCCAGCCCTGCGTAAGCATTCATAGGCCAGCCAGAATATCTCTGTTTGACGCTCATGCTCACGCAAGACTTTGCTAATTCCTGATCCGTACTTTAACTCGAAAGCGTACTCAACACCTGGTGTGATCTTGTGTTCAGATACTTCACCATTAGCCCTTGTTATCTTTAGCTTTGCCATTGTTACTCCTTAATTAAAATGCCACCGATGGTGACACTGTTACTGCGGAGTTTACTGTAAAGGACAGACTTGATGTTGCAACCTCAGCCACGCCACCTTGACCGATTGGGGTTAGGTTATTTACCAAGACTGAGAATTGGTAAGTTGGGTTTGCTGCTGATACTGCAGTGCCTTTAACAGTAATTACTGATACTGACAGGGTTTGTCCAAAAGCTGCGTTTAATGTTGTCATTACTTGACTGGCTGCCCAGTCATTGATAAAGTCGATTGAAAATGTTGCTGATTGTAGACCTGCAACAAACTTATGTGCGGTAT
>Ga0222712_10007998_pt1 | contig 10103 bp, 9 predicted proteins | sample C33_657DmetaG_FD_165043 | JGI IMG/M metagenome (GOLD analysis project Ga0222712, IMG submission 165043) | Estuarine water microbial communities from San Francisco Bay, California, United States - C33_657D | ecosystem: Environmental > Aquatic > Marine > Unclassified | place: USA: California...
CTTCTTACGTTGAATATCGCCTGCAGTACTGGAGTTAGGTACTGGGATTGCATAAAGTTTACCGAATGATGAACTAGCACCGTCCACATTCATCCAGTATTCTTTAAGAGTTAAATTGTTATAGCCAAAAAAGTCAATCGCATTTAAGATTGCTTTATAAGTACCAACGAACGGTTTAATGTTATGAAGTTCAAGTAGTAACTCTTTACGTTTTTGGTTTAATAAGATATAGTCTGGCGCTTGCTCGGTTACATCATGCTCTTTAAATAGAATGAAGTCACCTTCATCTAGACTTGCACCAAAATTCTGTAATAGAACTTTAAGTCTCTCATCTTCAGCAACTACTTCACCGTAAAAATTAATTTCAGCGATCTTGGTCTCTTCCGTACCATCAAACGCATAAATTACTAATGTTCTAGCATGTCTTCCTTCAACTTCAGATTTCAGGGCAATGTTAACTTGTAGAGCAGTAGGAGTCTTCTGGTTTATCACCTTAAAGCCATTTGAATCAACTGTATCAACATGTGACCATTGGATGAGTGATTTCTCATCATTTGCAAGAACGTTCACTACTGGTATGCCAGATTGCATCTGAGCATTGTACATCATGATGTCTTGTGATGCTTCAGTGTTATCTTCCCATTTAAACCTAAATGTGTAGTTAGAGTTACTTTCAGCAACCGGCTTATTAAAGAAAGGGTCGCTTAGGTGGATACATTCTTCTAGGATGAAGATATTTGCAGTCTCATATAACCCAGTAGAAACCTCATCAAAATAAACAGTACCTGTCCAAACACCATTAGTGCCTTGAACCAGGTTCATGTCATATTCAGTACCTCTAAAAAATCTTAAGTTGTTAAACATTATTTAGTATTTGAGTCGTCTTTTTTGACTGTGTAATTTTTATAGTTCTTAAGTGATTTAATGCCAACTGTTATGTTGTACAAATAATCATTCACAAAGATCATAAATGCTCTAAGTGTTGCGTTTCTCATTAAGTGTCTAGAAACGTTTCTATCAATCAATGAGTCCTTATAGTTAAATGGCAGGTAATATCTACGATCCTTGCGTGTTTTTGCAGCATCGTATATGTTTACCTTTTTATAGCCAAATAAATTTTCAAATAAATCTGCCATTATCTAATCGCTCTTCTCGTATCAGATTGTACACGAGTGTATATTTTTCTAGGTACTGGATTTGCATCAAAGTTTACGCTTAGTGCAGCTTCGGCATTGATTAAAGCGTCGTCGACAATTGCATCGCCTTCACGGTCTAACCATCCGCCTCTAAATACAGCAACCTCCTCTTTTTCCATAATGATGTCACCCCATGCATCTAAGCCTTTTACGTCATATGGTATCGCAGTAGTTTCGGTAACTGGTACTTTAGTCACAGTTTCAACCTGTTTAAAGAATACGTACTTTTGTTTACCATTACCAATTGATTCTAATAAAACTGGCTCTTGTGGCGAAACAGTTGTAGTTACTGATTCATAGTAACCCAATCTTCTTGCAGTCTCTTCAGTCTCTGAAATAAATTTAATGTTCACAGAGTCAATACCTTCAATTGATTCCAAGATATAGACAATATCCGACTTAGGCAGTTTATCTCTTCTGGTTACATTTAATAAGTATTCAGATACTTTCGCTCTAACATCGTTATAGATCTCCTCTTTAGTGTAACCTTCAAAGTATCTGATATTGATGTCCATGCTATATTTTCTAACCTGAGGTTTCACGAATTTAACTTCAGTGGTAACCATCATCTGACCTGATTCTTGTAACACCTTGGTCATTGCATCATATTCAGTTTGTGTAAAGAACATCTCCTCTTGTGGAAGTGAAAAGTAATCTTGTCCACTTGAAACTTTACGCTTTACATCCGGCACTGCAAAAATATAGATCACGTTGTCATCATCTAAGTATTGGTCATTAGTGCTATTATAAGCATCAATGTAACTGAAGATACCGTATCTTGAAAGAAAGTACTCATAGTTATCTGGTGTTGCCAATACAAATGATTTGCTAGCCATTGGCGTTAAGATCTTAGTGAACTTGGTAGATTCAGGATCAGCACCCATTTTAGGAGCTGAAACAATCGTCGTATCTAAGTACTCTACTAGTTCATGGAAGTTGTCAGCACTATCTGTACCTTCATCTAACCATTTAATTGTAATTCCACTTGCATCACCAACATTACCTTTAGCACCTGAGTGTTTCACGTATTCAACTGTAATTTGAGCACCTCTTGGTGGTACCATACCAAAGTTACCATTTCCAAAATAGATGTCTAGGCCGCTTGAGATTGCCGTTTTAACCATGTATGCCTTCTCTTCGGCTAACATGTCATATAGTGAAACGTGTTTAGTCCAGGCCTCACCATTTACAAAGACAGCAACTCTGTCATGGTCGGTCATCCCATCAGTCTTAATGTTAAAAGACTGCATCTTTTCACCAGTTCCGGTAAGTGTTTGAGTCTCATATTCACCTTGAATAAAAGGAATCGTAAGTGTACCGTTATATGATTTGTCTAATTTAAAAGCATCCTTATCAGTTAATAGCGTGTAAATTTGGCCGTTGCTATCAATCTTTAAAGTTGCTCTTGAGTTAATAATCAGAGTGCTACCTGCAATTTTGCTAAAGTCAGCACCTGGTTTCCATCTTAATTGTAGTTCACCAAAAGCAGCGTGGCCTCTGGTTGCATCGTGGCCAGTAAGTCTAGCCAGACCGTAAATAGATTCTGCTTGTTGTGCAGTATAAATGTTTTGCTCAACAGTTGAATCCTCAATATAGAACATCAATAACTCACCAATCTCAGATAGGACTGAGATGATTTGAGCATAAGGGGATGCTTCTGTAAATAGAGTGTTAGCTCTATTATAAGCGCGGGCAATATAGGTTTTTGCATCGTTCCTAATTGTCTCCGCTGTAACCCTTAATTTATTTAAAAATTTAAGTTCGGCCATTTTTTAATTTATCTTTTTAACCAGCAATGGTAATCGCGTATTTATTATCAATCAAAATGTCAATATAAGCTCGGTCTCTAACTTCTCCTCGCTCAAATATTACGTCCACTTTGATATTATATTTTGCAGCTAATGGACTATATGTAAAAAGCTGTTGTTGAATCAACGACTTTAGTTGGTGTTCATTAAAACCTAAAGTATAAAGTGTATCTTCTAGATTACAACCAAGATCGGGCGATCCAATTACATCACCTCTGCGTGTAAAAAGAATCATTTCGATCTGAGAAATTAACATTTCTACTTCACTTTCAACTTGAACTTCAGTAGCAATATAATTTGGATCTCCAGCTGTTTTTATGTATAGCTCCATCTATCTATATATTCTATTTTATTAGCTATGGAACATCCAGTCCACACCTTCATCGCCTTTGATCTCCTCTTCGATCGCAGCAAGTTCATCGTCTCCCATTGACTTGATAGCATCATAGTCAAATTCAACGTTACCTGGTAGAGCAAATTTAAAGATACCTAATTTAGCACCTAAAGATTGTTTAATCTTAGCGCTTACATATCTAAAAAAGATCTCATCGTTGAATAGAGCACAGTCAGGAATAGTCTCATAAAGTTCAAGGATAACATCACCCTTTGGTGTATCACCCATGAATTTAAGATCACCTGTTAATTGTGAGTAGCTAAATGAGATTGGATTCTCAAGAATCATCCTAGCAGTATCTGCCATGAATGCGTTAAGTACATAGTATTGCATCTCTTCAGCTGCTTCAGCAGGACCAGCACCATTGTACATTCTACGGAATAACATCTTCTCAATTGCGAAGTCACTACCAGACTGGAAACGTACGTCCATACCACTACCAATACCGTTAAAACCACTTGCTAAGTCATAGACTCCATAAATAGAGTAAACTTCTCCACCGCCATTAACTGGATCTGGTCCAGGTAGGGTTAAAGTTCTAGTAGCTTTAAAGTACTCGGTTTGAAAAACTGAGTTAGGAATATGGTAATAGTTTTCTTTTACGGCATATTCATATTTTTTATAGAACCATTTCTTAGCACGTTTAATAATGTTAAGAATTTCTTTTTGTGGCAGTTGAATTGGAATCATACAAGCCCCGGTAATATCATCACCGATCTCTTCTAAGAAAGCATTTAAACAGTTTTCACCAAAATCTCTTGGTGTATTTAAACCTTGCTCATTACCGCTTCTAATTTCGCTCATTATCTTATTTTATTTTTTTGCTATTTACAATTTCAGTATCCTCAAATCTAGCAGTAGAACTAACCATGCCCTCTCTAAAAATACCGCCGACCATTCTACCTTTAAAGATACCATCTTTTCCAAAGACATAACAGTTAGTAACTTCACAGCTACCATGCACATATGAAGATTCTATTTTAGATTCCTTTACTTCAGCGTGCTGGTAAAAGTTACATCTAATAAGATTGGCTCCTTTAATAACACCACCGTAAAAGTCAGAACGTTCAATATTACCGCCTACTTCACAGTTATAGAATTCACAATTCTCTAGTAAATAAGAGATCCCAAACTTACCGTCTTTGATCTGTACCTTACTCACGTCTGAGTCATAGTTAATTACACCACTTTCCATACCACCATTGATAATTAAGTTCATAACTTGGTGCTTAATTCTTGGCCAGTGCATTTTTACGATCTGGTCGTGTTCCTGTAAGTCTACAAGTAGGTGGATTTTTGGCCAGTTTTCATTTAACTTTTTATAGTCTTTTAGGGCTTCAACTACTGGTATGTTCTTATTAAGAATGCTTCGTAGTTCAATTTTGTTCTCTTCAGTAAACCTAGGGTCTTTACAAGAGTTCCAAATCTGCATTAAGAAAGCTTCAGTGAGTGTGAAAATCTCTTCTTGTTTCTTTTCATAGCCTTCACCTCCTAAATATCTAAACTCTAGGTAGTTCTTTTCCTTTTTTGAAAAGTTAATGCCATAATATTTTGTGTCTGCGAATTTATAACTATTAGATGAGATGTTATTACCATCAAAGAAATAAGCTTCATCCTTTGGCATAATCCATTTGATCGACTTTGCGTAAGTAGACTTCTCTCTGTTTGGGAAGAATTTATAAACTTGACGCTCGTTAAAGTCCAAGATAAACTTAAGTACGTTCATCTTAGAGATCATTGCTGGATCTTCCAAGTATTTTTTATCAAAGGATAAGTTAATGTGAATTGACGCACGATCATTAGTGTAACCGTTTTCACGGATCCATTCTAGGACTTTAATAATCATGATCCTAGCATTCCTATAAGGTAATGCTCCGGTAACTAGCTCGATCAAGCCTTTACCACCAGACATATCTGGTTCCATTTTAAAGACTTTATCTGAGGGTTGAAACTCAGAATGTGCCTTTGTTTCTAATCTAATATCCCGACCAAGAAGCTTACTCATTTTTTCACGAGTTTCTTCCTGGTCGAGATTAGAATAGAATTCGAATTCAACGCCGACAAGTGCAGCGTTTAATATTGATACGCGATCCGAATTGAAGTTTAACTTTTGCATGCTAAGAGTATGATATTACTTTCATTTATATATCAAACTCTATGCGTGCTACTGTTACTCAGGCATCTTTAAAAATACCTTATTTGTTTCTGCTTCGATTCTTGTGATTTGTACCGTGATTTTATCACCTGGTTTAAAGACAGACATAGTGTCCTCTCCAATCTCACTGATGTGTAGTAATCCCACAACACCTTCTTCGATTGTCACAAATAAACCGTATTCTTTTTTAGATTTAACCTCAGCTGTAACTGTAGCCGGAATATGGTATCTTGATGCAATTGTTAACCATGGGTTAACTGTATCGTTGATCTTTTGAGTTAATGTGATCTTAGTATTTGACACGATGTCTTTTACTTTGAATGAGATCTCATCTCCTGGTTTAACCTCACGTGATCTAAACAACTTCATAGTGTCCTCATCCAAATCATTGGTGTGAATCATACCAGTCAAACAGTCGTTAAATTCAACGAAGACGCCGTACTTAGCAGTTCCTGTAACGAAACCACTGTATTCAGCATCAATGTTCTCTCTAAGGTCTGCGATTGCATTTGGAATCAAGGCCTGTAGATATTTTCTGTGTGAAACCACGATTGTACCTCTTTCTGGTGAGAAGCTTACCGGTACTACATAGATCTCTTCACCTACGATTGAGTTGAAGTCATGTAGTTTATTGATACCTGCTAATGAACCTGGCATAAAGCAATCAATACCCTGAATTCTTACGATGTAACCACCGTTTTCAATCATATGTGATACTTTACCGATCCATGCTGTATCTTCAGTCTCGATCGTATTTCTAAGATCTGTAAAGACTTTCTGTTTGATACCGCCTGAGATTGAACCAACAACGTGTGTATTTGGTTTTAAGGTTGTAATTAAGACTGCAGTCTCTTCTCCAATAGTCAATGCTTTTACGAAATCAGGCTCGCGGTCATATTTAACATAAATTAACTCACGGTAACCAATGTCCACAGTAATCCACTCGTGGTTGATTGCGTAAACTTTACCTTCGTAGATTGAACCTTCTGCAATTTGAGTCTTAAGATTCTGTTCAGAAACGTGACCTTCCATCATATCATACAACTGTTGAGCGTAAGAAGCTCGAGAATAGACTTTATCGCCATTCTTAGTTTTGATGTGTGGATTTGGCTTTCTTAAGATTGATGGACATGTGGCTTCATATTCAGCCCACATAAAATTACCATCTTCATCATACCAGTCATTGCCTGAATTTTCAACTGGATGTTCTTTTTTAAACTTTGCGACATCAAAGTCATTTGAGTCATTCGGTAATCTGTCAATTACCTCTTCGGCTAGCGCAACATTCTTTGGTGCTCTAGGTCGTTTGTTTTTTTGGTTCATTTATTTTTTGATTAAAAGTGTAACATATTATATATCTGCGCAAGTTTGATTATTTGACGATCGCCTTATCATAAAAGTCTGAGTAGCCAAGTACGATGTCTCCCCAGATTGGATCGTCACTCTCATCATCTGCATTCTTAACTTTTTTCTTAATCTTACGTTTACTAGATTTAGAGAGCGGAAATGTTTGAATATCCAACCAACTCTTTAATTTAGCCTGTATATCTAGACCCGTGATCTCTTTACCATCTGGATCCTTTACTTTATAGTCAGCTGGTGTTGCGCCTTCACATTCTGCACAATCTGCTGCATCTAATTTATCTTCAATTCCTTTCTTTAAAGCTAGGATTGGTTCGATCAACGCTTTAATTGTAGCAACACCAGATATACCACCTAAGCCAATATCTTTTATAAGGTGTAATATTTTAGATGTTAAGATTAATACTTGTAAAATTGCTGCTTTAATTGCAACCAGGCTTAAATAGAGTCTAAGTGCTGAACTTGCAGGGTTTGGTGCGCCAGGTGAGATCATAGTTGGCATTGCAGCTTCTGCAATCGCTTTGGCTAAACTCTTAGGAATTTCAGTAACTTCCGCTTTAAGTTGTGTCAACATAGCAACAAGTTCTGCTCTTTTAGCATCGATGAACGCTTTACCGGCTGTTTTCATCTGCTCTATATAAGCATCTTTTTGCTTTTTGATCATAGTCTTTATATCTTCTTCCGGCAATTGGTATTGTTCCGCAAGTTCTTTTGCTTTCTTCTCAATTTCATCAAAGCCAGCAACAATACCAACAAACAGGGCGATGATTGCATCTACGCCTGGAATGGGAATCGATAGCGCTTCAATAGTTTTATCAACAGATGTTATAAGTTTATCTAATTCTTCCATCTTTAAACTTTAGTTTGTTTGATTTTAGCTAATGTACTTTGGATGATACCCAGTTTCATCGAACTCGTTGGCAACATTGGCGCGCCAGTCGCAGGATGTGTATGTGAAATTATTGCATCTAACATATCTGATAGAGTATCTTGTAAAGTTTGACCTTTTACAGCCGGCTCTTTTTCATCACCATACGAACTTGCAATATAAATGTTGTCTGAATGTAGATACATTTTACCATCGGCTGCAAGTCGAATCATTGGTTGTTCTGTTTTGGAATCACCAGTTGCTATAATTAGGCCGTCTTCTGGTGAGTAATAGATTCTAATTTTTCGTTCAGCATCATAAACAATACTCGTTACATTGTATGGTTCGGCTGATGAATTTAAAACTTCTTCTTTTAATTCTTTATTTTGATCGATTTGAAACCAATACTCAGGGTGATACAAGTTACCGTTATCAAATCTAACTGCAACAATGTCACCTTTTCTAGGCACTGCATGTGAACCAACTTGATCTCGGTTCATTGGCGTTGCCCATGGGATAACATTATCTGGCAATAGGTCGAATTTACCAAATACCTTTACTCTACACCTTCCGTTATTTAATGGGTCTTGGTTATCAACAACCTCACCAATCCAGTGCATATCCCTAAGATTATCTTCATAGATGTCGTTCTTATTCATATACGTTTTGGTTTAGGTTGCCATCTGGTGTACTATCTATTGCTGGAGTACCACCATACACATTATCAAAGTTGCCACCATCTGGCGTTGAATCAGATGGGTTAAGTCCTTCATAAATATTTGCAGGACTAATGTTTGCTGGTTGGACTAGTCCGCCACCAACATTAAGATTGCCATAAATATTTTGCGGTTCTATACCATTTGCAACTGGTGTCGCAGCTCCTGTTAAAGCAGCTAGTCCACCTAAAGCGTTAATACTTGCGATGTTTATTGCCTCTCCTACGGTGGTTGTAGTATTGATACCATATATGTTGCCTAAGAAAAGGCTACCAAGGCCAGAAGATGCAGACGATGGCATGGCTCTATCTATTAAATTTCCAGCAAGGCCGGTAAAACTAACTCCATGTGCGTTACCAATTACAGAATTACCAGTAGTAAGTCTAGTCATATTCTTCAATCTAGCAACTGCGCCTCCGACCGAATTAATAGCTTTACTAGCAGCATCCTTACCCATATTGACAAGTGCTTGTGCAATTTTTGGCGTATCGTCATTTGGATCAAATGGGTTCCTAGCAATATCAGGAGTTTCGTTTGTTATAATCTCAGTCTCCTTTAATTTTAAATCCAGCGGTAAATTAGGTCCGCCATTTTCCCAAAGTGTTTCTGCAACCTTATAATAAATACCGATCTTAGGTTTTTTATATTCAGGGTTTTTAGATAGTTCTGCAAATGCTTCTTGGCCCGAGTTCATATCAAACTCACAGTGTTTAAGTCTAATTGCAAAAACAGGTTTCGTTTTACCAACTGCAATATTAGTGTAATTATCGTCTAAGAAACCTTGCGCATAAACCTTATCTACGTTTCTAGAATCTTGACTCTGGTTTGATAAGTTTGAATATGCGGTTGTTCCACGATTTGAACCTAGTAGTGGACTTGCTGTATTTTCCTGAAAGGTTCTTACCTCAGTTACATAAATGTCCATTGTAAACTTAGAGATATTTGTTGGCATGATTCTAATATTTCTCTTGTCATCCCAAACAATATTCCTATATAGCGACATTAATTTAGTCGCTGTTAACTCAATGTTCTCCTCAAGACATTCAATCTCGATTTTAGGTTTATCAACACCTCTCCAGGGCTCTTCATCGTTAAACTGCCTAGCTAATTCTAAACCAGTTACAGATTGGAAAAACCAAGGCATCTCGGTATTTACCTTCTTTAAAATTGAGATAAACGAATTTAATCTTGCTAATTTGTCAGCTGCATATTCCGGTGCAGAACTTGCAACCACCTTTTCAAAGAAGTTTCTAGCTGAAGTGATCGGCTTGCCGCCACCCGTTGCTGCTGGAGCAAAAAGAGGACTTGAAGTATCTGGATGTGTAGCATTCGATGCAGAACTTGTAGCACCAGAACCAGCACCTGGGTCATCAAAATGAAACACAAAAAAGAATGATAGTAGAGTAGGTTCCTCATGGATTGAGTTTGTTCGAACTGACCCTTTTTTAAAGACTACAGGATCAGGCAAGTAACTAGACTTAGTTCTCGCTTTAATCTCATTAGCAGCCTGCATTTGTTCTCCAAATCCGTTTGGTCCCATACCTTATATATTACTCTTTTTTATTTGCCTTCGGCATTTTGTTTAGCCTTAGCTAAATCCACAG
>Ga0222712_10007999_pt1 | contig 10102 bp, 6 predicted proteins | sample C33_657DmetaG_FD_165043 | JGI IMG/M metagenome (GOLD analysis project Ga0222712, IMG submission 165043) | Estuarine water microbial communities from San Francisco Bay, California, United States - C33_657D | ecosystem: Environmental > Aquatic > Marine > Unclassified | place: USA: California...
CCCGGGGACATCGAAATATCCCCGGGGTCTTTAAATTGGTCGGGCAGGAGAGATTTGAACTCTCAGCCTCTGCTACCCGAAAGCAGCGCTCTACCAGATTGAGCCACTGCCCGACACGAGTCATAAGGATAGACCAATCCAGGGGGGTGTTTTCAAACTAATTCCGTCGGGAAAATTCGGCGGGGTGGTGGACTTCACGGCTTTTCGGCCCAACTTGGCTTTGATATGAACCTTACGGTAAGACGATCCGGGGACCGCGGCTTCGCCGATCATGGCTGGCTGGTGGCCCGGCACAGCTTCAGTTTCGCCGATTATCATGACCCGGCCCACATGTCTTTCCGGTCCTTGAGGGTCATCAATCAGGACTTGGTGGCTCCAGGCAACGGCTTCCCGCCGCATGGGCACCGGGACATGGAGATCTTCACGTATGTCCTCGAAGGCGCCATCGAGCACCGCGACAGCTTAGGCAACCATGCGCAGATCAAGCCCGGCCAGATCCAGGTCATGAGCGCCGGCAGTGGGGTGAAGCATAGCGAGTATAATCCCTCCAAGACCGAGCGGCTCCACCTCATCCAGGTATGGATCACGCCCGACCGGCCCAATCTTCGGCCACGCTACGCCGAGTGGAAGCCCACGCCCGAGCAGCTCGCATCGCCCAAGGTCCTCATCATCTCGAACGACGGACGGGAAGGTTCGGCGCATATCAGCCAGGACGCCGACGTTTATCGGGTCAAGGCCCAGGCGGGCGGTATGGTCTCGCATGACCTGCGGACGGGCAGGGGGCTTTGGTTCCAGCTCATCGCCGGCGAAGTTGAGGTCGGCGGCGTCAAGCTTTCGCCCGGAGATGCCGTGAATTCCGAAGACGCCGGAACCTTCGCCTTCAAGCACTCCGGCCCCGTCGAAGCGCTCCTCTTCGACCTCGCCTGATCTTCATTCTGCATTACCCCCATACTCCAAACTCCATACTCTCTCATCATGTCCTCCCCCCACATTCCTCAGAAGTCTCCGATCCCCGTCCTCGTCGAAGCCGGCAAGACCTACTACTGGTGTTCCTGCGGCCATAGCAAGAATCAGCCCTTCTGCGACGGCGCGCACAAAGGTTCGGCCTTCACGCCCGTTCCCTACAAGGCTGAGGCCAATGGCACGGTCTACTTCTGCGCGTGCAAGCACTCGAAGAAGGGTGCCCTGTGCGACGGAGCCCACAAGGCCCTCTGAAGTTAGCCCTTTCATAAGCCCTCGATTAGGTTAACCTATGGGGGCTATGAAAAAACTCCCCTGCATCGTCGCCCTCCTTCTAGGCGTGGCGTTCATCGTCTTCGGCGTCGCCTACTTCGTGCCCGCCGTGAAGTCCATTCTCCCGGCCCCGACGCCCCCTAACGGCGAAGAGGCCGGCAAGCTCACCGCGGCGTTCTTTACGGGTCTGGCCGGTTCGGGCTATCTTGGTGTGATCAAGGCACTTGAGATCCTGGCCGGTGTGCTGCTGATCATGAAGTGCACCCGCGGCTGGGGCGTCATCCTCTCGGGCGCCATCCTGTTCAACATCTTCTTCGTTAACGTGCTGATCATGAACCTCTGGAATCCTATCGTGATCGCCATGGTTCTCGCCGGCCTCTACCTCGCCTGGGTCGGTCGCAAGGGCTTCTGCTGTCTCGCCTGCTGTGGTTCCGGCGAGTGCCTCGGTACTTGCGGTTGCTGCAACAAGGACGGACAGTCCGGCGGTTGCTGCTCGACCGAGAAGCCTGCTTCGACCGGTTGCTGCGGCGGCAAGTAAGCCTTCCGGCCATCACGAATCAGCCCCCGGCCTCGGGGGCTTTTTTGTTATATCAGGTTAAAGCGGTGGGCGGATGGCGGTTGGCGGTTGGATCGCCGCAAATGGAGGACTGCGTTGAGTGCTGAGTCGATGACTGCGTCGATGGCAGATGACTGAATCGAGGACGGATTGGATGCCCCCGAAGGCTCACCTGGTTTCCTGTCTCTCTGTTAGTTCGATGTTTTCCGCCACCCGCCACCAGGGGCTGCCACCTGCCACCTGGAATAGTGCCTCTCCCTATACTCGATACTCCATACTCGATACTCTCGTATACCACCTTTGCACGTCCTCTTCTGGTCCTCCGAGCCTCTGGGCCTCTAACTTTGTGCCCTTGCCCCCGTGTCACCATGCCCGCGTGCCCCCTCGAAGGCTTCGCCTTCGCTTACTTCCCGACCGCCGGCGCGGGCATTTCCTTCATCTTGGTGGCGCCGATGGCGACGATCTTCTCCATCATGTCGTAAAGTTTGAGCGTATCCCACTTGGCGGTCAGGGTGACCTGATTGCCGGAAGCTTCGACGGGCTGGATGCCGGCGAGGAATTCGCCCGCGAGGGCCTTCATTTCCTTTTCCTCGGCGGTCTCGGGCTTGGAAGGGTCGCCGGCGAGCATCATCGGGGCCATGGCCAGCATGCCCTGGGCCTGCATGGCGAGCGGGGCGGCCTTTTCCTTGGAGGTGAAGGTGGTGCTGATCTTCATGACTTGGTCCGAGCCTTTCTCGCCCATGGCGAAGAGGCCGCTGACGAAGCCGCTCTGGGCGAGTTCGGCGCTGGCGGGCAGCTTGGCGGCGTTGACCGAGACGATGGCGTAGGCCTGGCCGGTAGCGGCGACGGCGGAGCGCTGGGCGGCGGGCAGGGCGTAGGACGCTCCCTGTCCCTTGAGCAGGCCGATGATCCGGGCGGCTTCCTTGGGCTGGGCGATCACGAGCGTTCCGTTGTCGACGTCGAACAGGCCGACCGGCTCTTCTTCCGCGCCCGGCTCCTGCGGCGGGAGCGGGAGACTGTTCGCGGCCTGCGCGAAGTCGTCGCTCAGCGAGGCGAACAGTTCCTGTGCGTTCCATCCCTTGGCACCGCCGGCGCTCAGCGGCTTGACCTTCTTGGCGGCGGCATGCGCCGAGAGTCGGTTGCTGTCATGACGGGCACGGATGATGAGGGCGCCGGTGAAGTGATCGCCCGGTCCCATGCTGAAACCGCCGGCGAAACGGTTGTCAGGCGATTCGAGGTCGACTCCGGTGGCGTTCTTCAGCGCCGCCTGCATGGCCTTGCCTTCCTGGCCGCTCTTATCGAGGCCCGCGACGAGTTTCTCGAGGCGCGCCTTGAAGGCCTTGGCTTGCGGGGAGTCGCTGATCTTCAGGCCGCGCGAACTGGCCGTCGCGAAGGTGACCGCGTAGTCGGCGGGGACGCCCTTGAAGTCGAAATCCTGGGCCGGCAGGAGGGTGGCGGTCAGGAGCAGGGCGAGGGTGGAGAGGAATCGCATGGGCGGAATAAACCCCAAGGACTAGGCCTCGGTCAATCCCCGCCTACCTCGTTAGGGTATGGAAAATATCAACTAGGTGAAACGCGCGGGTCGGGACGGCTCTCCGAGCCGTCCGTTCGAGGATCGATGTGCCCTGACCGACGGCGGGCTCGGAGAGCCACGGCCTACCATCGGCTTCTCGTAGCGGCCTCGTGCCCACGTGCCCCCTGCGCTACTAGGTCGGCCCTTACTTCTTCTTCGCCTTGGCGGGTGCGGCCGCCTTCAAGGGGTGCTCCTTGAGGAGTTCGTCGGCCATGTAGAAGTTGGCGCGGTCCTGGGTGGCTTCGCGGACCTTCTTGACGGTGGCCGGCGAGACGAGCTGGCCGTTGTTGCCGAAGGAGAGGCGGACGTAGCTGAGCACGGCCGCGGCTTCCTCGTCGTTGAGCAGGCCGCCGAAGCCCATCATGGGCGGCACGCCCTTGGTCGGGTCGAAGTCCTTGCCGTTGACCTTGATCGGACCCCAGATGCCTTTGAGCAGGATCTTGGTCAGACGTTCGTCGTCGTCGATCCAGTTGCTCCTCGCGAGGGGAGGATAGATATTCTCGATGCCTTTGCCGTCCGCCTGATGGCAGGTGGCGCAATGCGCGTCGCGGAAATAGATCTCCCGGCCGAGTTTGAAGACCTTCTCTTCTGCGGCGGTGAGTTTGCGCGCCGGCTTGGAGTTGGTACCGGCTTCGGCAACCGGCTCGCCGATCTTAAGCTTGCCGCTGAAGTAATCCTCGGCGGCCTGGTTGCCTGCGAGGTTCAGCTGGCCGGCCGTCCGGAGTGCGTCGGCGTCGTCCTTGAGGGTGTAGGTCAGGGCGTAGTGCAGGACGGCGCCGATCCAGCGGTCGACGGGGAGCTTGAACGCTTCCACAGCGAGCTTGGCGCCGTCGGCGTTGTCGAGCCAGGTGGCCGCCACGATGGCGGTCAGGCGCACGCGGGCGTTCTCGTCGCGGATGGCCTGGTTGAGGAGGGCGACGTGGTTCGGGAGCTGCCAGAAGGAGTGGCGGATGACGTCCACGGCCGCGGCACGGGCTTCCGGCTGCTTGGCCTTGAGGAGCTGGGCGATGAGCTCGGCGTCGGGCTGGTTCTGCGCCCAAGTGGCCCAGAGGGCTTCGCAGAGGTGGTGCTCATAGGCCGGGTCTTGCTTGTCGAGCTTGGCGGCCCAGGCCTTGACGGCTGGGAGCACTTCCGCCGGGGCATGGCCTCGGAGTTCGCGACGTGTGCGGTAGCGGGTGCGGTATTCGGGCTCCTTGAGGTTCTCGAGGAGTTCGGCGACGGAAGCGCCGGCGACCTTCGCGGGCTTCACCAGCGGACGCTCAGGGTAGGTGATGCGATAGATGCGGCCATGCTCGCGGTCGCGGTTGGGGTCGCGTGCGTTGTGCTGCATGTGGCCGATCAGCGGGTTGTGCCAATCGATGAAGTAGAGCGAGCCGTCGGGTGCGAACTCGAGGTCCACCGGGCGGAAGTTTCCGTCGGTGGAGCTGAGGAGGTCGCCGTTGGCCTTGCCGGTGAAGCCGGCGCCGTCGTCGGCCTTCTTGCCGAAGCTGATGCCGAGGAAGCCGATCGTGTTGCAGATCATGAAGTCGCCTTGCTGCGCTTCGGGGAAGTGACGCGAGGAGACGAATTCGGCGCCCGACGTCGGACGGGAGCGCTTAGGGACGAACTGTTCGACCTTGATCTGCTCGATGCCGTAGGGGACTTTGGCCGAGAGCGGCACGGCCCACCAGTTCTCGCCCGGCGAAGCGTCGGAGAGGAAGGGCTGTTCCCAGTAGTCGAACGAGAAGCCCCACGGATTGGAGACGTCAGCCTGCACGCGTTCGAGGCGATAGGACTTCGGATCGAAGCGCCAGGCGCCGCCGTCGTTGCAGCGGCGCGGGCCATACGGGGTCTCGACCTGGCTGTGGAGGAAGCGGCCTTCGAGGAGGTAGAAGGCGCCCGAGGCGTCGGCGCAATAAGCCGAGATGGCGTGGTGCGAGTCGTGCGAATCAAAGCCGTGCAGGATCAGTTCCGTGCGGTCCGCCTTGCCGTCCTTGTCGTCGTCGATGAGCAGGGCGAGGTTCGGCTCCTGTGAGACGTAGACGCCTTCGGGCGCGATCTCGAAGCCGATCGGGATGTGGAGCTTGTCGGCGAACACCGATTGCTTGTCGGCCTTGCCGTCTCCATCGGTGTCCTCGAGGATCAGCAGCTTGTCGTTCGGCAGCGCGTCACCGGGACGGTAGTGCGGGTAGGTCGGCGTCGTGGCGACCCAGAGGCGGCCCTTGGCGTCGAAGGACATCTGGACGGGCTTCTTCAGGTCGGGGAACTTCTCTTCGGAGGCGAAGAGCGAGACCTTATAGCCGGGCAGGAGCTTCATCTTCTCGATGGCGGCTTCACCGGAAAGGAATTCGGTCGGGTTGCCGTTCTTCTCGCTGGGCTTGAAGTTGGTGGGCACGGGCGGCAGGACCAGGGTCTTGGAGTCGTCGACGACGAGGTCGGTCTTCTTGCCCTGGGCGACGTCGTGGATGAGCGTGTCGCGGATGACGGTCATCTGGCGGCTCTTGTAGACTTCGTCGGGGTAGTTCTGCGGGCCGAAGGGGTTGTAACGCTGGCCGTGGGTGTGGACGCCGTTGAGGATCGAATAATCGGTGTTCCACATGTAGTCCTTCAGCTTCACCGCGCCGTTGACGAGGGCTTCGTCGGCCTTCGATTCGCGCGCCGTGGCGCCGTAGAGTCCGTCGGCGAGGAGCTTGGCGATCTCGCGGTAACCGAAGTCCGTCGGGGCGAAGCCGTTGACGGTGTAGGGCGTCTTGGCTTTGCCGTAGGCGGCGAGGGTAGGGTGGAAGAGGTCGACGTAGGTGAGGCCGTGCTTCTTGGCGACGCGCTCCATGGCGGCGGCGTAGAGCTCCAGGTTGGCGTTTTCCTTGGCGCCGTTCGGCAGGTCGCGCGACTTGGAAAGGTCTTCGAAGGCGATCGGCGAGACGAGCACCAGGCGCGGGGCGGTCTTTCCGTTGTAAGCCTTGGTCAGGGAGTGGACGACGAAGGCGTCGACCTCGGCTTCGTAGTTGGCGGCGCGGCCGGGGCCGTCGAAGGATTCGTTGTAGCCGAAGAACGCGACGACGGTGTCGGCCTTCAGATGGAAGAGCCACTGGTCCGGGGTGGAGAAGAAGCCCTTGCCGTTGTGCTGCGCATATTCGGGGTGGAACTTGTCGGCGCCCGGGAAGGCCCACTGGCTGGCACGCGCCGGGTGCGGGCGGAAGGCCGGGGTGTCGCCGGAGCGGCCCATGTTGCGCACGAGGAGCTGCTGTTGCGGGAAGCGAAGATGCAGTTCGGTCTCGAGGCGTCCGTAGTAGGTGTCGCGCTCGGCGAAGCCGTTGCCGATGAAGACCACGCGTTCGCCGGCGGCGGGCGGCGCGACCTGCTGGCTGCGCTGCGTCGTGGCGGCCGGCGGGTTCTCCGCCGGAGCGTGCGGCGTCGGCGAGCCCTTGCTGTTGTCCGGCCAGTTGGCGGCGTTCGCCTTGTCCTCTTTGGTCTTAAGCTTGGATTGGCTCGCGGCCGGCTGGTCGGCGGCGAGCAGGCCAGCGGCGAGGAAGGCGAGAAAAAGGCAGGCGCGGGACTTCATGAGAGGGGAGGTCTGGCATATTTATATGCAAGATTTCGGATTATCCAGCCCGAGTTGTCGCCTGGCCGGCTCCGATTTCCCTCATAAAGGGTCCGGCTTACTCTTTCCAGGTCGCCTTGAGCGAGGCCCAGACCTTGCCGATGAGGAAGACGCAGGCGGCCAGAACGAGGACATGGCCGACCGTCCAATACCAAAGGACCTGGGGCTCGGCGGCATGCAGCAGGCCGTAGACGCACATCGCTCCGGCGGCCGACAAGAACAGCAGGCGCACGCCGAGCAGGAATAGCATCATCGTCTTCATGCGGCCAACTTGGTCGGACCGCCGAGCCCCGTCAAGGGTGGCTCGCCGGTTAGAGGACTGAGTCGATGGCAGAGGACTGAATCGATGACGGATGAGATGCCCCGAAGAATCACCTGGTTCCCTGTCTCCCTGTTAGCTCGATGTTTCCCGCCACCTGCCACCAAGGGCTGCCACCTGCCACCCGAAATAGTGCCTCTGCCTATACTCAATACTCCATACTCGATACTCTCTTATACCACCTTTGCACTGTATTTGCGTCGTTCTGATCAACCGAGCCTCTGAGCCTCCGGGCCTCTCATGTTTCCACCGTGCCCCCTCGCAGGCGCTTTGCGTCTGCGCTCACTTCATCAGATAGGCGAAGAAGTCGCGGAGGTCCTGGTCGGACATCCCGGCGAGCAGGCCCTCCGGCATGACGGACGTCGGGCTGGCGATCAGCGTATCGACCTTGGATTCCTTGATGCTGGTAAGATTGCCTGCGAGGTCGCGGAGGACGATCTCCCCGCCCTCGCGTCGTTCCAGGATGCCGTGGGCGACGGAGCCGTCCGTGAGACGCACGTCATAAGAGCCGAAGCCTTCGCGGATCTCGAGGCTGGGGTAGACGATGTTGAGGACCCAGAAGTCCAGGCTGCCGCGGTCGTAGCCTGTGAGTTCCGGTCCGACCCGGCCGCCTTCGTCCTTGAGCACGTGACAGTTCGCGCAACGCGCGAGGAAGTGCGCGCGGCCTTGGGTGGCGTCACCTTCGCCGGCCCGGGCCACCGCCCGCAGGCGCGCGACTTCGCGGTCTTTTTCCGCCGTGAGTCCGGTCACGAGCAGCGGCTTCCAGAGTCGCTCGACGGCGGCGGTCACCTCGGCGTCGCCATGGCGGAGGAGGGCGCGGGCGATGTCCGCCGTCACCGCCGGGGCGGGGATCTTGCCGGCATCGACGGCCTCCGTCAGCAAACGGGCCCACGCCGGGCGTGAGGCGAGCGTGCGCAGGGCGAGGTCCCGCAGGCCGTCGTCGGCCGCGATCGCGCGCTCGTAGTTGTCGCTGACGGCCTTGGGCACCCTGAGGTCGTCGTATCGCGACAGGGCGCGGAAGAGCGCTTTCTTCGCCTCGGTCCCGTTCGCCACGATGAGTTTGATCAACGGATCGATCGCTTCCGGACGACCGACGAGGGAGAGGGCGTCGGCGACCTCGGTGCGGCGGCGGGCCAGCGTACGCTTGTCGGTCAGTTCCTTGAGCGCGCCCGCCAGCGCGGTCTTCTCGCCGGCGCGCAGGGCGGCGAGGGATAGCGGTCTGCTTCCGCTTTCGGCCAGGCGTTGCTCGATCGCGGCGCGCAGCCCTGAGGGCATCGGCGGCAGTTCGCCCGGGTCGAGCATCGTCAGGACCCCTCCGATGAGCTTGGCGGCGGCGTCGGGCGGACAGAGCGAGCGGATGCTTTCGAGGTCGGCCAATTTCGCCGCGCCGGCGCCATCGGCTAACCGCTTGCCGAGGCGCTCGGCGAGCGTGTCGCGAAACAAGGCCGAGCCGACGAGCTCCGGCGCGGCGCGGAGCGAGGCGAGGGCGGCGTCACGGCCGCCAGGTGAGCCGAGGTGCGCCTCGAGCGCCCACCAGGCCAGCAGCGAGATGCGTCCGGATGGGTCGGGTTCGCCGAGGGCGACGGCCAGCAGGGGCAACGCTTCCGCGGGCATGCGCTTGGCGGATGCGAGGATCTGCGCCCGGACTTCAGGATGGGTTTCCTGCTTCGCCGCGGCGATCTGCGCGACGGATGGCGCGGTCCTACGTTCGCCGAGCATCTTCCAGCTCCATCTGCGGACATGCGGATCGGCATGCGTGACGGGTGGTTCGCCGGCTTCGCCGAGCAGGTCCAGCGCCCAGAGCGCTTCGAGCGCCTGCGGGCCGTCGAGCATCGTGCGGAGCGCGGGCGCCGCGTCCTTGAGCTGGCGCCAGCCGATCTCGAGGACGGCCCGCTTGCGGAACCATTCGTTGCGGTGCGCGAGCAGGATGACGAGTTCCGCGGTGGGCGCGGTCGAGAGGTCGAAGGGCTTGAGTCCGACGTTCAGGCCTTCCGGACGGATGCGATAGAGGCGGCCGCGCTGCTTGTCCCAGTCGTCGACGGGATTCACGTGGCTGAGGCGGGTGTCATACCAGTCCGCGATCGTGACGGCTCCGTCCGGTCCGACGCCGGTCCAGACGGGACGGAACCAGCGGTCGCTGCTGGCGATCAGGTCGGCCTCGTCTTCCGTCCGGAAGGTGGCGCCCTGCGGGATGCGGCGGCTGACGTAGGCCTTGTTGGCGAGCGAGTTCGCGGCGAGGATCTTGCCCTCGTATTCGGGGCCGAGCAGGCCGCCTTCGTAGATCACGAAGGCCTGCGGGAAGCGACGTTTGTCCCCGGCGTGGGCCATGTGCTCGAACCAGCCGTAGGCGTAAGGATTGGTCAGTGGTCCATGCTTGCCCCAGTTCTTCACGCCATACGAACCGAACTCATAATGCATCCCGCGGGTGTCGCCATGGTTCGTGCCCGAGAAGACCCGGCCCCGGCCGTCGATGTCCAGGCTGTAGGTGTTGCCGCCGCCTTCGGCGTAGATCTCGAAACGCTTCTGCGTAGGATGGAAGCGCCAGACGCATTGGCCGGACCAGCGCGTGCGCGTTCCGCCCGGCACGCCGACGTTGCCGGTGGTGGTGCTGCCGTTGACGCCGTAGAGCCAGCCGTCGACGTGGAACTGCAGATTGGTCGCGGTGCTGTGCGTATCCTCGAGGCCGAAGCCCGCGAGCTCCACCTTCGGGTCGCCGACGGGCAGGCCGTCCTGGAGCGCGTAGCTGAGGAGATAGGGCGGGTTGAGCACCCAGAGGCGCCCGTTGCCGGCCACCGCGGCGGTGGTGATGTTGAGGCCCTTCAGGACGTCGGTCTGTTTGTC
>Ga0222712_10008000_pt1 | contig 10102 bp, 9 predicted proteins | sample C33_657DmetaG_FD_165043 | JGI IMG/M metagenome (GOLD analysis project Ga0222712, IMG submission 165043) | Estuarine water microbial communities from San Francisco Bay, California, United States - C33_657D | ecosystem: Environmental > Aquatic > Marine > Unclassified | place: USA: California...
GGGATCGTCATTGTGTAAGGCAACATGCCCGCCTGCATCTAAGCTCATGAAGCGAACTCTAAGCAAATGTTCAAAAGGAAAATCCATCCAAAATTGTTTTATAGTGGGAGTGAGATTGGCAAGTTCGGTCCAATGATAGTCATCAATAGGAGCGGTCATGTCCGTGCCAGTTTTCGTAATACCTAAACCGTGTATACAACAACTACGCCAGCCCTTGTGCCCGCCCCCCTCTCTATGTTCTACCAAATAAGAATCAGCACGTAATCCTTCCTCTAACCATTTGGGTTGATCTATTTGTAAATCCAATTCAATCCAAGGTATATTCTTTTTAAATAAATTAGTAACGTATTCTATATTATCCATTCCAGTCCTGATTCATGTGCCATGTAGGTTTATTTAATTTTTTAATATCTATCGGTTGTAAGTTTTTACCGTAGTAAGAGATATCAGAATTAAATCCACAACTAGCTCTTCTGGTGAACAGTGTATAATAATCTTTAGGTAAACAAGATAATATTTTATTCTCCTTATACTGTCTATAGGTCAAACTAGTAAACATGCTAGTACCTTCATAACAAAATATATTTGATAAATTGATAATTGTTTTCTTATCAGAATAAGTAGCAAACATTGAATAATCACATTCAGCTAACAGATTAATTTTAAGAAATTTATATGTAACATTATTAATCTTAGGAGCATTCTGTTGCCAATATTCTAATGCAGAACTATTGTAGTCATAATAAACAACAGTAACAGGTTTAGTCTCGCTAATGTAATCAACCCACCAGATTCCGCTTGAGGGAGTTATTACACATTCAAAATCAGAGTCATCTAAGATGACTGTTTCTGTATTACTAGGGTGTATAAATTCGTCAGCACAAACTTTTTCTCTAGAATATGCCCAACTGATATGTTTCTGAAATTCTCTGAGGTTTTCAGGATAATAGTGACGTTTATTATTTCGTATACTATCATCAAAAACTATTACAGAATTATGTAGAATAGCTGTTGATATGATATTCCACCCATGTAACTTATGACTATATTGTTTACTACTATTGCCTAAAGAAACCCATAATGGAGTATAATCATCGTGGTAGTTATCTGATGATCTAATAGGTTCAATCTGGCTGTGATTTTCGCCTAGATTTTGTTGGCCGATATCAGGGCACTGCAAAGATTCCCAAAGTTTTAGATTGACTACATAGCATTGGTGATGCAACTCGTAATACGCTTCTTTTCTATCTAAAACATGTCCGGCTATTAAAAAATCTTTTTTTACTAGTTCTTCAATGGCATTAAAAAAAGCGTTTCCATTAACAAATTCTGTGCCTGTACTGACAACTACAGCATATTGATACCCTTGACTAAGTGCTTGTTTTAATAATGCATCTTCATCGAATCCGATCAGAGTAGAATATTGTTTAGTCCAAATGTTGCTAATAGTATAATCACCAATATTTTTCATCAATTCTTGTATCCAGAATGATTGATAAGTAGAAATTCGATCTACCACACAATAAACAATTCTACTATTTGATTGCGGATAACTAACAATGTTCATGAATTATTTTAACCAATGACTTTTTACTTAAATATACGTATATTTAACTATTCAAACATCACTTAGAAATTTTAACCTCAACGGACTATCAATGAATAAAGTATTTTGGCTGCAACCAGAAGATACCATGCTAGGTGAATGGCAACACAAGATTGCTACACTATCTGGTAGTAATACCTATTGTGTATTACCTTGGATACATTTTGCTACAAGACCCAATGGTGATATGCGTCTTTGCTGCAGTGCTAATGCAAGCGGAGCAGGTCTTGATCACGAAGTTGGATTAGTTCGTAATGAACAAGGATCGCCTGCTAATTTTGGACGTGAAACTCCAATGAGTGCATGGAATAACTCTTACATGAAGGGTGTGCGCACGACTATGTTGGCTGGGGAGATTCCTAAGAGTTGCACTAAATGTTTTGAGGAAGAAAGCAAAGGTGTTGTTAGTAAACGTATGTGGGAAAACAGTACATGGGTACGTGATAACGTTGACATACCCGAACTAATCAAACAAACTAGCACAGATGGCACGGTACCTGAAAAATTAGCATATCTTGATCTAAGATTAGGGCACACGTGTAATATTAAATGTGTGATGTGTAGTCCACATGATAGCAGCCAATGGGTCATGGAACATCGTAAGATATATCCTATGTTCCAACATCGATTACTTAAAGAGCAAATGGCCTGGGATAAGAAAGATTTTAATAATAAGTGGCACGAAAATCCAGATTTTTGGCAAGAAATGTATGCGCAGATTCCTAACCTACGTCAGGTATATTTTGCCGGCGGTGAGCCCCTGATGATCCGTGAACATCGTTGGTTTTTAGAAGAGATTATACGACAAGGATATGCTGATAAGATTTTAATTCGTTACAATACCAATGGCTTATTGATTGATGATAGCATCATTGAACTATGGAAACAATTTAAAACAGTTAAAGTTGCTATTAGTATCGATGCGGTCGGTGATCGTAATTATTATATTCGCTATCCTAGTGATTGGGACACTATCGTTGCAAATTTACATAAATTAGATCAAACACCAGATAACATACAAGTGAGTATAGCAACTGCTATTCAAATATTAAACATCAAGCATCTGCCAGATTTTGCTCGATGGAAGATAGAACAAAAATTCCATAAGGTAAATCTACAAAATATGTTGGAAGGGCAAGAAGCAGGTGGCGGGATAGTTAACATGCATCTATTATATATTCCGACTTATCTGAGTATTAGGTGTTTACCGGCACAAGACAAACAAGAAGTCCGTAAGTTGTTTGAAGAATTTGCCACATGGCTATATAAAAATTATAGACAGGATCAGGATTTTTGGAAGAAGAATCCCTACGGTTGGAATAGATGGCAAGCAATATTGGACTTTATGGATGCCGAAAATCATTCAGATCAATTGCCTGCATTTAAAGAATATATTACTACATTAGAAAAAGAAAGAAATACAGATTTTAAACAGACGTTCCCTGAACTTGCACATTTACTTTAGTAAGTGGAATATCAGCCGCACAAGTGCACCAATCGCGTGTACATTTAACCGGCATCAGAGGTCTATCAAAAGTATCATTATAGATATTTCCTAGACTACCTCCAACACGACAAGTAGCACGATGCACTTCGCCGTCCCAATTGATCATGAGACTTTCTAATCCAGCATTACAGGTCCATCCTTTAAAATCATTCATGTGTAGTTTAATGATATCATTAGCATGCCGCATATTATTTTTGTCATCATCAATCACACAGTTTGCATCAGTTTTAGCATTGTAATTTAAGATCCATTCTAAATCGTTTCCATTGTATCGCATGTCGTCAAAGACATTGTGATCATCTTCAGTCCAACGAACTCTACGTATCACATGCGGAACATCGTGAGTAGATAAATCACCAGCGGCCATTTTAACGCTTTGCATATATCCGTGATGCGCCATGACATTTACCATTATAGGAAATGATACATCTTGTTGTACGTTGATGATGGTACTCATAACACGTAGATGATCATGTTCAAAGTGTAGGCTAAAGATTAAATGATCGATTGGTAACTGCTTATAAAATTTAATAGGTAAGGTGCCATTGGTAGTAACATTGATCCAACTAACTCCAACATAGCGACAATATTCTACGAGTTCTTTAAAATTTGGGTGTACACAAGGCTCACCACCTGTGAAACTAATGCGCACCGGTTTTCCTAGATTTACTAGTTTGTCTACAGTAGATTTAAGAATTTCTATGTCGGTGTGTGGACTAGAATTGTCATGTATGCTGCTAGGACAATAACTACAGTCGTAGTTACAACGCTTGCCAATATTCCACTCAATTTTGATTGAGTGTTGATGCATCCAACGACTAGTGATCTTATACATATAGTTTAAACTCCGGAACTACATCTAACAAACTTTGATTACGAGTGGTATCTAGTCTACGATTAAACTCTACGAAGTCTGGCCATAAATGGGTTAGATCTTTAGCGTTAAGATAATTGATATTATCCTCTATTTGTCGATAAGTTATCTGTAACAACTGGGGATTCTTTTTAACTATTTCAAAATCCTTAATACGATCTCTAATGTCTTGTAGTCGTTTGATGGCTATTAGTTGTAGCTCTCTCGGCAATACCTGTGCTGATAAACAGTTAGGATAACTTACACGATGGCTATAAAACACTATACCCATGGTATTCAAGAAATAATCTATACATTCTGCTGCCTGTAGTATATTACCAGCTTGTACGGTAAATGCGCCAACTATGCGACTAACATTAGGAATAGCCTGTATTTCTTTGACATTTTGTTTAACTAAATCAAAATCACTATTACCTCGAATGTAGTTGTACACATCATAGATACCATCAATGCTAATATTCACAGCAACGCTCTTGAAATAGGGCCAATAGTCATGTATGGTTCTACCACCTTTGATACCTAGTGTAGTTCCGTTAGTAGCATATTTGATCTCAATATCTTTAGCATAGGGCTTTAGCATATCAAGTATGCGGTAGTGCTGTGGATCCATGAGTGGCTCCCCACCTGCAAATTCTACACGTTTAAAATACGGAAGCAATTTCTTAAAACTTGTCCACCAACGAGCAGTATCATCAAACGGACCTATATACTGCCCGGGTTTCTCTACTAACCGTGCCACAGTAGGTACAAGATAGTTATTTTCTTTTTCGTAGAAAGGCTTAACTTCTTTCCAATCAGTCCAGCTGGTGCTGTCTAAAGGGTTGCACATGCGGCAACGTAGATTACAGAGATTGTTTAGTTTAATTTCTATAGTAGGAAATTCAAACGGCATTGTGTAATTGTCAGTTAATGTATCTAACGCTGTTGGATAGAGGTTAATACGTGCTTCTGGAATAACGCCGTTAATGTGTCGCTGACGTAGACTTTCTACACCTTGATCCTCTAAATTAAAACATGGTGCACACTCTGCAGGACGTTCTCCGCTTAATACCTGTTTACGGATACGACACATCGTTTCGTTATTCCATATTTCTTCCAGGCTTTGTTCTTGTATCCAACCAACAGGATGGCTACGACAGCAGGCTTTAACAGCACCATCTTCTCTAGTTGCTAGTCCAGTAAACGGATGTAGGCAGAATGTTTTACTTTGATTGTTCAATCGCCCATATCCTTTCCTTACACCAGAAACATTCTCCGCACTGCGGAACAGATTGCCCTGGTATATAGTTTTTGTAAGTAATATTACTAAATTCGCCCTCACAGCTACGGGTAATTCTGAGTAAATCAATGATATCCAATCTACGATATTGTTTCATTATCCAATCTTTTGTGACAAATCGGAAAGGGTGACATGCTAGTTTTCCCATGTGTTCCATTATAACCAAATGTTGATTATCTACGGTGGGATCAATATCTCTAGTAGGCATACCTTGAAAATCAACTCCGCGAGGGTTACGAGTTACAGCATTGTAGTACGTATCAACATCATACTGATGGCATATATATTCAGCAAACGCCCTGAGTTCAAGTATATCTCCGCTGACTAATTTACCATATTCATCAGTGATCGTTGGACCAGTACTACCCCACTCTAGTTCTGGAGGTATAAAATTAGTATGTCGGCTAAATTTGATATTAGGGAATTTTTTAACAAGATAGTTATAAACATTTAAACTATCATGTGCCTGCCACGGTTTAGTTTTCCACATGCGAACATGGCTGATCGCATGGAATTCAAAATCTTTTTGTGTAACCATTTGGCACAGCAAATATGCTAGCAGAGCACTATCTGCTCCACCGCTTAGACTTACAGCAATTTTGTCCCATGTTGTGGAAAAAGGAATGTTTACATCATCTATGGTGTTTATGAATTTTTGATAGTCCATCTTATATTTACGTAGTTATAGTAGCAGATAAATATTTTTATGCTAATCCACACCAATTATACAGTATCTAAAGATGTGATACAACAATCGATAGATAACATACAATCTAATGATTTTAGAGTAACTATTAATCAACCAACTGGAGATTTCTTCTATGATCCTTGGGTGATAAAACCACAATATCGAGATACTCCTTGGGAAATCTTATACGATAGTCTAGAAGTAGATAATAAGGGCGAAGCTAGGATCATCCACTTACATGGCGGAACATGTTATTCTAGTCATGCTGATATTGATGACAGATATCATTTAAACCTATCTGGAAATAAATGTTATCTAATAGATTTGGATAATCAAAAAATGCATCTCCTATCCGCAGATGGTAGATGGTATAATATGGATGCTGGTCGCAGACATGCCGCGGCAAATTTCGGAAATCGTCCTAGATATCAATTAGTAGTACGTCAGTTAATGACAGCATCTAAAACTGCATCAGTACCGATTGAAATAATCAGTACTATAGATAAAGAAGATGCTAGATTTTTATTCGATGATCATGTTAGTCCTTGGTTAAATCGTGCTAACAAACAAGGCATCATTGATGATTTTAATTTTGATAATTTAAATAACTCTTTAAGTTTTAAAATAGATCAAGAATTTTTGCAAGAACTATATTCAATTATTCCTCAAGGACTAGTCTTAAATGAAAAAGTATGTGGCTAATCTTAGTCAAAGCATAGATTGTGATGCGTTGATCGCAGAGTGTCTGGCTCAAGAGATTCTGCCCAGTCACGGACACATGAAATTGGATCAAGACCATCCATTCTATAATGACTATGTCGATCAAACTAAAAATTTAAAATTTGCTGGCTATGATGAATATGTTGTAGAATACAGACACTATCAGAGTTCAGTACATTTTAGCAAAGATGTTGAAGAAAAATTTGGTCAATTAGTTTCAGCAACACCCTTGATGTGTTGGGTCAGCGAAATACGTCCAGGTAAATGCACTCCTTGGCATTGGGACATTAATCCATGGGAATTAGAACACAAGAAATTAGGAACACTGGTCAGATATTTTTGTTTTTTAAGTAAACCTCAACCTGGCCACATATTTGTTACAGCAGACGATGCTTACTATAATGAACCACAGGGTGCTGTCTATCAATACGCAGACATGCACGAATGGCACGCTGGGGCCAATGTTGGATTGGTACCTAAATTTTTACTAACTTTTACGGGATTTAAGGAAGTCTAATAACGGACCAAAGTAACGAGATTCAATTTGTTTTTGATTCTCTGCTTCGAAATCCACATAGCCTATTTTTTCAGCCCACTCGTCTTTGGTTTTGATACTAGATAAATTTTCAAAATTGAATTTTTCATCTAATAGACAACTAGAATGAAAACAAAATCTAAATATTTCATGATGCCGATCTAATCGTTGTTGCCATTTAATAGCGAGTTCGCAGGCTTTGTCGTAGCTATCGATATCGGTGTCTGATTTAATCCAGCGCCAGACATTATCATTAGGCCATTGATACCCATATTTTTCTGCATTAATTTCAAAGTCTGAATTAAATCGATATTTCATATGTTCATCCTGTCTGAATATACGTAACGGAGTAACATTCATTTGATCCACAGGACTATCTGGTCGATCAAAATAACTACAACTGGTTTCAAAATCAGAGATGGTATCGTGGGGTAATCCGCAGATTAATCCGCCCATCACCCAAACACTGTCTCCCCACACTTCTTTACATTTTTCTAAGGTAGCTATGATTTTAGTCGCTAGCATGCCTTTACCTATTCCAGCACCAGTATTTTTACTAAGAGTTTCTATACCAAAATAGACTGATCTAATCCCTATGCTTTTTGCCAGACTAATATGTTCTGGGTGTACTGCCATGAGATCTACTCTCATATAACACCAAAAGGCAGGAACAAAAGGTAACCGCTGAATAACACGATTAACCATTTCTAATTTTTCTGTAGTATCGTTAAAGGTATCGTCAACGATCATATACTTGTGTGTTCCCCACTTATTATAATTGTCCATCAATTCGTTATATAGACATTCTTCGTGTTTGAGATAATCTTTAACATTTTTTTGTCCTATCAGGGGGTAAGAACAAAATTTACAGTTGAATCTACAACCACGACCTATTTCTAAAGTCAGAGTCTCTGTTGGTAGTATAAAACTTTCATCAGCATATGAAATCTTTGATCTTTTAAAGTCCCAGTTTGCAGATTGTGCCTTTTTATCGTAGTCAATAAATCTATTAAACAATCGTTTCGGTCTTTTTCCGCTTAAACTGTTAGCATAGTCTATGATCATAGTATCTGAATATCCGATGAAAAAATTATCAACACCTTTGAGTTGGGTGTACATATAAACTTTAAATCCTCCTAATACGATCTTAGTTTTGGGATTGATAGAATGTATATGATCAAATAATTCATTAGGTTTTTCCTTGCCAAAGAGTATAGGTATGCTGTCGTCTCTGGGACCAGATCCTTGATATTTGTTATGCGGTTTACTAGGCTCAGAAATGCTGTATTCACCAGGTGTCATTTTAAAAGGAAACCACTGTGTGCTAAAACCTACGAATAGAGTATTTGTGCCTACTGCTAGATCTGTTATTTGTTTAAATCTATCAATGTTAATGTGACTAGAAAAATCAACCACTAATACACTGTAGCCGTTTTCGCGTAATTCAGTAGCTAAACGATGACATCCAGTTGAACGACCATATGTTTTTAGGTCTGGCATGTCTCCGAACAAAACAATGTCATACATTAATATGAATCCAAATGATCAATACCTAATTCAATTCTGAATTGTTTTGTAAATTTACCATCGATGCGCAGACTATAACTCTGCTCTATGATGCGATCCCCACCGTGCCAGTCTTGATCGTTCCACCAAGCGGCCTGTGTGTTGAGATAGACTTTGTTTTTCTTATCTGGATCCCATATATAAAAAGGTTTACTTGTGTTAGGGCGAATATGTATGAACTCATTACGATGCGGACTGTATTGGTCTTTGTCCCATATACCATTTTGGGAACCTAGATCTCTATGTTCAAATGGAATGCCGTCTGCTTCACAGTGAAAAAATATAACACGACCAATGCTTTCAAATATATTATCGATAATCATGTCTTCAACCCAACGAACTACACTAGGAAAGTATTCTGCTTCTGGTGTAAGTTTACGTGGAGCGGTACGATCATCCCAGGAACCTTCTTCCCACAAATAATAATAAATGTACGGATCATAAGCACCCATGGCCATTTTGATATAACGTGTAAATAGATTCCTCTGTTGAAAATCTTTAAAATCTTTAGGCATTAATTTTAACCCCTCAATCTTAATAGGGTCATCATCTGGCAAGCCTAAAAACTCATTCATAGCTTTGTATATCGGCTTCCAATGTATGATATAACTCATATCATCGGACTTGAATCCCGGAGTCATCCAAGTACCTTCTTTGGCAAATTGTCTTGCTTTGGCGAATCCAGAGATTATCTCTGGTTGCATTTTTGCAAATATATCTAAATTGATATAAGGTGCCATATCGATGTATGTCTGATTGTTTATACCTTTAATCATGATATATCTCCTTGGCTCGGTCTATAAACTCATCGGGATAATTTATCCTAAAACTTTCAAAACAAAGATCCTGTAATTTGTTCAGTGGTTGTGGACTATTCCAATCTATACCAAGTTTAGCAATATGTTTACGCATTTCATTTTGTCTATTAGAATGTATGTGGCTAGAAACATCAGAAATACTGAACTCGGGTTCGTCTTTGTGATAGCAGAAAAAATAGTTAATACTTTTTAACTTGCCGTCGACAATAAAATAACTGCTAGGATGCATACTATATTTGTACAATCCTGCTTGTTTGTGTACACGAATTATATTCAACATCTGGTCCTGCCAGTCTGGTAATACTTGATCATAGTTTGTTTGATCGCACCCTGCGCGATTCCAAAAATCTAGACCGTCTACTTCTAAATAAATTTTCTTTTTTATCAAATCTATATCTTTAATTTTAGGTACTAAGTCAGGATAGAAAGTTGACATATGATTTAACCAACACAATTCTCTACTCCATTTTTCTTTCATCAATTCTGGATCAACGACTTCATTTTCTTGT
>Ga0222712_10008001_pt1 | contig 10101 bp, 12 predicted proteins | sample C33_657DmetaG_FD_165043 | JGI IMG/M metagenome (GOLD analysis project Ga0222712, IMG submission 165043) | Estuarine water microbial communities from San Francisco Bay, California, United States - C33_657D | ecosystem: Environmental > Aquatic > Marine > Unclassified | place: USA: California...
TCTGCCATGTCAGCATTTCCACGCCCGAAGGCTCTTGTTGATGCGGCTATTGGGGTCGTTCGCGGTCTTGGCCGAAGTTAGTTTTTTCTTCATGCCAGTCATCCGGGCGCAGAAGGAGTCGCGGCGTTTGCCGCCCTCTGGTTGCGGAGCCTTCAAGCCGGGTTTGCCCGGATTGGCTTTGTTGTAGGAGGCTCGACCCTTGGCGTTCAAACCGCCCTTGGGATTCTTGCCTTCTGCTCTCTGCCATGCTGGGGACTTAGCCATAGAACACCGTGACGCTGGCAATATTCGTCAGCGTTGCGTAGATGTCAGTCGAACACAGCACCCCCTCACCCGGCACCGAAATATAGAAAGAGTTCGGATTAGAGTTAGCGGGGATGTCGATTTCAATCACAGTGGTACCGCCGGAGCCGCCATCCTTTAGCAGCAACGTGCCAGCAAGGCTGGCCGTCGCACAGATGGAGAACCCCTTGATACGCGCCCGGGAACCGAAGATGGAGCCCGAGGAGTTTCTGTGGGTTGACTTAACGTCATATTGCATCGTCATGATGCGGCCCTATTAAGAGGTTGCAAACGGAGTGGCAACAACACCGGTGCCGTTCACGGTACCCGTCACCATGTACTTCAAAGCGGCCACAGCAACAATCTGCACCCACGTACCAGCAACACCACCAGTAGTGCTACCGTTGAAGTTGATGAAGTCGTCGTTCGCGCCAGCGGTGAAGCCAACTGCTGCACCAGAGGTGTCGGTGTCGATGGACAGAACCGAGCCAACAAACCGGTCGGTACCGTCAGTACCAATCTTCAGCGAGCTAGTGGCGATGGTCGTGGGAACCCAGATGGTGTAGACCACGCCTTCGTTGTTCAGCGTGTTGGGGTCTTGCCCCGGGCCAGACGTAATGTCGTTATTTGAAGCATTGATCGTCGGCAGGGTCAGCACGACGTTAGCAGCCAGAGTGCCACCAACAGTCAGAATGCGACCGCCATGGTCAATCGGGTTCAGCGTGGTGCTGGCGGTGATTGCAACAACAGCACCGGGGCCTTGTTGATACAAACCGCCCAGCGAACGGACGGGACCTTGGAAGGTAGTACGAGCCATTTATGACCTCACATGCGAGTTGGGGCGCTGCTGTCTGCATGTCGTCAGGCCGGGACCTGTCAGCAACACCGGATGACCCCGGGTTTAAGGCAATATACAGCAAAAGAAAAAGGGGCACAAGGCCCCTTTTCCTAGTTTTACCGGTTAATTAAGACGAACCGGAAGAACCCCACATGCCGAGGGGATCGGACCAGCCGAACGAATAACGCTCGCGGGCCTTGTAGCGGACGTTGCCGGTGTCGAAATCGCCGTCCATGCTGTTTTGCAGCGGGGTACGAACGAAATGCTTCATGCCGTTGGGCACGTCCGTGGTCAGGAACCAAGCGTTGGTGTCCGTCAAGTAGTGGTTGACAGTGTAGCCACCAGAGATGGTGCCCATCTGCTTCAACGCGTTGATGTCGTTGTCAGCAGTAGAAACACGCAGCTCGGTGTCCAGCAGACGCTTGGCAACGAACATCAGGCTCGGCGGAATCACCAGCTTAACCGGCTTGGCAGCGATCAGCAGTCCACGCTCATCGGTCCACGCAGCGATTTGAATCGTGGCGTTTTCCAGCGAGGTTTCGTTCAGATCGACTGCGGTCGAGGGGCTGTTGTAGTTAACAGAACCACCAACGGTGGGGTGACCCACGCGAACGCTAGAGCTGTTGTTACCGAACAGGGTCACGCCGTCGCCACCGAGGTAAGCGCCGTTGAAACCGTTGTTCAGGATGGCAGCAGCCTTGACCTGCTTGGTGTACGCCATGGCACGAGCCAGCGACTTGGTATAGCGGGCAGACAGACTGTCGTACAGGTTGTCTTCCACAGCTTCTTCCGTGATGGAGAAGCCCAAGGCGATGGTTTCGTGGGTGTACCGAGCAGTGAACGCTTCCTGCGCGTTGTCGTAAGCGATGGCGGAGCCTTCGTTCTTGACAGGTGCAGCGGCGAAGCCAGCCAGCTTGGTTTCTTCTTCGAAGGAACGCTCGGAAGTCTCGGTTTCGTAGATTTCCTTATGCTCCTCGCCGTAGCGAGCGTACTCCATACCAAACAGAGCGTTCAGGCCCGGGAGCAACTCTTTAAGTAGCTGTGCACGAGAAATAGCCATGTTATGTTACTCCTTACAGGCCAACGGCGTTGGTGTAGCTGTGATAGCCGGGGTTAATCTTCACCAACAGGTCGGTGTAAGCGTCACCCACGGTGGAGGTGGTGCTGTTCACAAACCCGATGACACGGAAGGCCGCGCTGGTTGCGACGGCAGACGCGCCAGCAACGACGGAAGCCGTCGAGTTGCCAGTGGTGGTCGAGCCGGTAGACACCGCGCCAGTGGAGAAGAAGACGTTAGCACCCAAAGCGGTTTGAGCCACAGTACCAGCGGACTGGACTTGGAACACCACGTTGGGATCGTCGATCACCTGCGCTTGAATTACGCCGGTCACGCCGGTGGGGTAATACTGCGAGAAGATCAGTTGGCCTTGAGCGTTGTAATACGAGCAGCCAACGAAGACGCCCACAATACCGGTGTTAGAGGTGCCGGTGGGGAAGCCGTTGGTCGTCGCGTCAGCGCCGGTGGCGGTAGCAACAGCCAGATAACCACTAGAGTTCACATACACGGGCGAGCCGTTGTAAATGGTCGAAGCGGTACCAGCGGGGTCGATGAGGAACGTGCGGGTGCTGCCAGCATAGGGCAGGCCGCCGATCTCATTTACGGCGCGTAGGCCGTACGGAGAAGCGGTAGAAGCCATTTAAGACACTCCAAATTTAAGAACCAGAACCGAAGCTGACCTTGGATTTCTTCTCAGAGAAAAGAGGCATCCGAGGATCAGATTCACGAAGAAAAGTGTTGTCCACCGAATCCATCTGAGCCTTGCTCTGCCGCGCATAGTGTTGCGCGCGCTGATCCATAAACTCTTTTGGAATACGGCAAAGCAACAGTCCACCCACCTCAACGTTGCCCTTAAAGCGACCTTCGGTGGAAGCGTGCACCATGAGTTCAGGATAGTCCTCTGCTTTGCAGGGCTCATATCCCTCACGTAACTTAGAAGAGATGTTGGTTGGATCAGACGCGCCCATGGCTGCGATACGCACCCAGCGGTGTGACCACCCGGGACGATCATCAGGGCTAGGCAACAAATCCGGCGGACGCCAAGCTTCAGGACGCGTCGTCATTTGACGGGCTTCCACTTCACGCTTAAGACGATTTTGGGGTTGAGCCTGTTGATCCATTATTCACCTCGATTAAGTAAAGCAACCTGTTTTGCGTATTGTTCCGGAGTAATCCCAAGTTTGCGGGCTAGAGCAACTTGAGACTGCTTCAGTTTGACACGACTAGGCGGAGTGCTACGGGTAGCCGGAGCTACAACCGAAGCTGGTTTTGTTGCACGGCGCGGGGTTTCATCCTCGTCAACCGGTTCTGCCCTTTTCCGAGGCGGCGTGTCTTCCTCATAGCTCCCGTCTTCGGTTTCGAAGTATTCGGGGAATCGTTTGCGCATTGTTTTGTCGATGGTTCGAAAGTACTCCTCCGAACCAACATAATCCGCACCATATTCGCGCTGTAGCTTTTTGTCAAGCCCCATCGCCATCATGCTCATTTCTTCATAACCGGGCTGACCAAACCAGTTCTTATTGGCGTCCACCCACGCCTTAGTGCGGGGGGTCATATTGGAGCCGGAATCAGCCGCTGCCGGAGCGGGGGTGTACTCCTTCTCCTCAATCGGGCGCATTTGCTCGGCCTGCTGCATCCGCAACGTCGCCCGCGCAATCTCTTCCTGTGCGGAGACCATCGCGTCCGGATCAGCGGACTCATAGGCGTCTTTGTACTTCTTCTTGGCAACCTCCAGCGCGCTGGTCGCGGCGGATTTGGACTGCTCAATTAGTACGTGACTGCCGCTGGCAAGCTGCTTCTGAAGCTTTTTATTCTCTTCGTAGACCTGCTTGGCAAACTGCTCAGCCGCCTCGCGTTCGCGCAGGGCTGCTTCTTTGGCCCGGCGCTCATCGTGGTAACCACGAGTGAACTTCTTGATCCGGGCCTGAACTTTTTCGTCATAGGACGCTAGTTCCTCGTCAGTGGGGTCTTCCGGCGGAGGCGCGGCTTTACGGCCACGGTCCTCAATCGGGGTATCGTCTTCGATTTCAATTTGGAAATCGTCGTCTTTTTTCTCTGCGGCTTTCTCTTTTTCTCTGGCTTCTTTCTCGTCAGGAAATTCGAACTCTTCGCCTTCAAACTTCGGCAACGGCATAATTACTCCTTAAGCAGCGCGGCTAATGCCACGCGGGTCTTCCACAACAGCCTCAACCGAGTCATCGTTGATGATCCGGAACTCTCGGCCATGAATCTTCAGACGGGTGCCTGAATTGGGGCGGACGATGACAAAGTCACCTTCCTTGCAGCTAGGACCGCTAGGGAAGCGGGTAGCGTCTTTGTAGGCATCGGGGCCAACCTTCACCACAAACAACACGGGAGTCAGGACCTCCTCGTAGTGCATGGTCTTAGCGTCCTTGATCAGTCCTACCTCACTGTCCTGATATTCCTCCATCGCCTCGGGCACCACGCAGAGCAGGTGAAAGGTCTTGGGGATAGGGAGCTGTTTAGCCTTCTCTTCAGCAGGCTTGTTCAGCAGGGAGGACAGGTCAATTGCCTGCAAATCAAACTCAGTCGTCATCTTTTTCCAATCGTTGCACAAGGTCGTTGATAAGTTGATCTGCGGTGTTCAGACCTCGGATGATCCCGCAGACGTGCCGATACTCCGCGTGGTTCTCTGCCCGGCCTGCCGCCAAGAAGTCGGCCTGTGAGGCTTTCTCCTTAGCAAGCTCCTTAGCGAGATACGCGAGTAGTTTGCTCTCGTTCAATCATTCCCCCTCTTGGGCTTGTTGCTAGGCTGTTTAGATTGCGCCGCCCGTTGCGCTGCTTGCATGGCCATCTGTGCGCGGTGTTTGGCCGCGTCGATGCCCAATCGTGCCCCTTCCGTCTCTTGCTGACGTTGTGCTTTGTCTCTCTGCGCAGCAGCGTTAGCAGCCATCTGCATTGCCGCGATCTCTTTCTGCGCCTCGATCCGCGCCTTCTCAATCTCAAGCTGGTCAGCTTTGGCAGCGGCCTCAACCTGTTGCTTCTGCGCCTTGAGCTGCAAGTCCTGTTGTTTGAGCTGCAACTCCTGCATCTGCATCTGGACCACGGGGTCCTGCATCTGCTGCTGCGCCGCCTGCTGCTGAGCCTGCTGGGTATCACGCTGAGTAATCTGCGCACTGGCCTGCGCCGCCGCAACGGCAATCTGGTCGGCCATCTCCGGGGGCACCTTCTTGTTCTGCTCCTCGCTCGGCAGCACGCCAATCTGCTCCTCCACCTGACGGCGGTACTCCAGCGCAACGTGCTCATTGATGTGCGCCATGGCTGCGGCCATGATCATCTGAGCCTGCGGGTTCATCTGCATGAGCTGCTGAATCTTCGGATTCTGGATAGCAGCCATGTGCGTCTGGATGTGCGCTTGGTGGTTCTGCTCAATGAACGCCTTGACGGGCTTCATCGTCAGCAAGTTCTGGTTCTCCTTCACTGGGTCCGTGGGCACCATGTCGTCTTCAATCGGCACCAGCTTGGTGGCATTCTTGATGCCCAGTACCTCGATCATCTGGCGGTGCAGCAAGGGCAAGTCATAGAGCTGCGGAGCAGTCTGCGCCAACTGGAGTGCAGCTTGGTACTGCACAATCTTCTGCGCCATCGTCGCTGCGTTCGGATCGCTGACCGGGATCACCTCCACGGTGTCGTAGTCAGACCGCTTGGCCCGGGGGCTACCTTCCTCCGGCTCGTAGCTGTAGTCCTCTGCGGTGTAGTCGGCGATGATGGTCTTGAGGAGCTTGAACTCCTGCTTCATCGTGTAATGCATCCGCGCTTGAACTGCACCCATCACCTTCAACGTACGCTCCAAGAGGGCCAGCGTCGTGCCCACCGGAGCCTGAGCGGACATGTCGCTCACACTCATATCGCCAGCGGATGCAAACGAACGCCCCTCCTGCACGATCTGCTGGAACAGGGTGTACAAAGTCTGACTAGGCTCCTTGTACGGCAGGGGCAGGATGTTGTCGCGGATCGACCCTGACGGGACATCTACGTCGCGGAACTCTCCCGGTGCGATGGGGGTGTCATCCCCCTTGATGCGAAGACCCCGCGATTTGAGACCACCGGGGAGGTTAGACAAAGTGCCAGCGTCAACAAGCTGGCGGATAAGCATGGTCGCACTCTTGGCGTAGCCACCGATGAGGTGGATGAGCCCATAGCCATAGAAGCCAAACCCGGGAATGTACTGGTAATGTACGAAGTGTTGTCGCTTGAGGTGGAGTTCGTCGCCTTCATACCAATTCCTGCGAATCGACAAAATTTTGCGGGTGCCCTTCTCAACAGTCACCACATACGGCAGGGCAATCTCAGTCTCATCACCCTTCTTGTTCTTGTGCTCGTAGCCCTTGAGGTTCAGGTCAACGTGCATCTCAAGCATCCGGAACCGATCATCGTCGATGGCGCTCATGCCCATCTCTTCGGCCTTCTGCTTCTCGATGTCATCTAGCTGGTACGACGGCTCGCCCAATTCAACGTCGCGGTAAAACCCAGCCTCTTGGAGCTTGCGCACTTCGTTGGGGGTCTTGCGCATCACATGAGTAACACGCTCGGCAGTCTCCAAGTTACTCGCGCCGTAGGGAACAACGATGTCCTCAGCGGGGATGAACACCGCCATCTGACGGCCCTTGCTCGGGTCGTAGTAGACCTTCTTGAACGCACTGCCCGCGATGGGCAAGTTCCACAGCATCTTCTCGTGCTCGGGGCGGTACTCGTACATCACCTCAGTGAGCTGGTAGTTCATGTCCGCCCGCACGCGCATGGCGGCTTCTTCCTTCTCCGGGGTGTCCTTGCCAATGATCACCGTCTTCACAGGACCCGCCGCCGGGAACGTCTCAGTGATGCCTTCGCTCTGGAACCGCACCACAGACTCCGTCAGCATCGGATGGAACACGCCACACGCCCCATCCCACGGCTCAGTGCGCTCCTCATACTTGAGCCCGAGCAGCTTCAGACCGTCTACATACGTCTGCATCCACTCCGTGCGGTCGTTGATATCCTTGTCAAAATCCTCGACTAGCTCCTCCCCGAGAGACTGGAGCGCGCTGTCGTCCATGTACTCGGCGAGGTTTGCATCAAAATCTTTGCTGGTCTCCTTCTGGGGCATGAGGTCGATCTCCATATCCCCCATCCCAATCCGCACCGCCTCCGGGTCTTCAATCTCAATCTCCACGTCCGGCTCCATTTCCAGAGCATCAAGCCCCAAAGGAGCCGCGTAGAGAGACTTATCAACTGAGCTGGTAGCCATAGAGATTCCTTAAACCGTGTAGAGCCGCTCTCTGCGCGGGCTCTTGAACCATTGAACTTCTTCCGGCTCATCAGACGGCAGCCGGATGAACCCACCTTGTCTGAACCGCATCAGCGCCTGTGTCGTGGAGTCCACCAAGTCGTCGTTCGTCCCGCTTGGGAAGTCGTTGCACTCCTCGATGACCTCTCGCGCCCAACGCCGGTCAGGTGCCCACACCATCCCTGACGAGAACATGTCTGAGACGGAGTTAACCCGGCTGATCTTATCCTGCCCCTTGCCCGGAGTAAATTCTCCAACAGGCACCCCCATGCGCCTAAGCTCTTGATACAGCGCCGCGCCGTTGGACTTTTTCTCCACCACAAACGCATCAGGCTCCCACTCCTTGTACTCCTCAAGCACCATCTTCTTGAGGTCGGGGAACTCCAAGCGCCGCTTTATGGAGTTGAGCAAAATGATGTTGTACGCCTTGGTCTCTTCATTAAAGAATACTCCCCAAGTCGTCAAAGCGTTGTAGTCAGACCTGTTGTTCGCTTCCTGCGCCGCGTCGAGGGACATGATCGTGAACTCGCATTGGGGAGGGGTATCCTTTTCCCAAATCTGCCACCACTCCCGCTTGATGAGCGCGCCCTCCTCGGACACGGGGTTTTGCATGTACTGCGCTTCCCAGTAGCGCACGTCCATCCCAGCCTTCTTGGCCAGCAACTCCTCGATCCCCCAGAACTCAGGCCACAGCGGCTTGTCGTTCAAAATGGCAGGGAACTCCATCACCTCCCACGGCTCAACGCCCTCTTCGCGGGCCATCTGGTTCAAAATCTGACCAGTCAGGTCCAACTTCGACCATCTTGTCATCACCACGATGATGGCCCCGCCCGGCATCAGACGCTGGATAGGCCCAGACTGAAACCACTCCCACGCAGGCAGGAAAACATCTGCCTTACCCAGCTTGGCATCCTGCTCAGAGTGCGGGTCGTCGATGATAAACAGGTCTGCGCCCCGGCCAGCAAGCGCGCCGCCCACACCGATGGCGAAATACTCACCTTGAAAGTTGGTTCCCCAGCGCGATGCTGACTTTGAGTCCGCTTGCAGCTCGACTTGAGGGAAGATGTCCTTATAAGTGTCCGATCCGACCAGATTTCGCACCCGCCGACCGAAGTTCACCGCCAAATCGGCGGTGTGAGAGGCCATGATGACCTTTTTATGGGGGAATTTACCCAAAAACCACGCTGGAGCGAGGTACGAGATGAGTTCTGACTTGCCATGGCGGGGTGCGATGTTCACGATCACCCGTTTTTTACGCCCGGCAGCGATATCTTCAAACAATTTAGCCAATCTACGGTGGTGCGGACCGACTTTGTAGCCCGGATAGACGTGATCGGCAAAGGACAGGAGGCTATCCCTACCCAAAATCTGTGCGGACTCTGCGTCCCACGCTTTTAGAAGCTCTAACGTGCGCTTTTTGTCCTCCAACGACATAGTTGGCAGGAGGTTTTTTAGCGTTTGTATCTGTTCAGAAGTTATTTTCATCACCGGAAGGGACGTCAATAACCCTTGTTTGGACATTTACAGTGCGTTTTTCTAGTTTTTCGAGTGTTTCCAGCAATTCTTTTTCTACTTCTTCAATAGATTGCTGTTTAACAGTCATCTCAGACCGTTTCTTAAACGCATCAACTCCATCAATCTCACCCAATTTTGATAGAGCAGCGACCCGCACCTTGGGGTCTTTAGCGTTTTCTACCTCGGCAACGAGCTTGTTGACCACGTACATCTTCAGGTCAGACAACTCCTCCACGATAGACACGTTCATCTGCGCCACCATACCCGCAAGCATGGCCAGAGTTTCGTTGGGGTACTTTGAGTAATCGGGGCGGTACTGTGGGTTAGCCATCATTTCCCGCGCTAAGACCTTGGCTTGGTCTGCGTTTTCTTCTGTAGGAACGAGTTCTTGCCCCGTCAGGTCAGACATCAGCTTAATGACGTTGGCCCGCATCTGCAATTCCTGCTCAGCCGACAAGCTGGGAAATGCCTCTCTCGCGTTGTCCGGCAGGGGGATGTTGTCCTCGATGGGCGGCACCAATGTCGTCATGTCAGCGAAGAGTACTCCGTTGTTGGTTGCGGTGGCTGGATTCGCACCAGCGGTCTTTTGGTTATGGGCCAAACGAGATCCTACTTCTCCACACCGCTGCGTAAATTTACCATAAAAATATATCTTTGCAACAAGGGGAGGTTGGGACTCCTACCCGGGGGGTGTTTCTAGGCAAGTAAAAATAAATGTGGTCTTGGAAAAACGAAGGGGGAGGGGGGGCTTCGCCGTCTGGGACTGAGTTCGGGGTATCTGGGGTCGTAACTAGGCTTATGGCGGGGGGAGATTGGGAAGTGGTGCGGTGATTTGTGCAGATCATGGGGTGTGGGGGCTCGGGGGGGACCCAATCAGAGCTTCGGGGGGTGGGGGTAGCGGGAGCCGATCCGGTAGGATTTGCAATGCCCTCCCCCCATCAGCTATAGATACATCAGACGATGCAATGGTGCATTGTCGCAACAGGAGAGCAAGATGTACACAGTCAGCATATTGTGGGGAGACAAGCGGATTACCCACACCGCATGGTCCAAGTCCTCGGCCCTTCAGTGGCTCTACTGCTACCCAAAGGCTGATGTGTTCAGCAAGGTGACCGACCTGTT
>Ga0222712_10008002_pt1 | contig 10100 bp, 8 predicted proteins | sample C33_657DmetaG_FD_165043 | JGI IMG/M metagenome (GOLD analysis project Ga0222712, IMG submission 165043) | Estuarine water microbial communities from San Francisco Bay, California, United States - C33_657D | ecosystem: Environmental > Aquatic > Marine > Unclassified | place: USA: California...
TCTGTACTTCCTGCTATTTTAAATCCTGATGACGATAAAGAAATAGAAGCATTTTGCGTTGAAGTTGGTCTGTAAATTGGATTATTTAATGAGAATGTATATTTTGTATTCGTATTAAGTTGTGGTGTTAAAAGATACTTTAATTGTATTTTAGTAATGTTTGAAACAATACTGCTTTCGCTAGTATCAATTAAAGTTGATAATGCTGATTCACGGAATACAGCATCAAATTTATTTAAATTACCTGTGTTATAATTTTTAATTATATCAATCACAATGCTTTTTATAGTGTCAGCACTACGAGTTGTTAATTTTGGATTGTAATATACATTAGAATTTACTGATATGTATAATATATCAGGATCTACTATTTCAGGAATAATACTCACTAAGCTTTTTGATTTTATAATATCTTTAATTATAATTTGTTTTGTGCTTTGTGTAAGTGTATCTCCAGTTTTTGGTTTAATACATATATAAGCTTTTCCATAAATTGGTGGATCGTTTTCTTCACCACCCCAAACAGAAATAGCATCCACGTTATTATAAAATTTAGGAATAAGTGTTTTATAATCTTCTGCTGTCACAGCACGATTTTGAGCTGTAAAATTTTTAGGAGCATTATATTTTATACTGTCTATTGATTCAGGCACTGAACCACCAGCTGCAATTGATTTAGTGACTATTGATACGTTAGCTGTATTTGTAAATGCATTTCCTGTATATGTGAAAGTAGATGTACCATTTGGTTCTGATTCGCTGCAAACAAAATAATCTATAAGAATATTTGCACCATTTGCTGGAGCAAACCCTAATAAACCATCACCAAAAGAAATAACATAATTACCATCATCATTTTCTTTTAAAAAATAAACACGTGATGATGGAGTTAATGAAGCAAAATTATCAGCAAGTGTATATACTGTGTTTGCTGCTGAACCTGCAACCTCTTGAACATTTACTTTAATTGTTGAAGTATCAACTTTAAGATTTGGAATTGTATAAGATCCATTGTTGACCATTGAATATGTTTTTTGTAATAATCTTCCTTCAATTATAGGAATATTTAAAAACGAATATGTGTTTGTGACTGAACGAGAAACAGTGATTGCACTATCAGTTGAAAAATTAAAATTACTTCCACTAAAATTTGAACTGAATGAAGTTCCTGCTGGTATAGTGAGAGTGGTTGGGTTTCCTGATACATTTGATATAACTATATCTACAAGTGCTCTTGATGCAATACTTGATGATGGAGTATATCCTAATGATTTAGCAAGACTTACAACTGATGAACGTTTTACAGCACTATCTAAAAACATTTCATTAACACTTAAATTATAATACAAAGCATTATAATGTGTATTGTAAGCAAGCACATCTAATAAAATTGAAAGACCAGATCCTTCAAAATTATAATCACTAAATGCGTTTTGTGCTTTTAAATATGTCTTTATATTCTTTTTTATTTCATCAAAATCTAATTCAGTGACTTTAATGTTTCTACTTGTTTCTGCCATTATCGTGTTCTTTCAAGTGTTAAAGTTAATTCTATTGGTGTAGCTGTATTAATGATTTTAAATATAATACGAATATCTACATAATTTTCATCAGGTCGAACATTAACGAAAACGTCAACTAATTGAACTCTTGGTTCATAATTTCTTATTACATCTACTATACTTCTTTTAATAATTGAAACAGACATTTCTGTCACTGGTTCAAATAATAATCCACGAACTTGACAACCTATTTCACTATGAAATGGTCTCTCAAAATTTTTAGTAAGTATTAGGTTTCGAACACTTTGTTTAATAGCTTGTTCATCATATTTTATAGCTACATCCTTATTTACTGGATGTGCTGTAAAATTAAGATCTAAATCTGTAAATGTTCTTGTATTTGTAGGCATATTATATTTAGTTATCCTATATTAACTTTTGGTGAACAAAGTGGTCCGACTGAATCACCACAGGCTATTGGGTCTCCTAATCTAACAGCATTTTTCCCCTCTATAAAGACTTTTTTTGAACCTAATACTACTCTTCTAGATGCTCCACTGTGTACTATTAACCCACATATATGTGAAATATAAATCGTATAATTTACTAAAGGAACTGGTAATCCATTAATAGTTGTTTTTAAACTAAATGGTCCCGCAGGTAATCTTGCTGGCCAACAACCATGCCCTGATGATAAAGTAGTTGTTAATGCTGCTAATGGCATATTTATTTAACCTCTGGTATTAAAGAGAAACCATCTGATACTTTTAAATGATCCCTCATAGTAAATGTTTCAAATCTATTTCCTGCATATTTCCATGAACAATGTAGCCAAACTGATTTTTTACCTGCATATGATAATACAATACGATCAAATCCATAAGGTAAAGATAAAACTAAGTCTATTGCTGCTTGATAATGTTGAGCACGATTCCAGCTTGAAAATATAATATCAACAGCTTCACCTGTATAATGTTGTGATGTTTCAGGAGATCCTGCTTGAATTTGATTGTTTCTATATCCATTTACAATTAAAACATTTTTAAATAAATCTTTCATTGGCTCAATAAGGTATGTCGCCATTCCTTTTAAATTACAAACTATTTGTTTTGGATCTACACCCATTTGTGATATAATAGGAATACCACCATTTCGATTTAATGCTCCTAATTGAATACGAGCAGATAATTGTAAACTTGGTTCATAACTAGATAATCCATAAATGTATTCACATTTTTGTTCTGCTGTTGCAATTTCTGATTTAACTGTTGGAACAGTTTTAGCAGAAACACTACCTAAATCTAAATTCTTACGAATATATAAACCACGTTGTATTTGACGTTCACGATGAGTTTGAGCATCTCCTTCATCTGGAACTTCATAAACAAAATGTTCTCTTGCTGAACGTGAATTGATTTGTAATTCAGGTATAACTGGCATTTGTGTGTCAATAATTTCATTCGTTGTAAGTGCTAATCCTGATGGAGTGAAACCATTACCTATATCAACTTTACTACCATCTAATTCTAAAACTTGTGCTGCACCTAACGTTGCCATTCCTTTTGATTCCATACGTATTTGTGAAGCAACTAATCTAAATTCACCACCAACATTTAAATTCATATCTCCAGCAACTGTGACTTTACAATCATTATTAATTATAACTTCTCCAGGACCATCTATTCTTATTTTTGCTCCAGCTTTAAGCACTGCATTCAATTCACCATAAACTGTTAAATTTTTTGTACCACCAACTAATTCATAAGTATTTCTTTCGCTTAGTTGATAACGATCGCCAACTACACGATCAGTTAATGTACCATTATGATCCCATTCCATCCAACTTCCACGTTTATGGAATATATTAATTCGTTCAGCATTTGGTGTATCATCTAATTCAAATACATGTCCTCTTTCAGTTTCAACAACTTTATTAAATGGATATTCTGCGTTATATGGTATTTCAGATTGATCCCAAGTGTCATAATTAAATCTTTCGATACCCAATGCTCTTGCTGATTCTTTTACATAGACTGAAGTTTTATCTATATTTTCATGACGTGCTAATCTAGATGTATCTGGTTCATTTACATATTCTAAGTATCCTGAAGCAACACCAAAAGAACCTGATGCTGGATTTGAAACTAGACCAGCATTACCAAATTCACCATTATCTGAAATTGGTTTTACGTATGCAGTATTCTCATCAAATAATGTTCCTCCTAAATTTGGATAACCAACAGAAGTGAATTTACTTGCTGCAGCTGATCGTCTTGCTTTTTTAGTTGATGATTTACCACCAAACAATTTACCACCTGAACCACCTAATTTAAAACCACCAAATCCTCCGAGTAAATTTGTAACATTACCTGAAGTTATATTTGCTACAGCAGAAGAAATATTTCCACTCACACCACCTAATACATTTGTGACTGTTGCACCAATATCTGTATTATTTAAAACGTTTGATATATTTGAAATACCAGTTGAGCTGTTTAAAATATTTCCAATTCCTGAGTCAGATAATACATTTGATACAACTGATAAAGAACCATCTGCTATATTAGTTAAATTTGAAGTTATTGATTCAGCATCACCTCCCAAAGTATTTAAAAGATTTCCTGAAATATTTTGAACTGACCCTGTAATCGTTCCAGTTAAATCTGTTCCATCTGTTAAGTTTGCGAATAATTCTTTTCCTGTTGTAATAGAAGAATCTAAAGATGCTGATGTGACTCCACCTAATACGTTATCAAAACTTTTTTCATCCATTATTCCTTGGATAGCACCTGCTGCTCCTTGATAATCTAATGAATTCATTAACTTAGGAATAGAAGAATTAGCAAAATTTTCTACACCAATATCTGATGCTACGTTCAACAGAGAATCAAACATTTCTTGATTGACTGGTGCTCTTACAACACTTGTAAGTTTATCAGCCACATCTGTTTGTAAATAGTTTTTAAATTCTGTTTCAGCAGTTGCTTTGTCTATACTTCCTGGATAAGAAGTTGTGACAGGTTTACCTTGATATGTATCTTGACCATAACCAATTACAGTTTTAATTACTTTACCAGATGCATCTGTAATAGGAACAGCAACATCAGTAAATGGAGTATTTTTTATAATTTCTTTTACACTGTCATCTGTCACAGAGAAAGTAGAAAGAGGTCTTGCTTTTTCTACTTCTAATTCTCCTTTTAATAAAGCTTTAGAATCTTCAGATACTTGTGCTGCTGTTTCTACATCGCCACCACTTCTTGTAGCAACAGCATTAATTATGTTTACGTTTGAATCTATTTGACCTGATACAAGTTTTGAAACACCATCAGATCCAATTTTTACTGCTGTGTTTATATTTCCTTTTCTATCAGATGGTTTGAGAACTAAAGAATTATTTTGATTTTGAGGGACACCTGCGAGTGTACCAAGTATGACTGGTGTTTGATCATCTTTATCAGTAAATGTGACAAGAACTATACTTCCTAAAACTATTCCTGTTGGTGATACACCAATACCAGCACTTGCTGCTGAATTCACTGGCGATATAGGCATAGCCCATGGTAAATCTATTGTAGGAAGTACAGCTGGATTTTCATCATGAACACCCATTACTCTTACTTGACATCTACCAAGTTTTAAAGGATCATTTCTATTTTCAACTTTACCTATAAATATTTTCATTATGCTAATTCTCCAATACCTTGTGATAAACTATCTTTAATTAATTCTAAAGTGCAAGTGTGTTTATTTCCAGCTACAATGTGTTTAACAGCTGATATTAAATATTTACCAGTATACGTTGGGTCTACTAAATCATTTGACTTTTCATCAACAGTTTCTATTCTAAATGTTTTTAATGAAACAACTTTACCAACTGTGTAATCTGTTCTTCCTATCGTTTCAACTCTTAATTTAAACCCTTGTGTGTTTGCGAGTGCTGATAATCTAAAAAGAAATTTATCGCTATTTGATACGTCATCAAATCCATTGTGCATAGCTGTATGTTTTATTTTATTATATACGAGACTATCAGGAGCAGAAACAACTTCTGTGCTATTTAATGGAAATTTATTTAAGTGTGGTATTTTATTAAATTCTTCTTGATACGAAAAATATTGTCTTTTAAATCTTTTTGTCACCATATCATAACTTGTAAGATTAGAAGTGAACATACCTTTAGAAAGTCTGTCTATAAAATCAAATCCACTCGGCATAGACATTGTAATGATACGTTTGTAATCTTGTTCAACGTCACGTATAGTATCACCTACATTAGTTGTTGTTCTTTCATAATTATCAAATATAAAATCTTGAATAGGAGATCCTTGATATAAAGTATGAAGCGAAACAAAATTAAATCCTTCTCTATTTTCGAAAAATAGATAAGATGATATTCCATCTTTATTTACACTTTTCTCAGCTACATAATTGATTGCTTTAACAGGAGACCAATTATTACACACAAATTTTATACCATTAATTGTATCTTCTATATTGATTGGTTTTTCTGTTTGAACACCAGATTTATCTTTAGCGATTAAACGAAAAGCTATATCTGAACAAAAACCAGACCAAGCATTATTTAATCGAATATTTAAATCGTTTACAGCATCTATTGAAATGAAATGTAAAGTATATCCTGATAACTTATCTCTTATTGCTACTTTTTCAGAGCATTTAAATACATAAAATCTTCCTTTAATTCTTTTTTCAAATCCAGGAGTAGTAATATCTAAAATTAAAAACTCTTCTCCAATTAATGGAAGATTGTTAATTAAATCAAATGATTCTGAAATTGTAATAGTTCCTGTAATAAAAGGAGAGAATAAGTCTTCGTAAATTTCTACTTGATTAAAAAGTGCAATCAAACTAACTGTTGAATATTTACCAACTAGATCAATCTGTTTAGTTTCTACATCACCTGCGTATGATATTTTATTCATAATTTTACACTAAAGTTTGACCATTAGCATCACTCATTAAATCATTTAATTCTTGAACTACAGTGTTAATAAGTGCTGGTGCTATAATTTTAATTCTTCTTTTAGCTTCGTTCTTTTCAACTTCATATTCTTTATTTGTAATTCCGACAGCTCCAATCACATTACTATCAACTACATATCCATCTTTTCTATACTCTTTAATTGCATTTTGTGTTCCAGGATATTTTTTATTTACATATGTCATTAATTCATTATATGATAATGGAAAATCATTATACATATTATAACGATTATTTACTAGCATAATTACCCAATGTAATGTAGCGTCTTTATAAAATTTCTCAGCAATAATCTCAGGTGTTTCTCCCTCACGTATATCATAACTTTCCCATATAGTTATGTTAGAAAGTGCTGCTTTTCTTATTCTAACATTTGCAGTTATGTCTGTGACTATTTTAAATACATCTACATTTTTCTCTCGTAGTGTATAATATATTTTTGGAAATTTTCTAAAGTACATTGTTATCTCCTTTAAAATGTGTCAGACTGTCCACCAAAGTTTCTTACAGGACTGTTTGTGCCTTTTATTCGAACTTCACCCATTTCTTCTAAAGCTTCTTTTGTAATAATTGAAACTTCTTTGAAATTCATTGTAGCTTGATATGATGTTGGTGAACCATTGGGAAATGCTGAGTATTGACCATTCGGTGAATAATTAACAGACATTGATTCTAGTACAGCTGATCTATGTTTGTGTATAAATTTATTTTCTTGTCCTTTATGCATAAAAAATATATCAAATTCTGCTGGATATTGAAATAGAAAACCAGCATCATCTTTAAATTCAGGATGCATATGATATTTTAATTCATCAAGTATTCTTTTAACATTTTCTGATTCTTCTTCACTGCGAGGATAAAAATCGTATGTGTAGCTAAATGATCTAAAAGGTACACCTTCAAATATTTGTTCTTTTTTTGGATTAGTAGCAACACCTGATAGTTTTCCTATAATCTTTCCTGTATCACCTAAAACATTAAGTGCTGCTCCTGTTGCTCCCTCAACAAGTCCACTCTTAGCAATTTCATCAGGTATTTGTTTTCCTGTACCTCCAGGAGAAGTAAGCAATGCTTCTAAAGAACCTGCTGCTACATTAACTCCTCTTACTGCTAATTCAGCAAGAGCAGCATCAGCTTCACCATAGTTGACACCATACTGAATTGAGATATTATTTGGTATATGTAAAGCAATTGCTGTTAATAATCTTTTTCTTGGTTTATCAAAATTTCCTGCTAATGATACACCCAATCCTCCTGCTAATGCAGCACCAATTCCTGCACCAAGCAAACCTGTTGCTCCTCCTCCTAAAGATCCACCAGCACCACCTAACAATGCACCAGACAAAGCTATTGCTGATACAACTCCTTCTTTTTTTAAATTACTATCTCCTATTGCTTTTAATCCTGATAATTCTTTTCCTACTCTTTTGCTTATGTTTGGTATAACACCACCTTTATCATCTGCTCTTGTGAATTTTGAATCTGATGTGATGTTAATATAAATCATCATGTATTGACCACCATACTCATTTTTATTCGGATCTACTGATAATAAATCAGTCGGATACATGAATTGCTTTGTGCGATATACTGAATCGCCGTAATCACCAAAGTTAGCTGTTGGGGTAGTAGAATTTAAAATAGACATATAAATAGTTGAGTCCTTATTAATTATGTTTCACACTAGAAGATATAAACCAATATTCCCTGAAAAGTATGTAGGTGATCCTACATCGATTTATTTACGTTCATCTTGGGAAACAAGATTCGCTCTTTGGTGCGATAAAAATCCAGCAGTAGTTTCTTGGAAGAGTGAGGAAGTCATTATACCCTATCGCTCTCCTATTGATAAAAGAATTCATAGATATTTTGTTGACTTTTCAGTCACAATTAAAGATAAAGAAACTAATACTCTTAAGACTTATTTAGTTGAAATCAAACCATATTCTCAAACTATTCAACCTGAATATCCTGGAAGTCAAACACGTAGGTATTTAAAGGAATGTCATAATTTTATAGTTAATTCAGCTAAATGGAAAGCTGCAAAAGAGTATGCTTTAGATCGTAATCAAAAGTTCATTATTTTAACAGAAAAAGACTTAGGATTAGATAATAGTAAATAAATAGTATTATGGCTCGACCAAGACAAACAGTGCAGGATATTTTCACCAAATATAGTCAAGATAAGACTATATTAACGAAATCATTAAATTGGTTTCAGAGAGAAACAGCAAAGCTAAGAACTGCTCGTATTCAGCCACAGTCTTTATTAAGACCAGATAGTAAGAATCGTGCATCAACTGTAATGGTTCCAGGAAATTTGTATATGTACTTTTACGATGCAAAGTTAAAAGAACAATTACCATATTATGATATGTTTCCTTTAGTATTTCCATTCTCAACTACTGATAAAGGATTTACTGGTTTAAATATGCATTATCTACCATATCAATTAAGAATAAGATTATTAGATAGATTATTAGAATATGCGAATAATAAAAAATATGATGAAACAACTCGAATACGTTATAGCTGGGCAACTATAAGATCAGCTAGTAAATTTCGTTTAGCACAACCTTGTGTTCATTCATACTTATATGACCACATACAATCAACAATGTTAAGAGTCTCTCCTGAGAATTGGTTTACAGTTATGATGTTGCCTGTTGAAAGATTTACAGTAAACAAATCAAACGTTTGGGCAGACAGTATAGGAAAAATTTAATGTCAATTTTAGATATATTTGGATTATCAAGAGCAGAAGCACCAACATCACCACAAGATATAAAAAGATTTATTGCTGAAGTTAAGAAAGATGGATTAAGCAGAACGAATCGTTTCGGATGTACTGTTGATGCACCAAAGACTTTAAGAACAAATCCAGCATTCGCTGCAGCTGATTTTTATAGAAAGTTATTTTTATATTGTGAATCAATTAACATTCCTGGAATAAACATATCTACAACTCCTGCTCGTACTTTTGGCGAAACAAGAGAAATGCCTTATGAGAAAGTATTTGATCCAGTGACTGCTAATTATTACATAGATACAGGATTTAAAGTGAAAGCTTTCTTTGAAGCTTGGCAAGATTCAATTCAAAATACAACAGATAGAACAATACAATTTTATGAAAATTATGTAAGCACAGTTCATCTATTTGTAAACGATGTAGCAAATAATACAAGATACTTAGTTAAGCTACATGAAGCATATCCTAAAACAGTTCAGAGTATTAATTTAGCTCAAGGATCAAATGAAGTTGCAAAACTTAATGTGACTTATGCTTATAAGTATTTTACTACAAGTTTATATGCTCCACCTCCAGCAAAGAATAAAGGATGGATTCAATCTATATTAGAAGGAATACAAGAAGTTGGCAATCAAGTATTAACTGATCCTGCTGGTGTAATTGTAAATTCTTTACCAGTTGCAGCAAACTACTTTAGCGACTTTACAGGATTTCAAGAAACATTTACTGGATTGAGTAATTCAATTAGTAATAATCGAACAAATCAATTTGCACCACAATATCAACAAGCAACTCCTGAAATATTAGATGCGAGTGTTAGATTTAGTCAAAAAACTTTAGATGG
>Ga0222712_10008004_pt1 | contig 10099 bp, 19 predicted proteins | sample C33_657DmetaG_FD_165043 | JGI IMG/M metagenome (GOLD analysis project Ga0222712, IMG submission 165043) | Estuarine water microbial communities from San Francisco Bay, California, United States - C33_657D | ecosystem: Environmental > Aquatic > Marine > Unclassified | place: USA: California...
CATGTTGTGATCATAGATTGCCTTTTCAATTCTTCTAAAGTGCATACGAAACTCACCAAAGATACCTTCAATTACCTGACATTTCGTCCTGTTAATAGCATGCTGGAGCGCGTTAACCTTAGCGAACGTTTCATACTCAGTCACCAGACACTGCGCACCAATCATTACACTAATTCTATATTGAGTAGCAACAGAACCATCGGTAGAATGTGTGTCTGACAGTTCGGACTTTGTGCTGAACACATCAACAAATAATGGACTAAGTCCTTTAGGTATAACTTTATATTGCCCGGTATTGGTCGCTGCAATTGCTTTTACTACTTGACTCATAACTTATTTCCAAATTCATCTGTTTGTTGAGCCCAGTGTACCACAATCCAGTCGTCAATACAACGCTCACGACTAACTTGATCGCCATGACCACTTTGAATCATATTTCCTACCCAATGTGTGAAGTATGATTTAATAATTTGGTCTTCATTCCATGTCTCCTGGACGTGCTGACCACACTCACCAGGAAAAACAATTGTCCAGTAACGTTTAGGATCTACTGTTGCATCTTTCTTCCATACAAGATTCTTGTAACCACCACTATCACGACTCCAGTAAATGTCGCTCTCTTCACCAAGGTAAACGACTTGCTGACCAACACGATCAGCATACCATAGTAAGCCATCTGTGCATCCAGTAATTGTAAGAGTCTTCATATAATCTTTCCAGTACCAGCGTAAATCAAGTCATCAAGATCTTTACTATAGTCTTTACCCTCGCGACGCTTAAGCCAGATTGTCACAAGAATCAGTTCTAATGACCTTGATACTCCACTGGTATTAAGGTTACGTGCTCTGACCTCAGCCATAAGATCATCATCATCGACCTCACTGAGGATATCATCAACATCAACATGAACATAAGGCATTTACTTTCTCCATTTCCATTCTTTAATATGACGAAACAACTGCTGATACCATTTAAGTCTCTTGGTCAGAATGATTGTTCCGTTCTCTTGAACATCCCAAACGAGAATGTCTCCTACCTTCCATCCAAGCTGAGCAATTGCTTCATCAGGTAACGGAAGAACAAGATCATCTCCCTCTTGTTGTACATATGCAGTCCATGTCATTTTGTTAATCCCCATTTGACCCTCAACCAAATTCTTTCATGCACATAATAATCAATGCTCAGCAATATGTGCAATGCAGTTGCAAACCCAGTAGCCGATCCTAGGTCACCAGTGAACAAATATGTCCATAGAATTGTAAACAACCACGCAGTCATCCTATATGTGATCATTCGGACAACTGTTCGTTTCTTTGTTTCCATCAGATGAATCCAACTTTACGTTTCTGTGACTTAGGTGCTTGCACTTGCTTGTGGAAGATATCAGCAATACTATACTGACCTTCTGTCTTATTATCATACTTGACATTGATTCGTTTGGCAAGTGCTGCAGCCTGTTGTTCAGTCAATGGAGCAAAGTTAACAATATCAAAGCAACGACCAGGACGGATCAATGCTGGATCAATGTCACGGATAGATGGAAGGTTTGTAGAAAAGATCATTTTCTTGTTCTTTGTAGTAACGAGTCCGTCACCAACGTTCAAGAACTTATGCATCATGTCATTACCATCACTGCGAGCGCCAAGGAAGTTATCTGCATCCTCAATGACAAGAATGCCACGATCACCCTCAATGAACTGAGCAAACATATAGTCCTTAGACAGAATGTTAGCATCATAGGTTACAATCGCACTTTGCTCTGTGTGCTGCAGCAGACCACGAATGAATGTTGTCTTACCAGTACCAGGAGGACCAATCAACAACAGAATCGATGCATCACTTTCCATGAATCTATCATAATAGTCTGCCAGGTTCTCACCATCGAGCCATGGATACATCTCTTCAACAGGAATGCGGTCACCACGAAGAGGGACTTCGATACTCTGACCATCTCCGTTGTACACCCACTCAATGACGTTCTTTACTTGTTCGAACCTGTCTGTGATTGTTGTTGTCCAAGTATCGACGAAAGTAACATCACCGTACAGCTTGACAACTGTGGAAGAAGAATTAACGTCATACTTAAAATAAGAAAGATCCTCATCGACTACACAAATCCCTTCTCCTTCACGGAATTGAACGATACGCAGTCCTGTTGATAGGGCAAATGAGAGCCATTCACCAAGCGAGGCTAATACGGTAACTTCTTCGTTGTACGTACTTATGCACCGAGCATTACGTTCCATTAAGATGTCACTGGTAATGTAATCACTGATGTCTGTTGCACCGATAAAGATATCTTTTGACTGTTCCATAAATTTTTTGTTTACCTCTATACTATCCCATACCCAACTCTTCATTAACCTTTTTTTTCGACGAGCACGTGTGCGATTTAACCTTGGTACAGGAGCAATACCAAGCTGTCTGTAAATGTGATCAAGAGTCTTTGACATGCTGATCCAATAAATCTTCTAAATCTTCAACAAAGTCAAGCTCACCATCACAAATAAACCCAACACCACGCAAGAATCGTGTGAATGCTTCTAGTATCTCAGGAAGCGCCACATAATCTATCTTCATCTCAAGAGTCTCACCAGTAGGTTGTTTGTGACCTACTTGATAGTCATCGACATATGTAAACTTGATACTCATTTTAGTCCTTAAAATAATGCATCTTCATATTCTACAACAACAGGAGTTAGTTGTCTACGAGTTTTTGTATCCCACTGAGGAAATGGCCAATTCTTCTCATGGTAACGAATAGCAACATGATTATTTGACCAATGAGTGTCAACAACACCGATGCGACCTTCATCTGTTAGCACTTCTGTTCCTGGATGGAGGTAGCTGGTCTTACTTTTGGAATATCTTACCATCTTTTAACTCTATGTGTTGATGTGTGTGTTGAAGTATTGCTCCGAGCGCACTACCAGCATCACCTGGATGTGAAGGAACATACACTTTGTTTCGTCTATTGACTCCTTGGATTCGATCAACGACAAAACTATTATACGCTACTCCACCTGTAAAGACAATGTTTTCTTTTCTTCCTTGCGTAAAATGTCGAACAAGGTCTACAAAGTATTGTTCAAGCACGTGCTGTGCTGATGCAGCAATCCATTTCTTTTCATATACATCTTGAACGACATCAGGATAGTGATGGTAGTTCTTTTTTGTATGGAAGTATGGAGCATTGAATACAACTCCATCAACAACAATAGGATATTCAACGCAAGTTGATTGTCTACTCATTCTCATCATTACACTCTCGTCCTGATTTGGTTTGAGACCAATCATTGCAACATGATAACTGTAAAACAATCCTAATGAATGAGGATACTTTAATACAAACAATGGATCCGTATGCAACCTTCCTTCTTGTGCTCTGTAGATCGCAAGAGATTCCAGCTCACCAATTGCATCAGCAACAATAACAAGAGCATCATCAAAGCCAGAAGTGTAGTAACCAGCCGCTGCATGAGACAAATGATGGTTACCGTAGATAGGTGCAATCGGCATCCACGGCTTAGGAACAATCAATCGTGACCAGTCACGTGATTTGATCTTTCGCCACATATCACGTCTTTTGTTTTCGTGAATGTATATTTGTTTTGGTGGATATGCAAAGTCCAAACTCTTAAGGACATCATCATTGAGATCCCTAGCATGTGTACGTTCAGCAAAAACAATCTTGCCATCACGAACAACAACAGCAGCTGCATCATGATGGCCGTAACTAAGTCCCCAGTATGTTCTTATTTTCATCTATAATTCTTTCTGCCCAAAGGTAATGAGCCATGTCATTAGGATGCAAATCTGTTTCACTGATACAAAATGTTCTTCCACCTGCTTGGATAAGGTCACCAAAAGAACAATCCTTTTTGAATAATGAATCAAATACCGCTTGTTGTCTCTCAGTTAATACGTTTTCTGTGAAGAAACTAGGATTGTTCAATGTGTTACGTTGTCTTGTGGGAGGCAATTTAATCTTATAAAGAGATAAGTTTGCTATGTTGATCACTCTGACTTCTCTGCTATCACAAAATGAATTCAAGTAGTTGAAAGCATGAAGTAGTTTATAGTAACTAAACCCGGGTGACCACATATTTCTTTTAACAATGTTGAATAAAACATCCTCATCAACATACTCTTTAACGTTTTCTAGTTCAGGAGGAAGTCGTCGCTGGACCATTGCTGATTTTATTGTTTCTGTTTGAACGTCCCAATACTCTACTCTTGGTTGTTCTGTCCAACCAACAAGAAGAACAACATCTTCTGCTTTATGTTTTAACAAAGCTTGATGCACACCATACACACCACAAGAAGCAATGTGTTCGTTCGATGCACCAGCGCATGAGACATCTATGAGATCCATGCCATACTGCGAAGCAATCACCTTTGCATATTTGTCGTTTGCGTGACGCAATCCCATACCCCAAGCCATAGAGCATCCAGCAGAGACGAGAACTCTGGTCATATTAATATATAAATTTATTGTTTTTCTTTTTCATTCGGTACGATATCCACGCAGTGTGAATTCTATACCACATAATTCGTAACAACCTCATTCGTAATCTCTTCGTGGTGCAGTGAAAGAGGAGAATGATAATTGATCTGCTATACGTTCAGCTTCACGTTCAGCTTCTCTTAGATTGTTTGCTTCAAGCATACACTCATCGCCATTACTAAAAATAGCAACGTATTGTTTGAAATGATGATTCCACTCAACACTACTCACTTCAGCCATAATGTACTCCAAAAATTATATTATAAACTACTTATTGTTTCTTTGTCAACAATATGAATATGACCTCCGAATATCCCTCTAAACAATTCTGCACATGCTTTAACGTGATAGACATATTGGCGACCTGTTGAAGTTATGAGGACATATTTCATAGATTCCCTTTGTTAGAAATAAAAAGAGGCCCAGCGGGCCTCTCTATGTATCTACTAGAGATCAGCGCTTGAAAACGCGAGTAACATAGTAGTATGCATTCGCATATGTGATCTCCAGCTCTGATGCAATCATCTTAGCGATCTCCCCATTGCCTTTGTCTTTGTTTGCTTCAAACAAACGTTGTGCAGCAACTTTCTTATCGTTGGTCTTAGGTTCTTTTGCAACCTTGACCTTAACAGTCTTTTCCTTTGCAACATGCTGAGCAGTCTCTACAGCTTGTTCGGCTTGACGCTTGCCAGCATTAGCAGCATACTCATTCCATTCTTCAAATGGATTCTTAATGCTTGCATCAACTTGCACATTAGTACCAGGGATAGTTTTCATAGTCACGTTTTCCATAATATAGTCCTTTAGGTTAAGTTACTGAAAGATTCAGTATGCCCATTGTAACTTAGTTTTGAACATATGACAACTGGCTATTTTTTATGTGATACTCATCAAATATATGACGAACTTGTTCTACATATTGACTAGTTTGTTTCAAGATTGGTTGTAGACCATCCTCATCTGTTGCAATCATAAGACATATTTGTGGACACCAGACCTTCTCACGTTCGTACAACATCAACGCATATGCTGTACATTGAAGGAAGTAGTTGAGAATCCATTCCTCTTTCTTTTGTTTCTTTGATGTCTTAAAATCACCAACAGTTCGTATGCCATGTATTCTTGCAATCAGATCACATTGGCCTGCTGTCTTGATATCATGGGAATACAAAAGAATCTCATTAGCATATACAATATCGCACCACTTATCGAGATATTGTTTTATACACTTGAATGTGTATAGATTAGCAGGCATTGCATCACGATCCCAATCCTCTTCGTTGCGAAGATATCTTTCTGCAAGTGTATGAACAGCAGTACCACGGCGTGATGCTTGTGTTGTGATCTTATTAGCTTCTTCATTACCAACACGCGCTCTCCACTCTGCTATTCCTTCTGCACTTAGCGAAGAGAGTACAGTTGTTACAGAAGGATATTTGTATCCCTCTGGTGTGACATAATGCCTTTTGCCATTGACCGTGACTCTATTAAGTTTGTGATCTTTAAATATATTCTCTATTGTAAACATTAATCTTCTACAGCCATAATCAAGGCTTTGACAAAGTCAGAGCGAACAATATCACTACTAATAAAATTAGTCATGTGAAACCAATCAGGTATCTTATTTGCAACACCCACAAACCAATCATAACAACTCTTCTCTTTACGACCATCTAGATCGGTTTGTTTTGTATCACCACAAATGATTAGACGAGTCCCTTTGCCTGTACGAGTCAATACACTATACAACTCATGTGCAGTCATTGATTGGAATTCATCGATGATTACAATTGCATTCTCTAGCGTGATACCACGAACATAAGACGTCGTGATAAACTCAACCATGTTCTTCTTTGTCAGAATGTCCCATGCGGTACCGTTCTCACATAGATCATTGAAGATCTGTTTGTAAGGGATAGTGTACACTTCTGATTTTTCCTGTAAAGTACCAGGCAAGTGACCCATGTCACGTGTTGGCACAGCACTACGAACAACAACTATCTTCTCTGCTTGTTTATTAAACAATGCATTCAGTGCTAGATACGAAGCAATGAAACTCTTTCCTGTTCCTGCTGAGCCTGTGGCAACAACATTTGCACCTCGTGCGAACCCTTCAATCATATCACTCTGAGCCCATGTCATTGGTGTGATATGTCTTACCTTCAATAATTCCTTGTTATGTGTTATTTTTCTTTTCCTATCTTTCTTTGGTGAGAGAAAGTCTTCTTCTGAATTAGCGTAGGCAAGTTTTACGTTCAATACGATCCCCTTAAAAGGTATTAATTGTCGATGGCGTCCATACTTTGTTATGTTTCTTTCTAATATCTTTGAGCAAGTCTCTGAATCCATTGTCTGGCTTGAGTGTACTTGTTTGATCAATCATTGCAGGTGCCCCTACTACTGATTCAAGCTCAGGATGATCGATGAGGTATTGCTCCCTCTCAGACATTTTCATAAACTTATCGAAGACCTCTTCAGTCTCCTTATTACGAAAAGAATAAGTTGGCATTACTTCTTTGCTCGTGGTTTGGTTTTAGGTTTTGCAACAGGAATGGTCGAAACCTCTTTCTTTGCACGAGGCTTGCGTGGTTTCTTTTCTGCAACAGGAGCAGATTCTGGTGCAGCTGCTGGTGGTGTATTTGATGGGAAGGGCCACTCTTTGGTAGCTAGTACCTTATCTGCTTGTTCCTGTACTTGCACAGGTTCTGCAGGTGGTGTGTACTTTGCAATATCCAATGGATGTGGTTTTGACTCAATTGTCGATGTGGGCTTCTTGCTGCCAAACAACCCTTTAATAAAACTAAGCATAAAATCTCCTTAATAATCTTCCGAACGAACTAACTTAACATAATCCTTGTTGCGCAATGCTTTATCCAAACTTCTCATCAACTTCTTGTCTTGTAGTTTCTTTTGTATTTTGTATGAGTGGCGTGACTCTTCATCGCGTTCATAACTCTGAAACTGCTTGCGTTGTGACTTGTTCACTTTTCTTTCTTCTCCTGTTCTAAGATTAGCCCTGGAAAGGCTGTGTTGACTAATTTGGCATTGATTCCCTTGTATGGGATTTTTTTATCTTTCACACTGCACATTAACTTTGCATCTGCTGGCTCAAGTCCTTCAATAAACTGAATGAACAATGTCTCGCGTTTCAATGGATGCATATCAGGATGACCACCACCCTTGATAAAGTTATGTAATTTACGGATTTCTCGGTATAAGTTACCGTGTTGGTCTAAGTGTTCTGTTGGTTTGTATGGAGGCTCACCAATTGGTAACAGCCACTCAATACGAGGATCTAATGCGTATTGAAGAATGACTTTAAGTGGAAGTGAGTCGTGTTGCTGGAGGAATGCTGCTCGTTGGTTTGCTGGCAGCTCCGAACACGTTTTGAGGATTTCTGAAATGCTATTTTTCATTAAAAGTCACCAATTGACTCCATAAGGAGTTTCATTTTATGTTGGATAAAGTAATTGAACATCTTGTCACGAGGCTTATCAGCCTGTGAGTGATATTCTTGCATGATCGCTGTGCGAACAGTTGTAGGGATGCAACGTAGATCAATTAGCATTGAATTACGATTCCAGTTGCGAATAATGTCTGCTGGCAATGAGTCAAAGTCTGCATTTAAAAGCTCATTTATCTTTGTTTCTCTGAGAGGTTTCTGTCTCAGGCCTTCAATGATACTATTATCGGGTGACAATACATTAGGAACACCATCACCACGATCACCTGTTAAAACTAAATGCTTCAAAAATAATTCTGGATTGTTACTAGCAATGTCCTTCTTACGGACAGGATCAAACTGTGTAACATTCCCAAACCTTTGGAGCTGCACAAAGTCCTTATCTCCACTAAGAATCAGGATCTTATTACTATTATTTAGTACAGAACCGAATTCCATCGTGATTGTACCGATAACATCGTCTGCCTCGGCACCCTCAACTTGGATCACTCTGTAGGGAAAGTTGTCTTTTAATTCTTGTTTGATTGTGTTGAGAGTATCAAAAAGTGCAGGCCAATCAATACTCGATTTCTCACGATCTGCTTTCCTGTTTCCCTTATAAGGTGGAAAGTATTCACGACGCCAGTACTTGCGATCATCACATGCAATGATTAACTCACCAAATTCTTTACCAAATTTAGTTTTCAACGAACGAATTGTATTGATTACCATATGTCTGACAAGGTCTGGCTGGATAGCATCTGTATGCTGCCCGACCTGCATCATAATATTAGAAATCATTACCTGAGAAAGGTCTAATAAAATCATAATTTAAAAAAGTAGTTACCCTTATATAGTATCACATTATGACTGGTCTGTCAACGATTATAATTTTAAATGACCTACTGATTCTTTGATTCGTAGTGCCTGTGCCCATGAATGCATTATGATTTGATGACAGTCTTCAACAACTCCGTAATTTGATGAGTTGACATGAACAACGATGTCAGCTTTCTGTCCTGCGGCACCTCCATCAAAACCAACCAAAGCAATAGTGACCATACCACGGTCATTAGCAACATCCAAAGCGTTGATGATATTGGGGCTGTTGCCACTCGAGGAGACAACCACCAAAATATCATCGTTATCAGCAGAAGAAAACTCCAACTGCTTAGAAAAGATACTACCATAGCCTATGTCGTTACCAATAGCGGTAATGACAGCCATATTGGAGGCAAGGCTAACAATATTAGGTCGTAGTGTTTTAGTGTCCATGTGGACACCTTTAGAGTGATCGCAACTGAAGTGTTCAGCAATGGAAGCAGACCCTCCATTCCCACATACAAAAATGCTAGCTCCAATTGCTCCAGCATGCCTAATTGTTTCATATGCTGTGTCATATGGCTCCGATCTAATACCAGCAAGAGCTTTATTTACTTGCTCGCGATACACTTCAAAATATTCAGATGATTTGCTATACATTATCACTATACACAATAGAACTTCCCTGATCGGTGAAGTTAAAAACAAAGTTCTGATAATGCTTTAGCTTTTCCAGAACGCTTACTTGGTGACGTGTTGGTACATATAAAAGCAGATACCCACCACCACCAGCACCTAGTAGTTTACCACCCAATGCACCAGCTTTCAACGCATCTTCGTACATTTGATCAATCAACGCGTTTGATATACCAGATGATAGTTTCTTTTTCATACGCCAACTATCATCTAGCAAGGCACCTACGTTATGTAGTCTACCAGAACGCAACTCAGCCTTAGCAGTGTGTGCCATATCAACAAGTTCTTTTGTATAGAAGATAATATCACTGTCTTTACGTGCTAACTTATCAACTTGTTCAGAGAGAATAGTAGATGCGCTTCTTGTCTGTCCTGTATAAAAACAAAGTAAGTGATCACCAAACAATTCCAGTGTCTGTGAAGGAATGTTGAGCGGTGCTACTTCAACAGTTTCACTATCAAATGTAATAAAGTTGAATCCACCAAATGTTGATGCATATTGGTCTTGCTTACCAATCTTCTCACCACACATCTCAATTTCAATTCTACACGCTAGCTCTGCAACATCATACCTACTCATGGGTCGACTTGTATAAACAGATAGTGCTTGGACTAAACCAGAGGTAAACGCA
>Ga0222712_10008005_pt1 | contig 10099 bp, 17 predicted proteins | sample C33_657DmetaG_FD_165043 | JGI IMG/M metagenome (GOLD analysis project Ga0222712, IMG submission 165043) | Estuarine water microbial communities from San Francisco Bay, California, United States - C33_657D | ecosystem: Environmental > Aquatic > Marine > Unclassified | place: USA: California...
TAGCCAACCTTGGAATAATATCTTCTGCTGAACTAACACTAATGTGTTGATTTATTCTCATAGTATTACTACAACGCCAGTCGTTAGTGTGTAGAAAACTTAGACTCTTTACGTTGATAGGACCACCTAGGTATAAGTATCCTGGGAGATCTAGTTCAGTACCTATTTGCTGTGCAAATTCACTGATAGTCATCTGACTGCGCTTGTTCAGCACTAGACCTAGACTACCGTTGGCGTGATCCTCGGTAATTAAGATCGCTGTCTTATACCAGAATGTGCCTTTGACTGCTGGCGGTGCTACTAATAATTGACCTGCATAACTCATAATCTTAGTTATGCCTTAGACAAATTTTGCAAACGATTTTAGATTTCCTGCCCTAGCTTGGCCTTTACTTTCTTTGTTTTGAGGGCGTTCAAACTCTGTAGTGAACCAGTATGCTGCCTCCTCTGCTGAAGGGAAATTCATTGAAATGTATTTTTGTCCTTCGGCTTCGCTCAAGGCAAAATCAATCTGGCCTTCCCAGTCTCTCCACCACTCGTTACCTAATGCTTTATATAGAGCTATTCGTCTAATACCGTTGTGCTGGAATAAACCCCAACTTGCGCCTTCTGGACCATCGTTTGGGTTCTGAGCGGCAGCATTAAACCCTGATTCAGCTTCAATGTTAACCAGTATGCCTAACACATGATTCTTGCTTAGTCCCTTGCTCTTTAGATAGGTTGCAACTTGCCCAGGACTTAATTGATTATTAACAGAAAGTTTGCCAGTAGGTGTAGGATACTGTCCTTTAGCATTCGGCCCCATACTAATACTGTCTCGAGGTGTAACTCTACCAGCTGGTGCAGGTATACCTGACTGTTTAGGTCTAGCACCTAGGCGTTCTCTTGCACTCTTTTTAGGGACGTCTTTAGTAGGGACGTTTTTAGTAGGGACGTCTTTAGTTGTAGATCCTATAGATCGTGTAGATACTGGAACTACGGGCGATGCCTTACTGCCCATTAACTGATTTAGTTTACCTACTGTTTCTGGTCCTGGGTCACCGTCAACTTTCAATCCATTGTCCTTTTGAAACCTACGGACCGCACCCGCTGTTTCTGGACCAAATATCCCATCTTCCCCGTACTTAGGCAATTTATACCCCAGTGCAGTCAAGGCAGCTTGAATACCTCGCATGGCGTCACTCTTTTGATAAAGTTCTGCTGGAACTTCAATAGATCCAGAAGGGTTGCCACTTTGTTTAACTGCCGGTGCGTCTGGTTTAGTTGATTTAGGTGTTTTAGGTGAAGCGCCTGATAATTCAATTGCTTCTTTGGCTGCTGACAGATACCCAGACGGAGTACTGTGTATTCCGTCTTTAGATAATGGTCTATCTCCTAGATCTACAATAGGAACTCCTACTACGCTCTTTATAGCCGATCTTACTTCTTCTTGATAATCGCCGCCGTAGTATTTGGCTAGACTGGCAGTGCCTCGGCCTGGGCCGTTTGGAAACAGTACAAATATAACTTTGTGTCCATCTGCTTGTGCGGCATCAACTACTTTTTTAACATTGGCTGCAATTACTTCTGGTTTAACTAGTTTACCTTTGCCATTGCTGTTTATAAAATCTTTCATGGCAGTGGCAGTATCATTAGCACCTTGTGAAATAATGACAATTTGATTTTTTGGTATATTAGCTAGGCCAACAGGTGCGCCAGTTTTAGTATGATTACCACCAAAATTAGTTTTACTAGTAGAAGGCTGGCCACCGTTAGCTCTATTGATGATACGTTTATCATAGGCTAGTCCTTCAGCATGGCTGTCACCTATAGAGTATATTCGTTGCTCTTCTTCTAAGAGAATTTTAAATTCGCTAAATCTCATTTGCGTGTTCCCCAGTCTGGTAGAGGACCACCATACTTTTTACCTTTGATTCTGTGTCCGCCAACTACTACTCGACTTTTAGCGTCTTTGCCCAACTTGTGGCTCTTGTTTCCGTCTCTAGCACGAAGGCCTTGACTCTTACAACTGGCCAGCTGACTGGCTCCTAGATCAGAGTCAGGAATAGAACTCTTACATAGCTTACGTGAAGCTTTACCCTCGTCTATAGGACTAAATTCGTTAAATCGCATAATAGTATATTTATTGATTTATATACTCGTAGACGTTTAACCATTTACGCTTGCCTATAACGGTCTTTAAATTAGTTAAATCTGCACAGGTATGCCAACGCATACGAGCTAATTCTTCTTCAGGAACGGGTACTTTTTCTATCGGAACACCTTCTTTTTCAGCAATTTCTTCAGCTATATCTAAGAAACTGTGTGCTAACCCTGATCCTACATTCCATATGCCGCTACCGTTGACCGTTTTAATAAAATCAATGTGTAGTTTACACACATCACCTACCCATGTCCAGTCACGTTTAACACGTTCAGCGCAATCCCATACTGTGATCTTACCTTGAGTCCTAGCCTGCTCTTGCCATTTGTGTATGGCGCTGGCTCTAGTGCCGCGAAGATGCATCCATTTACCGTAGACGTTAAAATAACGGAAGCCTTGTACATAGGCTTTATGATTAGGTTGTCTAAAGACCCAACGATCAAATAGGTACTTGCTCCAAGCATACGGTGTTTGTGGATTACACACAGCATGTTCGCTAAAATTCTTAGTGTTTCCGTAAACACTACTGGAACTGGCATATTGTAAGTTTACTTGATGTAGCTGGCATTGATTGAATAACCAACAGCTAAAATCAAAATTTTGTAGCATGATTTGATCTATGTCAACTTCACGCATATCGGCAATAGCACCTAAGTGTATGACCCAATCAAAGTCACGTATATCAGGCCAGTTGTTTTGATCAGGATCCCATTCCCATCCTTCAACTTGCCAACCTTCGTTGGCTAGCCAGCCTGTCATATTGCGGCCAATGAATCCATTGTGGCCAGTAACAAGAATTTTCATATCTGCCTCACTAAAAATATTTAGCGAACAGGTATTCTTAGGATTCTTTTTCTTCTAATTTGGGAATATGATCAGTCCAACGTAGTACAAACCAATCGCGCTGGCCTTCGTTTTTAAAACTCCATAGCCACTCGTTCATTGGTGTGCCGCAGTGATTTTCTTTGGACCATGCAGACATTTCTTCGTATAGTTCTGGAGGGATCTGGCCTTTTTCAAATTTTAGGCCAGGCAGATTAAACATTCCTACTTTACAGTTTTCCATAGTATTATTTAACTGTATGATCTTTAGTTAGTTCACAAACTAATAGAAAACGCTCGTAGGCTTTACGCACACTGGGATTAGACAACAGTCGATCTGCTTCTATCTGCATAGCTTTGACAGCCTCCTCGCAGGCTTCTCTAGCACTGGGCCATTCAAGGCAACGGGCTTCTTCACCAAACTCTTTAACTAGGTTTTCCCAAGCCTTACGTTGTCCTTCTGTAATAGGAGCCTTTTGAGGTCTTAGGTCACTTGCCCGCATCAATGCTTTGCTAATAGCATCTTCGGCAACACGCCCTGCGGCAATCATAGGCGCATAAGCAGGATCGATATTGAATCTGCGACTAGACCCTCCTGGATACACACTGACTAGATGATCTCCCTTAGGAAAACTGTCCAAATATTCGTTATCGTATTCTGACACAGGTACATAACGACGGCCAACTTTTTTGTAGAAGATAGTTTTGCTCATTACAATATCATCCAAACAAGTAAGAGATAAGTTAGATAGTGTATCATTTGATCTAATCCTAGATGTTTCCAGAATTTAGGATCAGCTATGTCTTTGTTGCCGTGATTCATCTTAACCCAGTCGACGTGATAGTGTATCACCACATCTAAGAAACCAACAGCAATTGCCAATAACGGAGAAACATCTAATGCAAGGAAGATTACTGTAGTTGCAACACCGTGCTTAAGACTATGTTTGATACCCGACCAAGCACCGTAATCACCTTTGGTACTGATTTCGTCCTGTGTTTGGAATACAAAATCAACATACCAATGTTTAATAACCAACAGGGCAAGTGTAATAAAGATTATATCAAACACGATTCTCTCCAAAGTTTTTGTTATTTTACACTAATAACTATTTGTTGTCAACTGATTCTAATATAAGATCGCTCCATCGAATGGCAAATAGTGTACAATGTTTTGGGTTTCGAATATTTACGGTCCACCACTTGTCATACTTGCCGCCTTCATGGATAAACCAATCTTTGTATTTTTCGCCCATATATTGACTGCACCATTCATAGAGTTTTTCACGAACAGCATAATCTTTTTTAATTTTATAATAGGAAAAATTTTTAAGATATTCGTGGACTATCCGAGAAAAGTCTGGATTGGACTCTCCCGGCATTTTTATTGAACCTTTTGAATCAAGGGCTCGATTGTACTGATTCAGATTCTGCTTGGTCACTGTCATATTCTACAAACTTTTCCAACAAGGTAAAGTTTTCTTCTGCACGTTTGATAGCCTCGTATGCTTTTTGTAGTGCAGGATTATTTTTAATTCTATACTCTCGGTCTTGTTGACGTTGACGTTCTTTACGTGCCCAATCAAGCAAACTTTCTGCATCGTGATTTAGTTCAACAGTAGCATAGCTCATAGATATCTGTTGCCAACTATTGCCATCATTTACTTCTAATTGATTCATGTTTGGATTATATCTTACCATACCTGCACCAGCCGCACCCGGACTAATATAGGGATTAGAGGGCGTGCCTCCCTGTACCGTAATATATCTTCCTGATGTATTAATACCTTTTATCATTTTTACTCCTATCGTCTAGACATTTCTAAAAGCATTATGTACTTTTCATATGCTTTTCTTACCGCAGGATTTTCATTTCGAATCTTGCACTCTATTTCATGTTCTGTTACTATTTCGGATACACGCATTACATGATTTTGAAATAGTCTGTTATCTTTTAGTCCCGCATTTTCTACCCAATCCGCATGTTCAATAAGAGCGCGGAATCGATCTTCTGGCATTTCAATCCGTATGGACGGGATTTCAGTATAATGAATGTAAGAGCTAAACAGCTGGGGATCAGATATGCTATCAATAGAATATGGTAGGGGCTTTGCTCTACGATGTATTTGACCACTAGGGCCGCATCTAGCATCATACTTACTACAAAATTTTCTTACTTTGTCATCTGGTTCCATCGTATATAACCCAATCACCTCTGCCGCTGTCCCAGTGCCTGCTGTCGTAGAACTGTAGATTAACAGCGTAGCCTAATAGACCTAGCCACAGGTCAAGACCGGCATGGTCAGTCATTGCACTCAATCTAAAATCAAATGCAACAATATCATCGCTTTTCATTACTTGAACTTCCCAGAATTTGTTCTTCCAGGGAGTCTTGCCACTCCAAGCTCTAATGTTGGCAAATCGATCCCAAAAGGGATTAGTCAATGACAACCTAAGGTTAATCACTGCTCTCTCCAAAGATGTACGCAGCCATTTTCTTTTCAGCTATGGCTTTTGTTTCTGGAGTAGACATAGCACAGTCAAAACAAACTTGCTCGTCATTTGCACCGTAGGGTCTACACTCGTCTATCTTGCCGCACATCTCACACATTTGATCAGGTTCTTGTGCTATTACCCCTAGACTACTCATAGTAGGTCCTTGTGTTTCTCAATTAAGTCACGTAGGGCATCCTCGACAAATTGATTAAATGTTATATCCATCTCGTGAGCCATCTTCATGTACTTTAGCAGTTCTTCATCTGTAAACTCAACAGGAACCTGTACACGAGTATCATACTCTTCGTCATTGACTATACCTCGAGCTTTGCTTAACCAATCGTTATCTGTTTCAAGATCCACATAGTCTACATCGTCCCATGCTTGGTCTCGGTAAGCCTCGTTGTGTTTCTTAGCATAATCTTTGTATGCTTGAGCATAGTCGGGATTGAACAATCGATAGGCTCTGCTTCTTTTATAGTCGCAAGCTTCTACCATATAGACAGTCTGTGATTGGGTATCGAATGTTATATTCATAGTCCATCCGCTGTGATCCCCATTCCATGCGCTGAGTGTGTAAGCAGTCTTATCGTCAAAGCAGGTCCAAGTAAAATCCGAACCTTCGGTGATTTTATAGTCTACTACTTCCATAAAGTCTTTAAGAGTTATCATCTTCGTCTTCCAGTTGATTCATAAAAAAAGTTAATTGGTTGATCATATTTTGAACACCTTGCTTGTTCATAGTGATCTCACTGTAGCCCATATTAAAGGCTATACGATTGTTGTCAGTTACACCCAATCGATAAAATACTGTAGAAGGCTTTTCTTTTTCCTTAGGGGGTTCAACATAAGGAACAGCCTTAGGCTCTGGAAAGGGAACTACATTACTAGGTTCTTTGTTTTTATTGCCTTTAAACCAATCAAACATTTTATACTCCAAAATGCTTTCCAAAAGCACAATAAACTTCAAACCACTTAGTGGGCGGATTTTCGATCCAGTAAGGATTAACTCTAAAAGTTATTTCCCAATCTCTAGACCATTGAAAATGCCGCACACCAAATCTGATATTAAACCAGAGGTTACTCATTACTTGCCTACGTTAACAAAGCCCTTGAAGTCATAGGGCACAACGATTGCGTTTACACGACCGTTCTTGATACCTTCAGCAATGTCTGCCTGTGCTTTGGCCTGCATGTAGGCAATTGATTGGCTACCTTGATTAGCCAGTGCCTGCATACGACGAGCTTCTGCTTCAGCAGTCTTAACTTCCACTTCTTTCTGCTTGAGTTCGTTCTTAGCACGAACCAATTCGTTGGCGCTAGCCACAACTGAATCAGCAGGAACAACGTTACGAATCAGCACTTGTCCAACAACAAGACTGCCGTCCAGCTTTTCTTCAGCTAATGACTTTTGAATCTGCTCTTTGATAGCCTGTTCCATTGCTTGACGATTGTCTGCCATATCCAAGGCTTCATACTTACGTGCTTCTTTATAGATAGCATTACGGGCAGTTTGAACAATGTAGTTGTACATCAAGTAGATGTCGCCATTATGACGAGCGTGGAAGGCCTGACTCTTCTGACTATACAGTTCGGCAACCTGAGCTTGATTGATGTTATAGATAACCACAGCATCAAAGTCCTTCATGGTGCTGTTGTCTTTGGCCACAGGAGTCATGTCGTCTAGTTTGACGTTAACGTCCTTGATAGGGAATGTAAGGACATCACCAATCAAGACCTGATTAAACGAACCAGGAAGCAATTCGCCACTTTGAACTTGTTTGTCAAAGCCAACACGAACGCCGACCTCACCAGTTTCAATACGAGTACAGCCGGTAGCCAGAACAGCGGCGGCGATTAGGGAAAGGGTTGCGATACGTTTCATTACATTACTCCAATTGAAAAAAGATACATTGCCAAAACAAAACCTAGCGCAGTGTACGCAAGGCGACCTAAAACTTCTAAAACCATTTTAGTTCCTTAAAAAATTACAACAATGGCAATCATTACTGCAAGTGTGATTATACTAAGACCAAGGCTATATGTCAAGTATTTTGCCAAGGTCCACCTTTCTTTATTAGTCATTTCTCTTACGGCACGAATACCGAAAAAGAAAAGACCAAAGATTACAACAAATGCTAGAATAACTCTAATCATTTAGAATCCTTTTGGATTAGGCCAAGCACCGTTATTTGGCACATAGCGGTAACGTTCTTGATTACCTTCCATACGATCGCGATTACCTTTTTCGTAACCTTCGCGATAGTCTAGGCGTTCTTTGCCGTAGTGGTCATCTGTAGCATTATAAATGCCCTGGAATCCTGCACTATAGCCTTTGTAAAACGCACTCGTACCAGTCTTCATAACTTGCGGACGATATGCGTTACTTTGCACAGAACGAGTAAACGCTTCATCTGCTTTGTCTTGATCAATCTCACCAACTACTTCGTAGCGGCAAGCACGACCCTTAGTTTGGTTGTAGTCACTTGGAATGCTTACAACGTCACGTGGGTTGATCTTAACGATAACTGTACGAGCACCACCAAAGCTACTCAAATAGTCTTTGCTACAGAAGTGCAGGCCTGTTGAGCAAGTACGATCCTTGTTGTCGTCAACATCGAAACGTTCCATCTCAACAACTTGTCCAACGGAGTTATCCATTGTACCAGAGTGTACATCCAAGTAGTCTGCACGGACTTTCTTGTAAGCAAGGAAGTGACCGTCTGGAGTGATAGGCAAGTTACCCTTTTCCAAGAAGCCGTAGAGTTCATCAACTGCTCGCTTGCTAGGATTTTGATATAGGTTATCCATAAAGTTAACCATTGGCTCAATAGGAAAGCCTTCCTTGAGCATATCAATCATCTTGACTGCTAGGGTAGTGTGCAGTTCTCTGCCTTTCCAAAACAGGGTCTCGCCTTGAATGCTGACATTGCCCTTGCCGTAGTTCAGCACTACCTTCTTAGGCTCAATAGCATCTTTGACAGCGTCCCAGTCGCCTGCTTTAATTGCGTCTACTACCTTTTGGTAGGTAATGTGCGTCTTGTTAATAGTATGTGGTTTGTTGTCAATTACAACAACAACATTATCACCTTGGATTAAAAACGGATAGCTCATCTTATACACCTTTCTGTGTGTCGATCATGTTAATATAGTCTGCCAATTCTGTAGCAGGTGTGCTACGCAGGTACTGCAACAAAGGATAACGAGCTTGTACCTGTACACATTCTTCTACATACTTACGAACTTGTGCTTCTGGATTGAACGATACGTTCTTAGCGTATTGTTGGCACAGGCGCTTCAAGCTCTGTTCGTTGTAGCGAATCTTCTCAAACCCTTTGAGCTTAGTTACAAACACAGAGTAAGGACTCAGAGGGTTTGTAATAAGACTCTTCACGTTGTAATTGTACGAGATATTGTTGAAGTTGTCAATAGCCTGGAGCACCAAACTCATAACCAGTTTATTGTCGATTGGCTTTGCCAATTCTTTAGCAATATGCTCTTCGATGTTGACCCAATTCTTTTGGGTACGAATAAACTCGATGTCAGTTTTACGTACACCATAAATGGTAGTTTTCAAACCATCAATACCACAATCGCGCAGGTCATTGTAGAACTGTTTGGCATCACTCATGCCGTATTTGCTTTGAATTTCAAAGCCACTCAGAGGCAAGTAGTAGTAAGTACCAGCGGCATCAAAAGTATCAGCCTTGCCAGCATCACGCCAAACCATTTCCTTTTCACGATAGTAACCACCATTGCCACGTTCTTGCAAGCTCAGGATAGTAACGTTCTTAGCAATACCTGCGGCACGTTCTTTCTGATCCAAGTTGCTGGCATTGACTACATAATCCACAGGCGGATTTTGGATAGCCTTGAAGAAAGCCTTGAGCTTCATGTCTTTAGTCTTGTTGTCCTTTTCCAACACGTAGACACGAGCACTAACATCAGGCTTATTGGTACGGTAGTGAAACTTAGCACGTTCAACAGCACCAACTTTAGTGTCGTTGACCACAAAACGCAGAGTAGAGACTACACTAAAACCCCAGTAATGTACAATGTCATAGGACCCGTCAGCTTTCCTATTATGGTCCGAACCGTGCTTGAGGTTGGGATAACCTTTTTGGTGCTTGCTATAATCAAAGCCGCGAACAACAATGTTATACTTGCTAGCCAAATCTTCAATAGAGATTTTAAATTCCTTAGTACCACCATAACGGTTAACATCATAGGTAGCCAGATTAGTATCAGAGGCATACTTCTTAACAGCATTTGTCCAAAGATTTTGACTGGCTTTCCTACTAAGGAAGATAGCACGTTCCCACAGATTACTGATAGCATCTGCTTCTTTGGCAATGACTACTGACAAGGCCGCATTAACAGTGACCAGTTTGGTCTTGATCGCTTCCACGGTCTGCGGAATATAGCTCAGACCTTCACGTGACGCTTGGAAGTCCAACTCACCAATACCAAAGTGCATTTCCAAACCACAGTTCAGCAAGCCGCGAAGGTCGCCTAGTGTTTGTTCAGCATTAGGAATCTCAATAGGATAGGCAATATTGCCCATAACGGCAACACTACGATTACGTCCTCGATAGGCATGTACGCCAGGAATAATATCTTTGCTTTCGTAGTCAACAA
>Ga0222712_10008008_pt1 | contig 10094 bp, 8 predicted proteins | sample C33_657DmetaG_FD_165043 | JGI IMG/M metagenome (GOLD analysis project Ga0222712, IMG submission 165043) | Estuarine water microbial communities from San Francisco Bay, California, United States - C33_657D | ecosystem: Environmental > Aquatic > Marine > Unclassified | place: USA: California...
ATTTTAATTTGGTTCGGTTTAGCATTATTAGTAATAATTGCAGCAATGCCTTGGCCTTTTCGCGCAGATGGTATTGGACGTGGTTGGTTTTAATATTTGAGGAGAAAATAAGAATTGATATCTACAGCACCGATTACCGAACGTGTAATACTCGTTGGATTAATAACCCGATTTCAAGATGCCGAAAAGGTAAATGAATACCTTGATGAGCTCGCTTTTCTTTCTGAAACGGCCGGTGCTACTACGGTAAAGCGGTTTATTCAAAGATTAGATTCGCCCGACACCAGAACATTTGTTGGAAAGGGAAAACTAGAGGAGATTATTGCTTTTATCAAAGCGAATGATATTCAAATAGCCATATTTGATGATGAGCTCACTCCATCACAGCTCAAGAATATTGAAAGAGTTATTGGCTGTAGAGTATTAGACAGAACAACATTAATCCTCGACATATTCGCAAAGCGAGCACGAACAGCCCAGGCAAAAACACAAGTAGAATTAGCGCAGTATAAGTATTTGCTTCCTCGATTAACTCGTATGTGGACCCATCTCGAGAAGCAGCGTGGAGGTATTGGTATGCGTGGTCCTGGAGAAACAGAAATTGAAACGGATCGAAGGGTAATTCGCGATAAGTTAAGTAAACTACGGGAACGCCTAGCCGATATTGATAAGCAGAATTCTACACAGCGAAAAAGAAGGGGAGAGATTGTGCGTGTTGCCTTAGTAGGTTATACCAATGTTGGGAAGAGTACTATCATGAATGTGCTTAGCAAAAGTGATGTATTTGCTGAGAATAAATTATTCGCAACGCTTGATACAACCGTTCGAAAAGTAGTTTTAGACACTGTTCCATTTTTATTGTCAGATACTGTTGGATTCATTCGTAAGTTGCCACATGATTTAGTTGAATCATTTAAGTCGACGTTGGATGAAGTAAGAGAGGCAGACATACTTATTCATGTGGTAGATATTTCTCATAATAATTTCGAAGAGCATATTCGTGTAGTAAACGAAACGCTGGCTGATATTGGCGCTATTGATAAACCAATATTAATGGTGTTTAATAAAATTGATGCTTATCGCTTTGTGCCTAAGGAAGAGGATGATTTAACTCCTCTCACCAAAGAAAATATTTCACTCGAAGAGTTTAAGTCGTTATGGGTTGCAAAAGAAAATTTAACTTCTGTTTTTATCTCTGCGCTTAACAAAAATAATATTCAAGAGTTTCGTGCAATACTTTCTGGATTGGTTAAGCAAATGCACTACAAGCGTTATCCAAACAATCTGAATTTTCAGATGGAAGATTACGGCGATATCAATTAAACGATTGTAAATACTTGTTGTCGTTTATTCAGCATTGTCGCGATTAATTTTGCGGAATGTTTCGAATAATCAAGACGTATTTATTAGATGCATTTGCCATCTTTTATCCTTCTATTTGCTTTGCTTGCGGAGAGCTTTTATTCAAAGGAGAAAATATCATTTGCACCAACTGTATTGTCGGTTTACCTCGAACAAATTTTCATCGTTTTCAGAATAATAAAATGGAAAAACAATTCTGGGGAAAGGTAATGGTAGAGCATGCATTTGCGTTTTTTTATTTTCAAAAAAGAGGAAAAGTGCAACGCTTACTTCATTCGCTTAAATACAGAAAAAATCCGGAGGTAGGTGTTAAGTTAGGGTCATTGTATGCCGCAGAGTTACAATCCGAAAATAAATTATCGAATATTGATTTTATCATTGCCATTCCTCTTCATAAGAAAAAAATGAAAATAAGAGGCTATAATCAGTCGCTCTGTTTTGCAGAGGGTATAGCCCAACAATTGAATAAACCTGTTTTGAAAAATCATTTACGAAGAGTTAAAAATAATTCAACGCAGACGAAAAAATCACGATTTGAGCGATTTAAAAATGTGGCTACTGTTTTTAAAGTTATTAAGCAGGACGAATTTAAAAACAAGCATATTTTATTGGTAGATGATGTCATGACTACAGGTAGTACGTTGGCAGCCTGCGTTCAACTATTTAATAAGATTGAAGGCTGCAAGGTGACAATAGCTACAATCGCTTATGCAGAATAGTAAAGATTAATATCTTTGCATCAATGGCGGAAGAACTGATTATAGCATCTAAAGAACTTGGTAAAGAGGAACAATATAAAGTGATGTTGCCTCAGGTGGAAGCATTAGTAAAAGGCGAAACCGATTTTATAGCGAACATATCAAATATTGTTGCCATCATTAAAAGTACTTTTAATCATTTGTGGGTAGGTGTTTACTTCGTGAAGGCGGAAGAGTTGGTACTTGGGCCCTTTCAAGGACCTGTTGCTTGTACGCGTATATTTTATGGTAAGGGTGTTTGCGGGAAAGCATGGATGGAAGGACGCGTGATAATAGTGCCGAATGTAGATGAATTCCCAGGACATATTGCATGTAGCTCCTTATCAAAATCAGAAATCGTGTTGCCTGTTATCGTAGATGATCGAGTAAGAATGGTATTAGATATCGATAGTGATGTTTTAAATTCATTTGATGAAATTGATTCAGTTTATTTATCGAAGGTGATTTCAATACTTCAAACATTGTATAAAGAATCGTTTGCATGAGAATTCATTTCTGTTGGATAATAATTTTGTTTTTTATCTCGTCGTGTGCGAATAAGGTATCACCCACAGGTGGCGCTAAAGATGTTGTCCCGCCCCAACTTGTAAATGCTATTCCTGAAAACAATTCTGTTAATTTTAATGCATCAGAAATCACATTGAATTTCGATGAGTATGTTCAATTGAATGATGCCTCTAATCAAATTTTAATTTCCCCAATTCCTGGTAAAGCACCCGTAATTAAAGCGTATAAAAAATCTGTTGTTATTACGTTTGATAGTTTGTTGCAATCGAATACAACGTATGCAATCAATTTTGGGAAAGCAATTGCCGATGTGCATGAAGGCAATGTAAATGATACTATCCGATATGTATTTTCAACTGGGGATAATATCGATTCATTGTTTATTCAAGGGACTGTAAAAGATGCACAAACGCTAAAGCCCAGTGCAAAATATAGTTTGTTATTATATGCTATAGTTGATCGTAGCAATTTAGATGAGGTGATAAAAGAAAAGCCAACCTATTTTGGAAGAACGGATGAAAGTGGTTTTTTTAAAATCAACAATCTAAAAAAAGGCAGTTATTATCTAATTGCTGTCGATGATAAAAACAATAATTATGTAGTTGATGAGGATGAGTCGACAGGATTTATTAGTGGAGTAATTGATTTGCCAATTAATGATAACCTTACTATTTATTCGTTTAAGCAAGCTCCTAAAAATTTGAAATTAGTGAAGAATACCTTGCTTGATCGAACTTCGGGTCTTATTGTATATAATCTTCCATCAAAATTAAATTGTAGTGATATTGGAAATACGTATTCAGATAAAGATTTTTATTTTATTTCGAGTACTCACGGGGATTCACTAACCATAAGTTTAAGAGATACCTCAATTCAAGACGCGCAGTTTAATATTACCAGTGAAAGTGGGGTAAATGATACAGTTCAGTTTTCATTTGATGAGAAAAAGTTAAATGCTTTGAGTATGGAATTAAAAACCATCCAAAGTATTTCTGATACTTTAAGATTACTAAGTAATCACCCATTAAACGAAATACAAAAGTCTGCCTATTTATATCGCGATACTATACTTCTTGATTCGATTTATTTTGTTCAGGAAAAAGTAAATCAATCTCGGTTGAATAATTATCAGTTTGCTCGAGGAGTTAGATATCAGCTGATAATTCCTAAAGGGAATGTTCAAGATATTTATGGAAACATTGCTGATAGTATGCAGTGCTATATTGCATTACCCGACAGAGAACATTCAGGAAATATTATTGCGCATTTAGAATATACAACAAATCAAAACCCTTTTTTAATTCAGTTGTTAAATAGCGAATATAATGTTGTTAGTCAGCAGCGAATTCTAAAAGGAGTAAACACGAAAGAAGTTCAATTCGAATTTACAACACCTGGTAAATACTATATCAGAGTAGTTGATGATGAAGATAACAATCAGCAATTATCGCAAGGCATATTAAATAAAAAACAACCCGAGAAAGTATGGTTAACAGATTTATTTACTGTTCGTGCTAACTGGGATTTAGATGTTCAATTAAAACTTATCAAAGAAAATGACAGACAACTCAACGAACCGAATTAATTCATCGAAGGCGCCTGAGCCTGTTGGTTTATATCCGCATGCACGTCGCGTAGGCAACTTATTGTTTTTATCTGGTGTTGGTCCTCGTGAAAGAGGAGAAAAGAAAATACCAGGAGTAGAATTAGACGAGAATGGAAATATTACCTCTTACGATATCGAAGCGCAATGCCATTCAGTATTTCGTAATATTCGTTATATCTTGGAAGATGCTGGATCTAGCTGGGATAAGATTGTGGATGTAACTGTTTTTCTAACGAATATGAAAGATGATTTCAAAACGTACAATCGTATTTACGCAGAGTATTTCAAAGATAATTTGCCTTGCAGAACTACGTGCGAGATTAATTGCTTGCCTACACCAATTGCAATTGAGTTGAAAGTTATTGCAACGATTGATTAAAAAATCTTTATTTTTAATTTGAATTAGTTACTACGGCTTCCTCATTTTCAGGATGCATGTATCTGCTAATTACATTGTGCAAGATGTATATCATCGGAATTAATGCAACTGCAATAATTAATTTAAACACATAGCCTATTGCAGCGTTATGTAGAAATTCGTTGAACGACCAATACCCAGGTAAAACGAATGCGATAAACTGCACTATGAAGGTGTCGAAAAGCTGACTGATGACAGTACTTGCTGTTGCTCTGAACCAAATCATTTTTCCGTTCGTCATTTTTCTGAATACCCAAAAGAAGTAAACGTCAACTAATTGCGAGCATAAAAAGGCGATGATGCTACCAACAATTATCCACTGACTTTGGCCGAATACCGTTTTGAAAGCAGCATCGTTTACTGGACTGAAAGAAGTAGCGGGTAAATTAATTCCAATTGTGATAATGAAATAAGTATAGATAATTAATCCTATCGTGATGAATGTTAGTTTTCTTACGCCACTTTTACCATAGTATTCATTAATCAAATCGGTCATCACAAATACAACTGGCCAAAGAATAATTCCAATACTCTGCGTGAATAATCCGAAGAACTCTACTAGTTTACCTCCAATTAATTCAGCTACTATGGCGTTGGTGATAAAGAATCCTGCTAGAATTACAAATATTATATCTTTTCTGTTAGATAAATTCATTGGATAGTTTTTTGGAATTCAAACATTCTAATTCATTTTTTTTCAAATGAAATAATGTAAGAACAATGTTATAGATGAATATTTTTTTGATCTAAATTGTCGACTTGATATACATCAGACGATTTGTTTTCTTTAAAGAATATTTTTGCTTTTGATAAAATCGATAGTGCTGTTGTAGAAAAGAACAAGCTTTCAGATGATTTAAGTTTATTCGTAAACTTTGATTCATTTTTATCATTCAATATTGCAAGCATGGCCTGATTAAAATAATAATCCAATGGATAATTTGGCCCATCATAATATTGATTAGTCATCTTGTATTTATCATTAGCATTTTTCCATCTATGACTTAAAAAATATCGCATTGCTTCGATTTCTGATTTCAATTGAAATTGTCCTTGAAAATCCTGCATGGTATCATGTATGATTTTTTCGAGATCGCCAAACATCATAGGATTATACATGGCATCTTTATTTAAAATCATTTCAGTGAAAATGAATTTTCTCCAATAGCATAAATTTTTCCAAGAATTTTTTCGTTCAACACTTTTCCATGATGTTTTAAAAATCAAATGTTCGGCAGTATTAAAACATTTCTTCGCTTCATCAAACTCACCAAAATGTAAATGAACTATTCCTTTGCTGATTTTTATTGTTGACTTTTGTGCAGTATCACTTTCTTCTAACAGACTTTCCGCTTCATTCAATAGTTTTAATCGATACGGACGAGAAGCATTCGCTGAATAAAGGGCAATCAAACAATTGAATTCTATCTTTTCATTCTTGCTGAATAATTCTTCATTCTGTAGCAGATCTTCAGCGCCTTTGATATAAGTTTTTAATAACTCAGTGGCATTTGGGAATAATGCACCACATCTTAAGATATTTAATAAAATTTCTCTCTTATTCTCTTCGGATGATTCTTCGATTAAAAGCTGCTCAAGATTTCTAAATAGCTCTTCCGATTCTTTTAATTTTAATATACCTGTATTTTGATCTTGCTCTAATGTGTCTAAAATAAATCCGTAATAAACTCTTAAATAATTATTCTTCGACTGATGAAAAATATTTTGGTATTTATTTAGAAAGTCGTTAATCTTTTCTTTCGGAAGTGATTTTTTATAAAACTCACGACTAGATTTGAAAAGATATAATAATAGTTCGGGTTCATTTTTACTAATTAGCAACTCTTCAAATTCCTTCGCTTCATCTTGCATCGAGTAAGTAGGATGTGTTGCAAGATCTTCTGTTAACTTAATAGTCTGGCTTTGTAATTCATCTGTCAAGCCTTTTTCAATACTGGTAGAAGGCTCAGATTCCTCTTCATTTAATATCGATTTAAGTTCTTCGTCGAGAGAAAGCAACATCTCACGGTAATGAGCAGCTTTCATTCTTTTGATACGAACCTTCGAAAGTTGTAAAGCATTAAATCCCGGACTCGTTAAATAAAGCTCCAGGATTTTATTAATGAATGATTTGGCTTCTTCACTTTTATTTTCAGATAGCTTTAATCGAACATGTTCAATGGCCTCCTTCGTTTTAGGAATGCGGTTTAAGTTTAAAAGAGGTTCAGCACTTTTTTTCAACGAGGCCATAATATCTGACAAGCGATGGTTAATAGATTTTTAACCAGCAGGTTTTTGATTAGGTAAAACTATTACCTTCGTAAAGCAACTTCTACCCAACAATGAAGAAAATACTAACATTCTTATTCACTATTATTTGGCCTCTATCGCAACTACTTGCACAGTCTACTCAGCCTCTACAGCCATTATCCGACACCAGGGTTTTTACCTATGCTTTTACACATGCTGAAATATGGCAGGATGATAAAACGATTCTAACAGATGCCACTTTAATTATCAAAGCAAACAAAATAATTGCGGTCGGGAATAACATTCCTGTTCCTTCGGATGCCATTATTTATGATTTAAAAGGCAAGCGAATTATCCCTTCATTCATCGATATTTATTCCAACTACGGACAACCAGAGGTAAAAAGAAATGATCGCGTTAGAGGTCCACAGTACACCACACAAACTAAAGGTGCTTATAGCTGGAATCAGGCAATCAAAGCAGAGTATAATTCATCTGCTAATTTTGTAATCGACGAAAAGAAGGCGAGTGAGATTAGAAATATTGGATTCGGGTCAGTGCTTTCATTTCAAAACGATGGTATCGCCCGTGGTTCAGGAGCATTTGTATTGTTAGGTAAAAAAGATGAAGGGGCTCAACTAATAAAAGATAAAGCCGCTGCGATGTATTCTTTTAATAAGGGCAGCTCAACGCAAGAGTATCCATCTTCATTAATGGGTACAATCGCTTTGTTACGTCAGACTTATTTAGATGCCTCTTGGTATAAAACAGTTAAGGAACGTGATAATAATTTGTCGTTAGCATCCTGGAATGATTTGCAACTACTGCCACAGATTTTTGAAGTGAATAATTATCGTACACTTTTAAGAGCAGATCGATTAGGTGATGAATTTGGAGTGCAGTATATATTAAAAGGAGCAGGAGATGAATACTTGCGATTGAATGATGTTAAATCTACTGGTGCTAGTATCATATTACCAATTAATTTCCCCGAAGGATATGATGTATCTAATCCGATTGATGCAGCAAATGTCTCACTAGCCGATTTGAAAAGCTGGGAGTGTGCACCTTATAATGTGTATTGGTTAGATAGTGCAAATGTGAACTATTGCTTAACGATGTCGGGATGTAAGGATGCTAAAACTTTTTCTAAGAATTTACAACGATTAACAAATACAGGATTAAGTTCTCAAAAATTATTAAAAGCGCTAACTGTTACGCCTGCTAAACTTCTAAAAATAGATAATCAAACGGGAACCATTAAAAAGGATATGTTGGCTAATTTTTTAATTTGCAAGGGAGATGTATTTAAGAAAGACGGATTGATTTTAGAAAATTGGATAGGTGGTGAACGTTATATCGTTAATGAAGATGATTCGATCGATATCAGAGGAACCTACGATTTAAAAGCGCCTGAAGGAAAAACTTTTCAAATGGAAATTACAGGTAGCAAATCACAGCCAGATGTAAGTTTGAAAATAGATACTGTAAAAGTAAAGGTTGAATTCACAAAAGACATTCTTCAATATACATTTCGTTTAGAGCCTATCAAAGGAAAAGGATATGCGCGTTTAAATGGACAGTTTAATAATTCTACTCGTGAATTCACAGGGCAACTGCAAATGAGTAATGGCGATTGGAATACATGGTCTGCTAAGCAGACTTCTTCTTACGTTGAACCAAAAGACAGTAGTTCTAATAATTCTAATGTTGCTGCACCATCCTACTCTGGACTTACTTATCCATTATCAGGATTTGGTCGTACGAAAGTTCCTGATGACCATCCTGTATTGATTAAGAATATAACGGTATGGACTAACGAAAAGGAAGGAATTCTGAAAAATGCAGATGTGCTAATTTTTAAAGGCAAGATTACCAAGGTTGGGAGTATTGATGAGAAGATGTTGAAGTTGCCAGGACTTGAAGTTATTGATGGAACTAATAAGCACTTAACGGCTGGAATGATTGATGAGCATTCGCATATCGCTGTAGAAGGTGTTGTGAACGAAGGTACAGAGTCGATCACAGCTGAGGTAAGAATAGGTGATGTGATTAATCCGGATGATATTAATATCTACCGACAATTAGCGGGTGGAGTAACTACATCACACTTATTGCATGGTAGTGCAAATGCGATAGGAGGACAAACAGCTTTGATTAAATTACGCTGGGGTAAGAACGCAGAGCAAATGAAATTTGAAGGTGCTGATGGATTTATCAAGTTTGCATTAGGTGAAAATGTAAAGCAAAGTAATTGGGGTGATATGAATACTATTCGTTATCCGCAAACGCGAATGGGAGTAGAGCAAGTTTATATCGATGGATTTACTCGTGCACGTGAATATCAAAACAGATGGACCGCTTATAATAAGTCTGGTGGTAAATTACAATTACCTCGAAAAGATTTAGAGTTGGAAGCATTATCAGAGATACTTAACAAGAAAAGATTTATTACTTGTCATAGTTACCAGCAAGGGGAAATCAATATGTTGATGCATGTGGCAGACAGCTTTAATTTTAGAGTGAACACCTTTACACATATCCTTGAGGGTTATAAAGTCGCTGATAAAATGAAACAACATGGAGTTGGTGCTTCTACTTTTAGTGATTGGTGGGCTTATAAGTTTGAAGTAATGGAAGCGATTCCTTATAATGGAAGAATATTACATGATATGGGTGTTGTGACGGCTTATAATAGTGATGATGCGGAGATGGCTCGACGATTAAATCAGGAGGCGGCTAAGGCAATAAAGTATGGAAATGTAAGTGAAGAAGAGGCATTGAAATTTGTAACACTTAATCCTGCTATTTTATTGCATATCGATAATCGTGTAGGAAGTATTAAAGAAGGTAAAGATGCGGATGTGGTAATATGGGATAATAATCCGTTAAGCATATATGCAAAAGTTCAAAAGACATTTGTTGATGGTGTTTGCTATTATGATGCGACTGAAGAAGAACAAATGGTAGAAAATATTTATAAGGAGAAAACTCGTTTGATGAATAAATCATTAGACGAAAAAGGAAAGGGTGCGAATATGGGCAAGCCATCTTATAAAATGGAAGAGTTAAATCACTGTAACAATAAAGAACAATTACCGCATTAATATGATAAAGAATATTTGTACAACTTACTTGTTGTTGTTTTCTGCAATTGCTTTTGCACAAAATCCTGAACCAGCTGATACTGCTA
>Ga0222712_10008009_pt1 | contig 10093 bp, 6 predicted proteins | sample C33_657DmetaG_FD_165043 | JGI IMG/M metagenome (GOLD analysis project Ga0222712, IMG submission 165043) | Estuarine water microbial communities from San Francisco Bay, California, United States - C33_657D | ecosystem: Environmental > Aquatic > Marine > Unclassified | place: USA: California...
CCAGATCTTACCCTGGTCGTCCTGCGCGAGGCCCCACTGGCCGCCACCGTTCGGAATGGTTTCCTTGAGCGGTTCCTTGGAGCCGTTCCAGCGCAGGCGATAGGCGTTATAGGTCTGGTAGAGCCAGTTATCCATCGTCCAGATCAGGCCGCTCTGCTGGTGCTCTAGGTTGCCGTTCTTGGGGCCGCCCACGAACCAAGGCTCCTTGGTATCGGCGATGCCGTCGCCGTTGGTGTCGCGGTAGACGAAGATGTCGAGCGTGTCGGTCTCGTTGATGAGCACGCGGTCGTCGAGCGGCAGCACCATGCGCGGCAGGATCATCTTGTCGCGGAAGAGGACATGCTTGTCGAACTTGCCGTCACGCTTCGTGCTCTCGTGGCGGGAGACGACGCCGATCGGGTCATGCTCGTTCTTGCCGTCGATGTCCTGCATGTAAGTGCGGAGCTCGGCGATGTACATGCGGCCGTTGCCGTCGAAGGTCAGGTTGGCCGGCTCACGCAGGCCGTCGCGCTCGCTGAGCACGAGTTCGAGCCGATAGCCTTCAGGCAGCTCGATGGTCTTGAGCTCATCCTCGGGCGACAGCGCCTTGACGGCAGGCTGCGGAGTGAAGTCGGGCTCGTAGGGCTTCTCATCGGCCGCATAGGCGGACACGAGGGTGAGCGCAGACAGGAAGACGGCGAATCGCATGGGGGTATGACTCCTAAATCCCTTGATTGTTCTGCCCTTTCAAGCCGTATCCCCCGCCCGCCTTGAAAACGCCTTTGCCATCGGCAGTACTGTCGTTTTTTTCACACCTATGCGCCCCCTGCTGCTGGCCCTGCTCTCGGCCTTTTCCCTCGGCTTGTCCGCCGCCGGCAAACCCAATGTCGTCATTATCCTAGCCGACGACCTCGGCTATGGCGACCTGGGCTGCTACGGCCACCCGACGATCAAGACGCCCCACCTCGACCAGATGGCGGCCGAGGGCCTACGCTTCACCCAGTTCTATTCCGCCGCCGAAGTCTGCACGCCGAGCCGCGCCGCGCTGATGACCGGCCGCTACCCGGTACGTTCCGGCATGGCCCACAACCAGTTCCGGGTCCTCCGCGCGATCTCGACGGGCGGGCTCCCTGCTTCCGAGATCACGCTCGCGCAGGCCCTCAAGGACGCCGGTTACGCCACGGGGATCATCGGTAAGTGGCACCTCGGCGTCTGGGCGAATAACCAGCCCCAGCACCACCCGCTCGCGCACGGCTTCGATTTCCACTTCGGCCTGATGCACTCGAACGACATGAACCCGACGGCGGGCAATCCGCCCAAGGCCAATGCGCTCGTCGCCCAGGATCCGGCCTGGTGGAACGCCGCCCTCTACCGCGGCCGCGAACTCCTCGAACCGCGCACCGACCAGACCCAGCTGACGAAACGTTACGCCGAGGAGGCCGTGAAGTTCATCGGCGCGAACAAGGACAAGCCGTTCTTCCTCTACCTGCCGCACACCTTCCCGCACACGCCCCTGTTCGCCTCCGAACGCTTCAAAGGCAAGAGCCCGCGCGGCATCTACGGCGACGTGCTCGCCGAACTCGACTGGAACGTCGGCGAGGTGCTCAAGGCCCTCAAGGACAACGGCGTGGCCGACAACACCTTGGTCTTCTTCACCAGCGACAACGGACCGTGGACGCTCATGGGCGCCGAGACCGGCGGCAGCGCCGGCCTGCTCAAGGACGGCAAGGGCAGCACCTGGGAAGGCGGCATGCGCGTTCCCGGCATCGCCTGGTGGCCCGGCAAGATCAAGCCCGGCGTGACCGACAACGTCGCGACGATGCTGGACCTCTACCCGACCACCTCGAAGCTCGCTGGCGCGAAGATACCGGCGGATCGCCCGATGGACGGCACCGACCTCTCCCCTCTCCTTCTCGAGGAACGCGCCGTGGACCGCGGGCTCTTCTGCTACTACCGCGGCGAGAAGCTCTACGCCGCTCGCCTCGGCGACTGGAAGATCCACTTCATCACGCAAGGCTCCTACGGCGACAATAAGCCGCAGGCCCACGAGAAGCCGCTGCTCTTCAACCTCGTCGTCGACCCCTCCGAGGCCCATGAGATTTCCGCCGAACATCCGGACGTCGTCGCCCGCCTCGTGGCCGCCGTCGAGAAGCATCGCGCCACCGTCACCCCGGTCCGCAGCCAGCTGATCGACGTCGTCGCCAAGTAGACGTTCGTCCTTCCCACAGGGACGATTTCGCCCTATCTCTGTCGCACGGGCCTATAGCTCAACGGTTAGAGCACGGAACTCATAATTCCTTGGTTCTGGGTTCAAATCCCGGTGGGCCCACCAACTTTCAACCGACGGACTTAATACGCTCCCAGAAAGGGAAATATCCACGGGTGGCGTGAGGGAAATGCTCGGCATCCCAATTCCGGCGGCGCCAGATCAGCGGGATGCCGGCGGCGGACAGGGCAGCCTCGATGGCCTGCGCCTCGGCCAGCCAAGGCCCGACGAAGGGACGATAGGCGACGATTGCCTGCAGACGGTTAGCCTTGGCCCATTCGACCAACGATGCAGCCAGATCTGCGAGCTCGCCGGAGGAAACGTCAGCCCCGAAATGCTTGCCGGCCCGCGTCGCTCCATCTTCCAAGGCCGCCTGCGTCCACGCGGTGACTTTCTCCGACCACCCAGCTCGTGCGCGGATATCTGCCGGCCAAAAGGCGTTGACGGCTTGGATATTCAAGTCCGCCAGCTCACCCTGCTCGACCGCAAGGTCTTCGGGATGCACCCAAAGGCCGATGCGTTCGAAGGTCTTCAGCGAAGCCACCTGCACCGCGTCCTCGACCCACAGCGCGACCTTGGGTAAAGGTTCCTCCCTGATGGCAATCGGGACCGAAGCGAGCCGACCGGCCTCGGGCGCATGCTCTCCGTCGGTGTAGAAGGCGATATTGTCCGCCCGGGCGACGTAGGTCTTGCCCGGCGTCTGCAACCCAGCGACCCAGCGCCAGGAGAGCGTATTGCTGGCGACATCCCCATCGAGCAGGTGCTCCATGAAGAACGCCGCGCCCAGTTCCCAAGGCAAACGCAACGTGAAGATCCAGATCGAGGCAAACCACATGCGGGCATGGTTATGCAAGTAGCCCGTGGCCACCAGTTCCTGCGCCCACGCATCAAACCCCGCGATACCGGTCTGGCCGGCGAGAGCGGCTTCCCACGTCGCACGCTGATCGGAGCTCAGCGACTCGCGTAGACGCGGCACCCCCTCGCACCAGCGGCTCCAAGCCTCCGGACGCTGCTCCAACCAGCCCTTCCAATAGGTCCGCCAATAGACCTCCTGGACGAATTTCTCGACGGCAGGGAAAGACCACCGATCTCTGGCCGCGGCGACGATCTCCGGCTCCAGCAGGAGGCGTTTCTGGACCCACGGAGACAGCCGCGATACGTTGCCATGCCCAGGCCGGACATAATTCCGTTCGGCCGCATAGCGCCCAGCAGCCGGCAAGAATTCCTCCAGACGCGCCAAAGCCGCGGCCCTTGTCGGCATGAAGTTCGACGGCTCGGACATGCCCCGACCTAAGCAGAACCTGCGACCTCCGCAAACGGGCCAAGAACAAAGGCCCTGACGATGGCAACAGGGTCAATGGACTTGGCAGTCACGTACGTCTGCCGCAGGCTGTCCCCATGCGCCCCCTGCTCCCTGCCCTGCTCTGCCTCGCCGCCTTGGTCGCGGCTCAAGAGAAGCCTGACCTCCCGGCGGTCGACCTATCGGGGCAAAAGGAACGTCAGGTGGTCATCGGCGCCGGCACGGAGTCCGTCTACCAGGGCCATCCGACGACGTTGCTGATGCCGAACGGCCGGACGATTTTCTCGGCCTGGTGCATCAATCATGGTGGCTCTGCCGGACCGATGGCCCGCAGCGACGACGGTGGCAAGTCCTGGACTCGCCTCGACGCGCAGCTCCCAAAGGGCTTCTCCACCCATCAGAACTGCCCGAGCATCTACCGCATCGTCGACCCCGCCGGCAAAGCCCGCCTCTGGGTCTTCTCCGCGGCCCTCGGTAAACGCGGCGGACCCGGCATGCCCAGCATCATGAGCGAAGACGAGGGGCAAACTTGGAAGGAAATGCCTCCGCTCAACCTGCCATGCGTGATGACCTTCAGCAGCATGGTCCGACTCAAGGACGGTCGCACGCTCGGGCTTTATCACCGTGGGCCCGGCGGCGCCGACAAGAGCCCGCTGGTGACGTTACAGATGATCACGGCGGACGGCGGCCTCACCTGGTCTGTGCCGCGGATCGTCGCCGAGGTCGCCGGCAAGAATCCCTGCGAGCCCTACGTCTTCCGCTCGCCCGACGGCAAGGAACTCGCCTGCCTGCTCCGCGAGAACACCCACAAAGGACGCAGCCTGATGATGTTCAGCCAGGACGAGGGTGCGACCTGGACCAAGCCTGTCGACACGAGCTGGGGCCTTACCGGCGACCGCCACAACGGCGTCTTCACGTCGGACGGCCGCATGGTCGTCTGCTTCCGCGACCAAGCCCTCAACAGCCAGACCAAAGGGCATTTCGTGGCCTGGGTCGGCACCTATGACGACCTGAAGAACGGCCGACCCGGCCAATATCGCATCAAACTGCTGCACCAATACGGCAAGAAGATCGGCGACTGCGGCTATCCTGGCGTCGAACTGCTCCCCGACGGCACGATCGTCGCCACCACCTACGTCAAATATACCGACGGCCCCGAGCAGAACTCGGTGGTCAGCGTGCGCTTCAAGCTCAGCGAAACCGACGCCCTGCTGAAGCGTTGATCATGCGAGCGTGCCGGCAGGGACGTCAACCGATCAACGCGGCAGCTTCTTCCGGAGTTCTTCGATCGGTATCTGCGGGTTGGCGGCCTTCATGATCGCCAAGCGCTTCTCATAAAGCTCGTCCTTCTTGCGCTCCGCCTGCTTGAGGATCTCCGCGGTGCGTGCCTTGGCGGCCTCGATCTGCCTGGGCGTCAGTTTCTTCTCGAGCGCCGCGGAATATTTGGACGTGGCCGAGACATCGCGGGAAAGCGCCATGGACACATGATACCATGCGAAAGCCTCGACGGCATTCTTGGGGATACCCTGTCCTTCGTCATTCATCAGGCCTAAGCTGAACGCGGCGTTGGCGTCGCCCAAGACCGCGGCCTTGGCGAACCACTTGCTCGCCTCGGGCAGGTCGCGTTTCACGCCTTTGCCCTGAAAGTGGATCATCGCTACCATCTGGACGCAGAAAAGATCGTCCTGCTCCGCCGGCTTGGTCGCCCAGCGCAGCGCCAAGGCCGGATTCGCCTCCACATCGCGCCCCTGGAAGTAGGCCGAGGCAAGCTGCGACTGGGCTTCGACGTCGCCCGACTCGGCTTTGGACTTGAGCGCGATGAGCGCCTCCGACCCCTGGAGCTGGCAGGCGGACAGGGCCAGCAAGAGGCCGCCAACCAGCCAAACGGAATGGCTGACTTTCATGTCATGTATTTTGGATACGACCAATGAAAACGCAAGTCGAAGGATGCAAGGAGGCCGGACGGCCGCCGGCCCCGCGCCGCTCGACCCTTCGCTCCGGTAGAAACGGAAGCCCTGCCGAAGCGTTAACGCTTCACGGGCTGCTGGCCGGTCAAGGTGCGTCGATCAGGCCGGTCGACGCCGACCTTCACCGCATACGTGCCGGCCGCGAAGACCGGAGGCGTGAACTCTTTCGCGCCGAACAGACGGCGGACGTAGACGGTCTCGCCGGTCTGCTCATGGATGACTTGCACGACCGCGCGGTCGCCTTCGGCGCCGAGGTCGATGTTCGGCAGATAGCCCGTGGGTTTGCGTCCGTCGTTGTCCTGCAGGCGGAAGGTCTGCGGCCAGCCAGGAAACTGCTCGCCGTCGCCCTTGCGCGCATCGCTGAAACGCGGCCAGCACTCGAAAGTGACCTTGGCGGCGGAGAGCTGGAACCTGGCCACGCCATAACCATCGGCGCGTTGGCGCTCATCCTGGATATCACCCGGATTCGCATAGGCGAGGACCGACATCCGGTTACCGAGGCCGTCCAGGAAATCCCCGGTCCAAGGCAAAGGACTCCCGGCGACGGCGTTGGGACCGGGCTTCTCGTCCTTCGGATGCCACCAGCGGCCGTAGATCGTGTTCACCAACGCAGGGCTGGTCAGCGAGTACGGACCGTCACCGAAGGCTTCGATGCCATGCTTGACCGTGACGGCGAGATGCTGGTCGCCGCAGAGGTGCACCGCCTGCACGCGACGCAGGGCCCGCAGGGCTTCGTTGCGCCCCGACTGAGGCCAGCCGTTGCAATCCAGGTCGGCCAGCAGGCGGTCGTCCCGCTTGCCATGCATATGGACGGCGCCGCAGAAGGCCGTCGCGGAAAGCACCGCCTTGTGCCGCACGCCGACCCAGTCTTCGGACCAGGCGGCCAGGAACTTCAGCTGACGTTCGCCGAGGAGCTGCAACCCGGGAAGGTCGATGGACTTCGGGTCGTACTTGTCGTCGGTGACGTGATCCGGGCGCGGCCCCTGCTGCGGGATCTTGCCGAGGGGACCCGTCTTGAACTTCCGGTCTTCGAGGATAGCGAAGTCCATGCCGCCCACCTTGAGCCTGGTATAGAAGACGGATATGCCCCGCTGGATCGGCGTCGGGTCGTAAGCATCGGGGAGGTGCCAGGACTGCTGGCGCTGGACCATGTTCACGTAGGCGACGGGGAACATATAACCGCCGTCGGCGTTGCCCGGCGCGGTGGACAGCTTGCCGTCCTCGCCCCAGAGGTTCGGATGGCCGACGTCGTGGTCGTCAGGGATGCAGATCGTCGGGCGATCCTTCATCACGTCCCGGAACTGCAGGCCGAACTCGATCCAACCGGCGGTGTGTTCGGTGTGGCGATACGTCTGGTCTCCGGCGAAGAACAAGAGGTCCGGATTCTGGCGGAGCAGGTTGTCGAGGATCTCCGGGCGGGCGCCGGTCGTACGGCTCGAATTGCAGGACATGTTGGCGACGACGATGGTGTCCTTGTCCGTCGGATCGCGACGCACCAGGCCCTCGAAGGCCGCCTTCTCGCCATGGCGCACGCGATAAGCCACATCCTTGGAACCATCCCAGCCTTCGACCTGGAAGTGGGCGCTCCAACCCGGGAAGATGACCTCGGTCTTGGCCGCCTCGATCCAGCGGCCGTCGCGCTTGAACTCCAGGCGGACCACCTTGGACTCGTCAGGATAGAGCGGATAAAGCTGGGCGGACAGCTTAAGGACGCCCGCCTGCTGGGTGTAGAGGGCGAAGGCGATGACCTGATCGCGCTCGACCAGCATCGTCGGCGCGGCCGGGGCGCCCGCAGCCTTCTTCTTGGCCTTCGCCGCCGGACGCGGCTCCCACCAGGCGCCGACCGCCATCGAATCGAGGTTCGGGAAGTCGGGGCCGAACGGCTTGACGGTGTGGGGCGGCGGAACCGGGGCTCCGGCGAGCGTGGCAGCGACGAAAAACAGCAGGATTCTCATGGGGCTCTGTAGATACCCCTTTTCGCTGAAAAAGTTTCCCTGCACGAGCCCTTTCGGCTTAATCCCACGACATGAGACGACTGCTGCCCCTGCTCCTCGCCCTGACGTCGTTCGCGGCGGAAACCGGCACGCCGGTGCAGAAGTTCCAGCAGCTGGACACGCTGCTCCCCTCGCCCTCCCCGCAGCGTCTCGCCACGGGCGCGCCCGGCGCCGGTTATTGGCAGAACCGCGCCGACTACGATATCCGCGCGGAGCTCGACGACGAGAAGCGCACGATCACGGCCGAAGCGACGGTGACCTACCACAACGCCTCCCCCGACACCTTGGACTACCTCTGGGTCCAGCTGGACCAGAACTACTTCGCCAAGCGCGCCGACTCGCGCACGACCCCGAACACCAAACGTGGGGTCGACCTCAAGAAGTTCAGCTACTCGGCCCTCGACCGCCTGCTGGCCTACGAGAACTACGACGGGGAGCTGAAGATCACCCGGTTGACCGACGCCGACGGCCGCGGCCTGCCGCACGCGGTCGTGAAGACGATGCTGCGCCTCGACCTCCCGAAGCCCCTCAAGCCCGGCGCCGACTTCGTCTTCAAGATCGCCTGGACCTATCCGATCAACGACGCCAAGCGCATCATGGCCCGCACGGGCTACGAGTTCTTCAAGGAAGACGGCAACAGCATCTACACCATCGCCCAGTGGTTCCCGCGCATGGCGGCCTACACGGACTATGCCGGCTGGATCAACAAGCAGTTCCTCGGCACCGGCGAGTTCACCCTCGAGTTCGGCGACTACAAGGTGGCCCTGACCACGCCGGACGACCACGTCGTCGCCGCCACCGGCGTCTTGCGCAACCCCGAGCAGGTGCTCACCCAGGCCCAACGCGACCGGCTCGCCCAGGCCCGTCAGGAGACCAAGAAGCCCGTCTTCGTCGTCACGCCCGCGGAAGCTGCGGCCGCCGAGAAAGGCCGTCCCAAGGGCAAGAAGACCTGGGTGTTCCAGGCCGATAACGTCCGTGACTTCGCCTTCGCCTCCTCCCGCAAGTTCATCTGGGACGCCATGGCCGTGGCCGGCACCCAGGTCGACGGCCAACCCGTCATGGCGATGTCCCTTTACCCCAAGGAAGGCATGCCGCTCTGGGACAAGTACTCCACCCATGCCATCGCGCACACGATCGAAGTCTACTCGCGCTACACCTTCGACTACCCCTACCCGGTGGCCTGGTCCGTCAACGGCGCCATCGGCGGAATGGAGTATCCGATGATCTGCTTCAACGGACCGCGCCCGGAAAAAGACGGCACCTACCCCGAGCGCACCAAGTACGCCCTCATCGGCGTGGTCATCCATGAGGTCGGCCACAACTACTTCCCGATGATCGTGAACAGCGACGAACGCCAGTGGACCTGGATGGACGAAGGCCTCAACTCGTTCGTGGAATCCCTCGCCCAGGCCGAATGGGAAGACAACTGGAAGCCCCGCCGCGACAGCCGGGGCATGACCGACTACATGAAGCTGACGGAGCGCGTGCCGGTGATGACGAACTCCGAATCCATCGCCGACCTCGGACCCAACTCCTACGGCCAGCCGACCGTCGCCCTGAACATCCTCCGCGAGAACATCCTCGGTCGCGAGGCCTTCGACCACGCCTTCAAGACCTACGCGCAACGCTGGAAGTTCAAGCGGCCCACCCCCGCCGACTTCTTCCGCACCATGGAAGACGCCAGCGGCGTCGACCTCGACTGGTTCTGGCGCGGCTGGTTCTACGGCGTCGACCATGTCGACGTCGCCATCGACGAGGTCCGCTGGCTCCAGCTCGACACCCGCGACCCGGCCATCGAGAAGCCCAAGGCCAAGGCCGAGAAAGACGCCCAGCCGAAGACGCTGTCCAAGGAACGTAACGCGCGTCTGCCTAAGCGGGTCGATCGCTTCCCCGAGCTGAAGGACTTCTACGACGGCTTCGACGAGGCCAAGGTCCTGCCCAGCGAGAAGAAGAAATATGAAGCCCTCCTCAAGGAACTGGAGGAAGCGAAGATCGACCCGGCGCTGCTCCGGACCGCCCACAATATCTACGTCCTGGAAATCTCAAACGTCGGCGGGCTCGTCACGCCCGTCCCGCTCAAGCTGGAATACGCCGACGGTTCCGCCGAGGAGCTGCTGCTCCCGGCCGAGTTCTGGCGCTTCAATACCGAAAAGGCCTCGAAGGTCCACGTGACCACGAAAGAACTCCGGGCGGTCACCTTCGATCCGCGCCAGGAGCTTATGGACACGGACGTGGAGAACAACTTCTGGCCACGCCGGCCGATCAAGACGAAGCTCCAGCTCTTCAAGGACGAAAAGCCCGCCAACCCGATGCGCGAGCTCACGAAGCCGGAACCCGCGCCGGCCAAGGCCGACGCCAAGAAATAAGCGCATCCGATGAAGATCGACGAAGAACTCCGCCAGCGCCTCAACCCCTGGGATTGGCTCGTCCTTGTCGTCGCGGTCGTCTCGCTGCTGCTGGTCCTGCTCGAGACCTTCCTGCACATCCCCGGCAACGTCCTGCCGTTATTGCGCGACATCGACCGCCTCTCCTGCGTCATCTTCCTGATCGACATCGGGGTGCGCTGGCGACGCGAGCGATGGGCGGC
>Ga0222712_10008013_pt1 | contig 10088 bp, 19 predicted proteins | sample C33_657DmetaG_FD_165043 | JGI IMG/M metagenome (GOLD analysis project Ga0222712, IMG submission 165043) | Estuarine water microbial communities from San Francisco Bay, California, United States - C33_657D | ecosystem: Environmental > Aquatic > Marine > Unclassified | place: USA: California...
TGCAGACGGCTTGGCCGCCGATCTGCATGAACTTCTCTTCGTGAGACCAGTCCATGCCGTAGACTTCATCGAGGCGTTCCATGGCGGCACGGTTGTCGATGTAGGCGAGGCAGCGCGCCCAGACGGATCCGTCCGACTTCTCGCCGCAGGAGCCGATGCGCCACTCGATGCGGTCAGCAGCGAATGGGGCGCGGAGTTTGTTAATCATCTCTTCAGTATTACTCATTGGTATTATTGGGTTGGGAATTGTTATAGTAGGATTGCCAGATATCAAAGGAAGCCTCATGGTTGCGCCACGCTGCGTTGAAAGCGTCCTGCACTTCCGGGTGCAGATCACGGCCATGGGAATTGTTGAACGCGCGAAGGTCGTGGAATACCTTGGCGAGTTTGTCGGACAAGTAGATGATCTGGTTCATCTGCTCATCCCGTCTGCGGACTGCGCTTTCTGCCCGCTGCTCTGCCATGCGCAGCAAGGACTTGATATCTCCGATTGGGTCGCTCATTTGGAAAGGATCTTCTGTGCGCGCAGCAGGATAGCCTTGCGCTTCCCGTAGGTCACATTGACATTGAAGTTGAACGAGGCGGCTTGGTTGTAGCCCATGTTGTAGGCCATGTACAGTTTCATCGGAGTCGGCTTGATCTTGTTGCGGATCATCCGGGCTTCGTGCATGAGCAGGATGAGTTCTGCGGCACGATGCGCCACGCTGTAGTCGTGGGCGTAGACCTTCCAGTTGGTCGGCAGGGTGCTGTCGTGTGGGCCAGCGGTCACCCGGTTGTAGGCCACGGCATCTGCCCAAGCATCCTGTCCGATCTGGAAAGCACCAAGACTACGACCATAGTCGCCGATGGCATCGTCGTTGATGTTGGACTCGATGATGGCGACCTTGTGGATGAGGTCTTCATTGACGATGGTCTTCGCCTCGCAGGAAGCGAATGCGATGAGGAGTGACAGTAAGCGTTTCATAGGAATGTGTATGTTCTGTGGATGTTTTATTGCTGTGTCAACGACTTTTTTGGCTTTCGATAAAAGTATTTAACAGGTGGTTTCTTGCTAGGTTAATGTGTTTGCAGCGCCGGGCTTCACCTTGGTTCTTGCACAGCCTGTAGATCCAATGATTGCAAGTGCAGGAGTCATCGGCGAGGTTGACCGTGTAGCCGTCCTTATCCGACTCTACCTTCCATCGCATAGGGAACGGCTTCAGGTCTAGACCCCTAACCCTGTACTGCGGTGCTGAACTCACGGAGCCTGCGGAGGAAGGCTTGTCCGGTCTCTTGGTTTCCAAATCTTTCGAGGAGGGTGTTGCCATTATAATTCGTGGTGATGATTGTAGGTCGCAGATTCTGGGTTCGCTCATCGATGATCCCGAACAGGTCGGCCTCCATCCGGGCGGTCAAGCGCTCCTTGCCTAGGTCATCCAAGGCCAGCAGCGGGACGGTGCAGAAGTAATCTAGTACCTGTCCGTGCTTGTGGTCATCGAAGCCGCGCTCGATGGCCGCCTCCAGTTTGCGCATGGGAAGCCATACGGCGCGATCCGGATAGTTTTTACGCCATAACCTATTGAACGCCATCCAAGCCGTCCGGCTCTTGCCTGCCCCTGTCGTTCCGTGTAGCAGCAAGAACGGCTTTTCGGACGGCTCCCAGTTGATGACGGTGCGGAGTCCTCCACCTAGCCTGCTGATATCCGTGTCGTGAAATGCGATTGGGTACTCGGGATGCCTTTCTGCCCATACGAGATTCATTCTCCCCAAGACTTGAGGGAAGTCAAAAGGGAAGTCCCAGTAGGATGTCTTGCCGCTTTCGGCGCACAACTTACAGGTGAAGAAGTTTCGGAATGTCCCCTTGGATTGGCAGTATGTCGGGGTTACCATGCCGCCGCAACCCTTGCACTTGTTGCTAGAACCCATGGTCGTGATCCTCCTTGGTCAAGATTTTGGAAAAAGGTTTACTACCGTACTTGGGCTTCTTCTCCGGGAACAGACCCTGCCAGTCGTTGGCGATGGATCGGTTGATGCACTCAACGGCCTCCTGCTCGGTCAGCCCTTGCAGTAAGCCGAGTTGCTTTTCCTGAGCGAACCGGGAAAGGCGCTTCTTGGTCTTCGTGCGATAGTTCACCCATTCACCCCAAGCCCTCTTGAAGGTTTCGCCATGAGGCAAAACAAGGGGTAGGGGTTCTGTATCTGTCTCATTTTTATTCTCACTTCTACTCTTGGACGACAGATTGGCGTGAGGGTCACGACAACTTGGCGTAAGGGTCACGACAGATTGGCGTGAGGGGGTGACGACAGCCTTGACCCCCACCGTCTGGACACGGCGCTGGTTCCCGGCGGCCTCGTTGATCACCTTGACCACCAGACCCACCTCCTCAAGCCTAGCCAGATAGCGCTGGATTGCCCTCTCGCTTACGCCTAGGCGGCTTCCGAGCCAGTCGTTGGATGCCCAGCACCCATCGCCCGTGTCCAAGACCTCCAGCAGCCCGTAGAGGCATTTCTCCTCTAGGCTGATGTCGGTGCGTGAGAGTACCGCCCCCGGAACCCAGAGGCCGTACCCTTCCTTTGGCTGGCTCACGACAGGTTATCCCCGAGGGTGAGCGTGAGCGCGTGGCCGAAGTTGAAGCCCGGGAAGACACCCGACTCATGGCAGTCGGCGTAGATCCGGTAGTACTCGTCCAAGCGATGCTCGGCGTGTGCCAGCCAGCCCTCGTCAAGCATCACCTTGGCGCTGTCATGCGCCTTGGTTTCGCTCTCGATGAAGAACAAGGCCATCTCTTCCGGGGTGCGATTGGTGATGATCTGGAGGCAGCGGCGGTAATGAACCAACTGAATGTCGTAGCCCCGGTCACGGATATCCCAGAAGAGGGTCTTCTTGGTCAGCGGCTTTCCGTAGGACTTGACATCGCCGATGAGGATGCGGTCATCCTCTTGGACGAGCATATCGATGCGAGCCTTCATGGGGAAGCCGTACTTGGGATGCTCGCAGAAAAGCGACACCTCGGTCTTCATGCTGGGCATCGACATATACTGGTTGAAGTGTCGATTGGTCTTCAAGGCGGCAGCGGCGGCCTTGCCATTCTCCATCGCAGACGGCGACAACAGCACACCGTCCGGGTGTTCGGCGCGCCATGCGTCCCGAGCCTTCTTGCTGCCCTCACCCGTGGTCGGGAGGCAGGCGAAGTTCTCAAGGCTCGCCGGGTCGATGGTGAGGGCGTGGATGTACTCGCCGAGATCCGTGGCAGCGGACGACTCGAAATCGTCATTGGCTGCGTACAGCGGAGAGACGGCGAACTTCTTCAGGAACGAGGCGTTAGCCCCGGGGCGGGAACGATACTCCTTGGACGGGAGATCGTGGATGATGGCGTTTTTATTGCTCATTGTGTGCGTAGTGCGAGTTAGTTGTCCTCGGAGTCGCAGTTAATGTCAACAACAACTTTCTCTTCGGACGCATAAAATTTCTTGAGGGTCAACCAGAAGATCCTGCCGTCATCCTCGATGGCATCCGACTGTACTAGACAGTCCAGTACAGACTTCGCTAGGTTGTCCAAGTCAGGACGGGTGGTCTTCATCACAAGCGGGTCTCCAGTCCTTCGACTCTCACGCTCGGACTCCTTGGTGTGCTTGTAGTAGAATGTGACGGTTACCCCTAGGCAGCCACAGGCTTTATGGTATCCTCGCCTATTCATCTCAGATTTGATGAGCAGATTAGCGGCCTTGCACCACTTTGCGGCCTTGGAACTAGCCATCTTGCCGATGAACTGACGGCCATCCCGGGTCTTGAGGATACGCAGCGCCGCTTGGTGCGTAGGAGGGGGCGGCAGATGTAAGGTGAATTCCATTTCCCCCTGTATCTTGCTTGCTATTGCAAGTCAACCAGTTACTATTGAGGTATGGATTCAGAGCCAAAGTATGAGCGTATGGATACCACCAGCCCCGGCGCTGGTGCTAAACTCCCCAAGGCGACCAAGAAACGGATCGAGTCCTTGCTCAAGCAAGGCACTCCCCCGGCCGAGACGGCCAAACTGGTAGCCGCCGACCCCGACACCGTCCGTGAGATGCGCAACAACCTTGCGGACGCAGGCCAATTGGATATGCTGGCGTTCAAGCGCCGCACCGCAGCCCGCCTTGCCTCGTTCATCGACAAGTCATTGCAGCGCCTAGACAACGAGGTGGACGACATTCCCATTGGTCAACTGATGCTGCCCACGGCGATCGCCATCGACAAGATGGAGAAACTCGTTGACCCTGCCCCCACCGTACAGGTAAAGGCTGAACTGCGCATCTCGGCTGACGACATCAACAAACTTCTCGGTTTTGGTAGCCCGGTTGTCGATGTCACCCCTCCCGCCGAAGAAAACACAAAAGGCTAAAATTAGTGGTTGACTGTGGTGGGCTAGGTATGGATTGTATCCGTCCTTCCTATGCACACTCACAATCAATTCATTCTCTGCATCGTCAGGGAATACAGCGACAAAAAGACCGTATCCCTGCTTAACTTCGTCAACGAAGAGAAGGCGAAGGAGTACGGTGTTGATGCAATCAAGCGGCACAACAAGACCTTGGGTCGTGATGCGTCCTACTGCATCACCCCCATCGAGATCACGACCCACGGCGAAAGCAATAATGTGGTCGGGGTACACTCCAACAAATTCGGCATCCCTCTCACCTCCATCCATGACCACGAAAACCACCAAGCCTAAGACCGTCGAAGAAGCGGTCTCCTACTTCAAACTCCTGCCGCGCGCGGCCGAGCGTTTCGAGGACGCTGTCGGAGACGACACGATCCCGGAACTCTCTTGGAACACCCTGCGTTGCCTAGCCTTTGCCTGCCGTGACCCCAAGACCACGGCCAAGGAAATCACGCTGTCCCAGAAGGTCATCATGTACCGAAGGTACGACAAACTCTGGGCTTCGATCGCCGAGGCCGTGCGCCTGTACGGCAGCAAGATCAACGAGGCCAAGGTACAGCCAGATCTCGGCGAGGATGTCATCGAGTTCCGCACCCGCTACCTCAAAGCCATCCTAGGCATCGATGCGAAATGAGATTTCTTTCCGTATGCTCCGGCATCGAGGCCGCATCGGTAGCATGGGAACCTCTTGGCTGGAAGGCCGTCGCCTTCTCCGAGATCGAGGAGTTCCAGAGCGCCGTGCTGAAGGCTCGATTCCCGAATGTGCCGAACTTGGGGGACATGACTCGCTATGAGCAATGGCCAATCGAACCCGGATCAATCGACCTTCTGGTCGGCGGGACTCCTTGCCAGTCATTCTCAATCTTGGGCGACAGAGGAGGAATGGATGACATTCGTGGCCAACTCGCAATGTCCTTTGGAGGAATTGCTAAGAAGTTCCTTCCAAGATGGATCCTCTGGGAGAATGTCGTTGGCGTTCTTTCCAGCAACAACGGACGAGACTTCTTGGCCTTCCAGCGCTCGCTGGTTGAACTGGGGTATAGCATCTCCTACCGGGTTCTGGACGCATCAGGCTTCGGAACTTCGCAGAAACGCCGTCGAGTCTTCCTTGTCGGATGCCTTGGATCCGATTGGAGAAGTCCCGCAGCGGTGCTACTTGAGCGCGGATCTCTGCTTGGAAATACTGCAAAGGGCAGAAGCCCGGAACAAGGAGATGCCGGATCTCTTGAGGAATGCATTGAACAAAGTGGCACGGCTGTCTCATTCCAACCCGGAAATCTCAGGCGCAGAGCAGGAGCATCTCCCTCTATGAGGCATTTCCCAACTCTATTGAGCAACACGGGTGACCAAGCACCACACATCGCAACCAGTAACTTCATTCGATCGTTGACCAGTCGTGAGTGGGAGCGCCTTCAAGGCTTTCCCGATGACTGGACTAACATTGAATGGAATGGAGGAGAGCCTCCGTTCACACAGAGACAACACGCACTCGGAAACAGTATGTGCGTCCATGTTATGCGTTGGATCGGAAACAGAATCGCTTATGTCGATAAACAAAAAGTTCGCTGATTACGCCATCAGGATTGAGCCTGCCGAGGTGTTCGACAACGCTATCGTAGGTATATCCAGAGACAAGGTGCTGGTGTATTCCCACGAAAGGATCGTACAGATACTTGTCGCACAGAATAACTACACCACGGAGGATGCAATCGAGTGGGCAGACTACAACATCTACCCGATCATCGATGCGGAGCGTCCGCAATTCAAGGTGACTTATGCGTCGAGGTATGCGTTTAAATCCAAGAAAAGGTTGAAGGATATTGTCAGGGGTATGCTGGATCATCACCCGAGGTACAGATGAAAGCCATCGATCTTTTCTGTGGTCTTGGCGGCTGGAGCAGCGCGTTTCTCAAGCGAGGTCACGATGTCGTCAGGCTGGATAACAACAATAGGTTCGCTCCTGATATCTGCATGAACATCCTAGATGCCAAGGCTTCCGACTTCCCTTGGCGGCCGGACATCATCCTCGCATCGCCTCCGTGCGAAGGCTTCAGTCGATTGAGGTATGCGTTCAACTGGCATACCCCCGAGGTAGGAGATCCGATCCCGATTAGCGTTAAGTCTAAACTCGGCATCAAGATCCTAGAAAAAACTATGGCCTTGATCAATGAATTGCAGCCGAGGTACTTCATCATTGAAAACCCGGTTGGTAAGATGCGTCATATGAATGCGGTGGCAGATCTGGAGCGCCGTACTGTGACCTATTGCAGATATGGAAGCGATGCCCAGAAGCCCACGGATCTCTGGGGTGGATTCCCGCCGAGCCTGATCCTACGGCCGCCCTGTCAGGCCGGAGCGCCCTGCCACACCTCGGCCGCCGGAGATCTGAAGGGGGCGATCGTCCGGGCTAACGATGCAGCCGCCCGGGCGCTTGTGCCTTACGCGCTCTCGGAAGAGGTTTGCTTGGCCGCCGAGGCTGATTTGAAAAAAGTTAAATGATGGGTTGACTTGGCTGTGCGCCCGGCCGATAAAGATCGGGCTTATGCACAACCCTACTAATAACGAAAACTCACTTCCGGCCTTTACTGATGCGGCTTTGGAAGCGATGTCCAACATCATCGTGACGGCCACCGAAGGCGGCTGCTACACCCGAGACGACTTCCACGAATGGAAGAAGTACAAGCACGGCGATCAGCCTAACGGCCGCTTTTACGCCGAGGTGACGCTGACCCCCAGCCCGGACGCTCACCCGGAAAACGCGATCCTTCCAGACATTCGGATGACTCCGGAGGAACTCGGCCGCCGCCTGTACCTGCGCCTGCTAGATCCCAAGATTGCCAGCCACCACCGCGCATTCATCGCCCGCCTCATCGCCGGGGACGAGGATGTCGCAGGTGATATGGATGTCGTAGACTCCGGGGCGATGCTCCAGATCGCCGTCTATGGCGAAGTAATCTTTGGCTAATTTCCAACCCAAGTACGCATATGAGCATCCCCCTAGAAAATACCATCAACCGCAACGCCGACCACATCATCGTCTGGAAAGACGAGAATGGCTGGCACACCGAAAACTGGGGCAACGAAAACTTGCTCCCGATCCACGGCGACATCGCCGAGGCTCTGATCCAAGGCCAGTACGCCAAGGACGGCGATCCCCGCCGCGAGTACTTCTTGGTCGAGGTTAAGTTCGTCCACAACTTCCGCGCCACCTCGGAGGTCATCTAATTTCCACCCACCACACATATGTCGATTAAGACCTATTACATCACACACATCATCACGATCACGCAGGAAATCCCAGCGCCATCCAAGGCCGCTGCCGAGAAAGCCTACCAAGAAACAATCATCAACCCGGAGGACTTTCTCGCGCTTGTCGATGAGGATTGTACCAGCACCTCCTCTACAAACTGGGAGATCACAGTCCGGAGCGTTGATGAGCAGGACAAGTACGAGGAGGAACAGAATAACGCCTAATTAATTTCCACCCACACACATATGATCACCGAAGAATACATTCAGCGCCTGTTGGCCGACATCAAGGCCGAGGGCGACCGCGAAGAGCGCGCCGACACCATGTACCGCGAAATGTTTGTCGCGGCCGAGGCCGAGCGCCTGCTCAACTACTACGCCCAACTTAAGGAGGCGCGTTACCAAATGAAGGTCGCCGAACACAGGCATCGCACCGAGCGCCAGAAGATCACCGGGGAAAACCGCAAGAAGATCGAGGAGGCCACCGCCTCCCTCGATGAGGAAACCCGGGAGAAGATCAAGTGGGCGCTGGTCGGTATGGAGTACCGATCTTTCGGCGATAGCGAGGAGCGCACAATCCAAGATATGCTCTGGAACCTCCGGCGCTCCATCTCGTACAAGATCACCCGCCTCGCCAAGAATTGGTCTGGCGTGATCGCCAATACCCTGTGCAAGGACGATCACTTCGGATCCCACATCAAGCCCGAGCAGAAGGAGGAATCCAAGTGAACCCGAAGAGCAAATCCGGGGGCGTGGTATGCGCTCCCATTGATGGCAACTTCCGCGCCTTCAAGGCTGCGATGATCGCAGCGGACGCACAGGTAGGCCGCTCACGCCTGCCCGGCTGCTGCTACAGTGCGGTCACCTTCGGTATGTTCGTGGTCGCCCACGCGCGATCCCTCCAGACCAATACCCGGAAGGTAGCCGAGTACACCCTCAATGGTACGCTCGGCGCAGTCGGGGTAGACTCCGGCCTGCGCGATATGCTGCCGGATTCCCTCCGGCGCTGCGAAGCGCTCGATCTCGGCGAGGATCTGGTGATCGGGATCTTGGCCGCAACCGATGAGGATCGCCCGGCGAAGGCCGCCGATCTCTGGGACACGATGATCGAGGCCGCGCTCGACATCGGCCGGGAAGAGGGATGGGACGCAATCCTGAAAGACCCCCGGGAATGAGACTCGCCGTCCTCGCCGCGCTCATCGTCCTCGCCCTAGTACTAGATCCGAAAGACGAATGAGATCACAGCCCCCGCAGCCCGGGGGCTTTTCTTTTCGGTTGACTATGCCGGCCGCCTGTAGACCTTGGATGTCCTTATGCGTTCCCTCCCGATCCCGACCCACGACCAGATCCGCGCGATCTGGCACAGCAATCAGACCGACATCCTAAACGCCCATCGCCGCTGCGCTCCGATCCTTGAGATCGATGCACTTCACGCCAAGCAGCACAATCACATCGTGGCCGTCAACTTGATTGACTGCGCCAAGTATTACCGACACAAAGCCCGGGTGCTTCTCGCCCAGTCCGACGCGCCGGGCAGCGATGCCGAGCGCGATGGCATTCGTTATGAAGCCCAGCACAATTACGAACTGGCCGAGCGCGATCTCCAGAAAGCATACAGCCTGCTTAACCTTCCCACCCAGTAACCCACCACAAACCAAAACCAAAAAACATCAATGCCCATCCCCCACGAATCCCTCCAGCCCGCGCACGACAAACTGCGCGACATCTGGCAAATCTCCGCAGCCGAAGAGCAGCGCTTGCAGGAATTCATCCACAACACGCCCGACCCGGTCTTCAACGGCGGCCAGCCCGACCCGGTGCGCGAAGACGCAATCCGCACCTTTGAGATCGTCCGCGCCCATCGCCGATATACCCGCGCCTGCATCGATGCGCTGGCGTGGGGCGAACAGGTAGACCACCTTGCCCTCCCGCAGGACAAGGCGCAGGCCAAGCGCGCCACCGAGGCCGCCGAGGTTTTCGATAAGGCCATCGCCAGCGCCCACGCTGACTTGGCTGCGCGCCTTCACGCTGTTTTTGCTGAAGATCTTGAGGATGTTACTGCGGGCGAGATCGAGGAAGACATCAAGGTGATCCTGCGCAACTTCACCTATGCCTTCCACAGCGCCCGCTCTGATCTCCGCAAAGGTTTGCGGTAGGCGGTAGGCGGTAGGTAGGCGGTATGCGCCCCGGGTAGCCCCCGGGGCTTTTTGTTGGCCGGGTAGGCGGTAGGTAGGCCGCCCGGGTAGGCCAGCGCGGTAGGCCGCCCGGGTAGCCCCGGTAGGCCGCCGGGCAAGCCCGGCCGCCGCAGTAGGCCGAGATCGGCCTCGGCCTCCGGCCTCCGGCCGCCGGGCAAGCCCGGCCGCCCCCGGCCGCCGGAGATCTCCCGGCCTCGGCCTCCGGCCTCCGGCCTCGCCGATCCGGCCGGGATCGGCCACGGCC
>Ga0222712_10008014_pt1 | contig 10087 bp, 7 predicted proteins | sample C33_657DmetaG_FD_165043 | JGI IMG/M metagenome (GOLD analysis project Ga0222712, IMG submission 165043) | Estuarine water microbial communities from San Francisco Bay, California, United States - C33_657D | ecosystem: Environmental > Aquatic > Marine > Unclassified | place: USA: California...
GAAATCGGCATTGTCGCGGTGCGGATTGAATCGTCAGCAGCACTTTCGTTTTGGAATGTTCTGATCTGACCATTCCCATAATTTACCGTAACCGTACCGTCGGAGTTCACGATTTTTGTTGGGCTAAGATTGAAGCCACTCTTCCTTCCTTCTTGCGCCCAGTCTGACTGTAGCTCCTCGATGAAGAGCACCTTCTTGCCCTCAGCGTCGATGCGATCATTCATGCGTACATGGGACAGGACGTTGGGCTGATTAGGCCAATGTCTTGACTCATACTTCAAAGACTCTATGCCCCCAGCTTTCTCTGCTGCAGTTGCTTTCCTACGCAGATCACGCGCACGTTCATTCAGGCGATTAAACTCTTCTGCATCACTGGTTCTTCGCCAAGCATCCATTGCTTGCCCCTCGAGAGCAAGAGCTTCATCCAGTAATCGCTTGGATTCCATATAGCCTTGAGCGTTGGCTTTTGTAAGAGGCAACGTCAGCAAAATCTCCCGATAATTCTCGCCGCCAGGAATGGTGTAATCAGCGTATTTGGCCAACGCCTGAGCCTCTGAAGATCCGGCTTTATACCTTTGATTTAAAGCCTGTAAATCCTCAAGTGCAGCCGCTGCAAACTCTGCATCATCAAGGTTATCGCGTCGCATGCTCATGTCATACATTGACTCAGCAAGTCTTATTGCCTCTGCTCGATGCGCGGCATTTTCTGGATCAAAATCAGGATGATGAATATCAGTGAACTGCTTGGCGTAAGTGGGAATGACGTTTTCGGCCAGCACGACCTGCTCAACCTCAGGCACGCTGCCCTTGACCATCGCCTGCACCTCTTCCCTAGTGACCTTGGGCATGGACGCTAGGCGATCAGCAATACCTGATGACCGCAGGAACTCCTTATTCACATTCTCTGCACGCTGGATCTCATTCAGGAACGCCTGCCCAGGCCCTTGCTTGCGTTGGATGTTCAGGGCCGCCTGCTCCACGGGATTGTAAAAGCCAAGCTTTGATACGGGCGCCTGCACTTGTCCTACCCTGGCCATCCCAAGCTGGGACTCAAGCGGACTCATAGCCATCTGTCGTTGAAGCTGCTGACCTACTATTTTGCCTGCGCCCTTGGCCGCCTGGACGCCGAGGCCGCCAAGCTCAGCGACGCCTGCAACGTCCACGACTCTTGGGTCTAATGTAAGGGTTCCGATGCCGCCGGTAGCCACGTTGCCGCCCTTGATGGCGGCTTTGGGGCCGTAGTAGGAGACATCCTCGACAAGGCCTGCAGCGCCAGGAATGCCCAATAGCTCGTCTACGCCCATGCCGCCGACCAAGGGAATACGGGGATCAACCTGATACTGCCCGACGACGTTCTGAGCGGATCTGAGGCCCCTGGCAAGCGCTCCCAGGACCGGGTTTTGTGGCGAGGCTTTCATCTCACCGCGGGGATCGCCACCGGCTTGCATGCGGATCAGGCCGCCGTCGGCCTTGTTCAGCAAGGGGACCGAAGTATCGTAGGTGCCCTCGTTACCAAGGGCGCTCTTGATTGCGCTTGGGTTATAGGACACGACCTCAGACAATTCGCCGTCGCGATACTGCATCAAACCATCAAATCCTTGGGCACGAGCGCGAGACTCAACCTCTTTGCCAATGTAGCCCTTGTTCTCGTAAGCACGCTCGACCATTCGTGCGGCTTTGTCTTCATCAATGCCCAACTTAGTCAGCGCCTCAATCATTGGGTCGCCCTTGCCCTCAAGGACAAGCGGATTGCGTAACTGCGCGTAAACAGGCAAAACATTGCCGCTGGCAAAGTCGGTTGAGCCAGGGATATAAGGGTTGGCATACTCGTTTGCAAACTGAGTTTTTGGCGTTAAATAAACGCCAGAGCCAAGTGCTCCTTCTTTGCTAGGTTTTATGTTGCGAATAGCCTCTTTGCCATGAATGTCATGGGTTGCAGTCGTGCCATGGTAAAGACGCATCTGCACTGCGCTTGGCTCGAGGAACTTGTCTAGGTTGGCCTTCCGTTCGGCTGCCGTCAAGGCCTTGGCCACCTTCTTGATGGCTCCCCCGGCGGCTTTCTTCTCGTATTCCTTAATCTCTTCCGCCATCAAGTCAGGCGCTGCAACTCCAAGTGCTGCGGCGATTGCTGAAGACTTTCGGAAGGGATCGAACGCGGCAAAGCGGGACCGGACGTTCTCAGGATTTAGGCTGATTGTGTGCTCTTTGGCGATGTTCAGTTGCTGATTGTTGAACGACGGTGTATGCCGGATCTCGTCAACGCCAAAGTGCTTAAGAAAGTTAGCCGCAGCCACGCCTCCGGAAACGTAATCGTCCGTGTTTGGATCGATCAATGGCGTGCTTTGGGCTGATTTCTTGACAGCATTAAACAGATCGCTTGCGCTTACCCTGCCAAATTCGTCGCCATAATTTTGAACAAAATCATAAATGTCGTTCGGCTCACCGCCTAGCGCATCAAACTCGTCAAGAGCTTTCGTAAATGCAGGCGTCCCTTCGGTATCAACGTACCGCTCCGTGGCTTCGTCAAAGCGCTCAAACGGACCTACCTTCAAGACATCAGCCTCTGGCTTGTCGATATGGACAGACTGATCTGCTCTTACTTTGAGCGGGTAAACGACGCCCAGGTTCTCTGCGTTAATCGCGTTGCTGGCCAGGACTTCTTGACGCCGAGGCGTTAGGCCCTCTTCTTCCAGGGCGGCAAGCGAGAATTTCGGATAGCGATCGCGACTCTCTGCTGACCTTTCGATCTTAGCCTTGGGGTCGGGGCCATAGACGCTTGCGTAATTCAGGCTTGCGTCCTCAGGGCTGCTTGTGGAGTAGACACCCTTACCGGCATGGCTCTCGGTCGAGGCCTTCCTGATTTCAAACTTGGGGATGTTGTACAAGGACCCGTGGTAGGTATCCTTGGTAAAACCCATGGCTGCAGCCCTATCGGCGGCCGTATTGTTGGCAGGCAGGCCAAGCCCACCCTTCTCGATGGGTAGCGCCGCCCTTATCCTGGCAAGCTCGAAGGCCTCTTGGCTTGGTGTTAAAGCTTTCTTAGCGCCCTTAGCGATGGCCCCGACGACCTTCTTGGCGCCGCCACCGCTGAGCTTGACCGGTCCGCCCTTCCTGAAGAGCGGGGCAAAAAGGTTGGGCTTCTTCACCATTTCGCCTCCTTTTTCACCCGGCCGCCCTTCTTGTAGCCAGCCTTCTGCATCTTGGTAAGCAGGGTCTCTGTGAGTAGCTGCGATGGCGCATAGCCTCGAGTCCAATCCATATACCCAGGCTGCCGGCCTTTTTCTTGCAGCACTCTATTGATGTAGTCCTCCATGACAAGCTCACGCGGAACTGGCTGGTACATCACGCCAAGGTCTTGACCCTTGAGAATCATCGGGAATGCTCGATTAAGCTCAGGCCGCTCAACGATTTCGCCAGTTAACTGAAACATCCTGTTGCCAAGAGAGCCCGTAGGAACATCAATCAGCGCCGGATCGGTCGTATCTCGAATTATCCTGTCGTAATTAAAGATCTGCCCCTTCTTTCCGCCAACGCCAACACCGCCCATAACGTCAGCAGCAGCAGCGCGTTTATCAAACGTGTCCACGAGCTTGCGGAACTTGCGCGGATTAGAAATGTCAACATCCTGCGGGAACAAATTTTTGCCCTCTTTATCAACAACTGAGGCCAGTTTATTGTTGATCGTGTCCTTCAATTCGGGCGTAAGATTGCCTAGCTTATTGGCGTTCATGAACTGCTTGTACAGTGCATCAAAGACCATCTGGTTTGACCGGTGCTGTTCAGGCGTTCCGATCATCGTTGTCCATATCGCTTGGCCTTCAGGGTAGCGGCGGTTAGAGCCGACGATCGTCTGGGCAACTCCAGGAGTCTTCACGCCCCAGCCGGCTTCTGCATACGCAGGGTCATATAGCTGAATGCCCGAAAAGCCAGGGCCACCACTAAATCCCTCTCCGACCTTTGTCCTGTCGGTCTGCGTGATGTTTAGATACTTGCCCTCGTGCGGACCATATGCCTCAGAAGCTTTGATGATCTTCGGCAGTTCAATATTCACCAAGGGCACTTCGCTCATTCCCGTTGTGCCCTGCGCACTCTCACCGGGCATAGCCTTAAAAGCGCGTTGGATAGACTTTCCCACCTTGGCAAGACCTCCGGCTTGCATGCGTGCGAGACCGCCAGAGGCCATCATAGGGACGCCTGCGTTATCCGTAGACCGCCCAATCATGTTGGCTTGTATGCGGTTACCTTCTTCCATAACGAGGCCGCCGTTGGCGCCAGCGGGTGGCTTATAGGTAGACATCTGTTTCGCAAGGTTGTCTAAGCGAGTGTTCTTCAGACCTGCAAGCTGCTGCCTGCGTTGCTGCATTGCAGCAGGTTGCCCAGCGAACTGAGCGTCTCTTGCTAACTGCATCCTGTTAGTCTCAGCATTGCGTGCCTGTGACTGCTGAAGCATAGACCCAAGACCGGAAGCCATGGGGTTGATGCCTGTGTATTGACCGGGTGATGGGGGCGTCACCGTTTTAGGAGCGTTGAACATGCCACCAAAAGCCATTTTCGGCACGTTTACCGCACCACCGTTCTTGAATGACCTATCCGACGTAATGTCTGGGCTTGGACCTTTAAGGATCTCGGCCGCTGGCGGTGGTGCGCTTGGCATCACGTTCTGGGCCTTCTTCATCCGACCGAAGTCGCTCATCATCTTCTGCAAGGCGTTGCCTGCCTTAGGGGCTGCAGCGCCTGCTGCCATGCCTGCTGGTATCGAACCCATGGCTTGACCCATCGCGGCCGTATGAGCCCGGTCTGGCTGCGTTAGAGGGTTAGGCGTCATGCCCCTAAGGTAATGGCTTAGCTCTTCGCTTGTTGGCGTTTGTGCCAACGTCCTGGCAAGCATGGCGGGTACCATGCCCCCTGCTCGAATATCCTTCAGTTGCTGGGCCATGTCGGAGAAGCCGCCGACACCTTCGGCGATTGCACCACGGGCGACACCGCGACCCATATCGGCTAGGCCTTGAAGCCCACCGGGGGAGAAGAAGCTTGGATTTTGTTGAGCGCGTGGGTTTGGCATGGTAGCCCCTTAAGCCGCGTAAGGATTGACCCGCCGAGGCCGGTCCTCGGGGTAAACGTCGTCATTATCCGGCGGCAGCGGATCTATGACAAGCCAGCCCATATCCCTAAGCACTCGCAGCGCTTGCGAGACTGTATCAGTTAAGTCGTCATGACGCACCTCAGGGAAGGCGCAAAGCTGGTTTACCAGGGGCTCAGCCCATGACCTTGGGTGCCCTTCGTTCTTGGTGCTTTCAGGGATATAGACCTTGCCTGCCTTGATCAATGGGGCGATCAGGTTGACCCGCTGGACCTTATCTGCCCCGCCTGGGTTGTATGACCGGCAGGGAATGTGGGCACGCCCCAGGTCCTGCAAGAGGGATATGCCGGAGCTTTTGTCTTCAACCAGAACCAAGTCAGTTTTCTTGCCTTGTCCAAATTCATTGGGGTCACCATAAACCGTGCCGAAGTCTTCAATCACCTTCTCCTTCAGGTCTGGGTACTGTAAGTGCTCCTCCCAGCAATCGATCAGCATGGCGGCGAAGCCTTTGTCCTCGCTGGGCTTGAAGACGCCCCATACGCTGCAGGCGCTGGGGTCGTTGATGGTCTTCTCGGTATAGGCGCCGTCATAGGACTGCACGACGAACTCAAAGCGGGGGAATGGTTTCTCTGACGGCCAAAGCTTCAGCCAGTCGCGTTTAACGATGCCACTTTCTTCGGGATCGATGATCTCTGCATGTATCTCCTGGCGGCCGAGCGAGGTGCCCTCGTACTGCAGGATCTGCTGCTTGAATGTGCCTGCAAGGTTCTGGATGTTGTCGTAGGTTGACGCCCTGGTAACGTAGACGTCTTCTCCTTCGCGGTCCAGCAGGTCAATGATCAATGGCTTAGGCTTTGGCGTAGTGGTCACCAAGATCCGCGGCTTGACCCCCAGGCGCACTGAGAACATGATCTGGTCCCAGGCATCATCCAGGTACTCCCAGGCTGCAAGTTCGTCGCACCAAGCGGCGTGCCACTGTGGGCCCCTGAATCGCTCGGGCTCACTGGCGGGTATCCCTTTCAGCAAGCTGCCGTTGGTCAGCACGATCTCGTGCAAGCTTCTGGTGTACTTCACCCGGATGTTCTCTGGCATACAAGCAAGCAGCCCTGACTCACCTTCAATCATGGTGTCTCGGATGTCTGCAGATGTTGGCCCTGATATCAGAACCCGGTGGTTTGGGTGCGTCCAAGCGTAGTACCAGATATCCTCCGCGGCCGTTCTGGTCTTGCCCGATCCTCTACCGGCGACCAGCATCCAAATCGTGAACCAATCGCCCTTAGGCGGGATCTGGTACTTGTGCGCCTTCATCAGCCACTTCATCCGGGCGTGGAAGGCTGCCGCCTGATCCTCAGGAAGCTTCTTGAGCGTCTCCTGGTGCAAGGCCAGCTTGGCCTCGATCTCTCTACTTTGCTTTGCTGTCAGCATTCTGGCGCAGGCCAGTTAGCTCATCAATGAGGGACTGCGCAACATCAACAACATGATCTATCTGAATTGGGCCTTCATCCTTGCCGGTCACCTCGTGCTTGGTCCGGTCGGTGTAGTCCTTCGGGAATCTCGCGGCCATCGAACGTGCCCATAACCCGGTATTCAGCGAATCGCCATCCTTGGTGTTTACAAGGTAGGTCTGCCCTATATTCTCCCACCATTGCTGGCATAACTCCTCTGCCAACTCAAAGGCGTTTAGAAATTCTGGGTACTGCTGGGCCCATGTCCACATGGTTTTGCGCGTCACCCCTATAGTCGCGGCCATCTGAGCCTTGCTCTTACCCTGGCTGGCGAGTTCGATCACAAGATCGCAGTATTTGGGGTCGTAATCGGTTGGTCTTCCTGCTGGCATTCTGATTTTCCTTCAAAAATCAAGCACTTAACCTTAAGAATACATGAAAAAAAGCCCCTGGGGAAGGGGCTCAACCGGTGCGTGCCGGAAAGGAGAACGCATGGACTACACCGCTATGTTACTCCTTATCGTAAACAAAGACACCAATCTTTGTTCCACCCGCGTCCATGAATGACTTGAACATAAAAGGCTGACCTCCAAGGTTAAGAACTTTGTCGTAACTCCAGTCTGGATCAACGTGCCTTTCATACGGGTTTCCTTCTGCTTCACCTTGTGGATAAAAGCTTAATGGAATACTAATAACAACGTATTCTGAAGCTCTTCTGAGCTTTCTAAGGGCTTTCTTAGCGTCCAGGAACGATAGATGCTCAATGACGTCACCGCAAATGCAAACGTCCGAGTACGTCGCCTCCCAATGCAGCACGTCCGCGATGATTACCTTGTTATAAAGCTCATGCAGTTTGTATCGCTCTACATAAGGAGCCCAAATCTCAACGCAGGTCCAATACTGATCGGGTTTTCGTAAAAGCTTTGAATAAGCACCCGCACCAGGACCGATGTCTACAACCGTAGACGGATTTATCTGATTTACAAATTCGACAATGAAGTCTTTTCCTGCTGGTGAAGACCAAGGCACTTTTTAATCCTTAATAGTGGTTCGTTCGGCTGCTATGGTTCTATCTACCATCTTGACTCATTCTTTTGAAATGGATCTCTCTTAGCTTCTGATTCGCTTCTTGGATGCGGTGCTCTTACCTCACGGGGCTCATTCGCGAACTATGGTTTTCTCTCACTACTTGATTCACTCCAGATCGCTGGTTCTCTTATTGGTCGTGGGTCGTTCTTTTTTTATGGCTCTCTACGATCTTTTGACTCGTTCCTCTATCACGGATCTCTCAAGGCGTGTAACTCACTCGGTTGCTCTGGCACTCTATCCACCCCTTTGGCTCGTTCGATGAATCTGGTTCTCTCGCACGTATTGACTCGTTCCTGCGCCGTGGCTCTCTTAGTCTTGATGACTCGTTCCTAGAAGATGGTTCTCTCGGTTTTTTTGACTCGTTCGAGGACTATGGTGCTATCTAGATCCTTGACTCACTGCTACAGCATGGTGCTATTCCATCACATGGTTCGTTTTTGAAGGCTGGTTCTCTCGCCCTTTTTGACTCGTTCTCAAGGCATGGACCTCTCTGGGAATCTGACTCGTTCGGCTAGGCTGGATCTCTCTCTTACTTTGACTCGTTCACGGTATATGGACCTCTCTTATGCGTTGACCCGTTCCAACTTTTTGGTTCTCTTGTCATCGATGACTCATTTTCTACATCTGGTGCTCTCTCGGGGACTTCTTACTACTCCCCCTGGTTTTTGATTCACTCCATGGTTGCGGTTCTCTTGCAGGGTATGGTTCGTTTCAAACTCTTGGCACTCTCGGCCTGCATGACTCGTTCAATGGAAATGGTTCTCTTTTTGGTCCTGACTCGTTCGATGGGCGTGGCTCTCTCAGTTTTGATGACTCGTTCGCACGCTTTGGTTCTCTTTACTAACTTGACTCATTCGGATTTCATGGTTCTCTCACGCGAATTGACTCACTTCAGCAGCGTGGTTCTCTCATTTGCTGTGGTTAAACTGGCGACTGGATAAAGTGCGCGTGGTTTAGATGCGCAATCGGATACGGCAATGGTGGCTTGGTGCCGAAATGTTTCTCATACCATGCGCCATGCAAATGGCTTAAGAAAAGCTTCACTGCATACCGCCTTGCTCTTGCGTCGATCTGTGCTGGTGGCAGGATGCCCTCTGACAAGTACCCATAAGCGTCCGTAGTTTTCTTAAACTTGGGCAGCAACGAAGCGGCCAAGTCTTTGTTGTCGCCCCGCTCGTTGCGTGCAATCTCGTAAGCTTTCCTGTCCTTGTAGACATGCCCATAATAGCACTCTTCCTTGTTGCTGAACTTCATAAAGCTTTGGCCGGTCTTCCAGCATAAGGTCTTTAAGCTGGCGTTCCATGGGCGGCGCTTCAAGGCGTCTTCAAAGCTTTTCTTTGTCACCTTGCCGGACTCCGTGGTTGACATGCGGCGGATGGTTTCCACGCTCATGCCAATCTCTTCTGATGCACGCTCGAAGTCAATACCGTACTGCGCCACAAAATCTTCTGCGCCCTTTTTACCAACCCATCTGCTTGTCGGATCAAGCCCTGCGTACCGCCAGATATGGCCAACGGTCGGTGCCTTGGTGATGTCAATGTGAGCAAGCAAGCCTGCGCTGATGACCGGGCCAATGCCGTAGATTTGCCTCATCCAGGAGCCCATAACGTGGTGATGGGTGTAGATGTCCAGCGCCTTCTTGATCTCGATCTCCAGGCCTGTCGTTTGGTCCGCAAGCCAGTTGATCACGGCATTGGGCTCCTCAGTCTCTTTAAGCGCCCGGACCTGACTATTCGAGCGCTTCCGGTCCTCCTGGGTGATGTAGTAGTAGTCAACCAAGAACCGAGCCTCGTCGTCTGAAAGCGTAATGGCCGCAACCTTCAGGTCCTTGGTGAGCCTCGTGAGGGGCTCAAGTTCCATGCTGGCGGGTAATTCGTAATTGTCGTAGCTCATGTCGTTACTCCTAAATTGAATGGATTGTTATAGGAAATCTTTACTTCAGCCCTTTTGCTTGGCTTTAAGTTCTTCTGCACTGCTTCATAAGCAAACGCCCAGCCGTTCCTTGTTGAAATCGAGCGTTTCTGCAACACTTTTTTTCTGGTTACCAGTCCGGCGGCAAGCAATCCTTTCATCTCTACGTCGATTGCTTTTCTCGTAAGGTTAAACTTGTCCGACATGTCCTGAAGGGTCACAGGTTTCTCTCGTCGCTTGATGTAATCCAAGTATTTTTGTTGGCGCGGATTTAGCTGCATAACTCATCCTTTCGCTGGTAATAAAGCAATCGGTTTCACGGTTCTTAGTTGATCATCCATTGTCGATCTCGATCGTGACTTTGTATTTGATGCGGTTCTTGCCGACGACCCGTATCGTTTTCTTGGACGACCGATAGGACCCGTCAGGGTTTAAGTCGAACTCAACAGCCCAGCTATCGATAACAGCCTGGGCCTCCTTCTCAAGGCCCTGCACGAGCAGGGCTGCCAGATAATCGCAGTAGTGCATGGTTACCACCCGAACTTTCCGGCACAAACCGGGC
>Ga0222712_10008016_pt1 | contig 10083 bp, 15 predicted proteins | sample C33_657DmetaG_FD_165043 | JGI IMG/M metagenome (GOLD analysis project Ga0222712, IMG submission 165043) | Estuarine water microbial communities from San Francisco Bay, California, United States - C33_657D | ecosystem: Environmental > Aquatic > Marine > Unclassified | place: USA: California...
AAAGTTTGTATTGTAATAAGTTCTATCATACGCAATTTCTTCCTCACGTGGAGAATTCTTAAGTTCTTCGTGTGTTGCTACTGGAGCATCAACGCAGTTTTTGATGACGTATTTGTAAGATATATAAAGCAACTTGAATTCTGCTTCTGTTTTTCCTCCTGTTTTATCTGGGTGTAATATTTTTGCCTTTTTTTTATACTGGTTTTTCACTTCTTCTCTTGAATCCGTTATTTCTACACCAAGGTATTCATAAGGGTCAATACCATAGTCATTCAGTATATCCATACTTGTTGTTTAGAAAATAAATTCCGAAGGAATTACGAGAATCAACTTGAATAAAAAATCTTACTTAATGTAAATGGAAAGGGAAGTAGTAATCGTTAATAATTTTTGTACTGTTTTAAAAGACTTTTTGACTGATATGTATAAAAGCTATCCTGACAACTCTCTTTTACTTTTAAAAAATATGACAGATGCTATGATTTTTAGCAATCCAAGAGGAGTTGTCAAGAATTACATGCTTTGTGTCAAAAATTATCAAAGAAAAATACTCGCAAAAGATGAAGATTTTTTCTTGAATGGTGAATTAGAAAACGATTTAAGTTCTGGAGAATATTCGTTTTTGCTAGACGAATTGAAAAAAATATGTAATATTTGGAGAGACCCTTATACTACTTTAAACACCAAGAATGCTATATGGAAGTATCTCCAAGTATTGATAAATCTCGGAAACAAATTAAGCTTAACTTGAATAGAAAAAAATAGTTAAATCTAATGGACCTGAAAGAAAAAGCATTAAAAGAAAAGTTACTAAAATCCATTAGTAAAACCAGGCTAAAGACTATATCAAATATCATCAACAGAAAAAACAAAAAGATGAGTATAAGACTAATAGAATGGTTTGTTTCTAGTTACTCTAAACGACATAAAACAAAATATGAGTTGAATGGTGCAGAATTTAACGTGTATAAGTCCTATAAAGACGAACAACTTTGTTCGTTTAACAAGAAATTATTTGATATGTACAAAAGAACTACCACATTTACAATTAATTTAGACGATGGGACACAATTTGATACTACTGTAGCTCAGCTCAACTTTTTTTATTGGGCTATAAAACACAAGGTAGTTAATTACGTCGAAAACAATTTACAAGACATCAAGAATGACTTGAGTAAAAACTCACAGTTAAAAAAAACTAAAAAAAAGAACTTTTATGACGATACTTTAGTATCAAATATCAAAATTATTTTATCATTTGCTTGAATACAAATTTACTTTACATATTAGACAAATGATAGAAAACATAGCTTATTCTGGAGGTGGTATCAAAGGTTATGCTTATATAGGTGTTATGAAATACCTCGAAGAAAACAAATTAAAAGACAGTGTATTACGAGTGTCTGGGACTTCAATAGGAGCTATATTTGCTTTGTTACAAGTAGTAGGATTTAACTCTATGGAAATACAAAAATTTGTTACAAGTTTGAACCTTCAAAAACTCGGGGAAATTGATTTGAATTTGTTTATGACAGACTATGGCCTGGATGATGGAAGTAGAGTAACCAAGTTACTAAAATTTTTACTAAAGGACAAAAAGCTTAACGAAAACATTACATTTAAACAACTATTTGAAGTAACAAAAAAAGAGTTACATATATCTGCTTGTGACATCACAAAAGAAAAGTTAAAAGTGTTTAATCACTTACTTACCCCTGACATTTCAGTAATATTCGCATGTAGATGCTCTATATCCATTCCTTTTATATTCACTCCTGTCGATGAAAAGTATATCGATGGTTGCTTTAGTAAGAACTTGCTAATTGATATATTTCCTATTGAAAATACTATAGGTTTTCACACACAAAGCAAGAAAAGCGAGTATTTTCCAGAAGATTTACAAGGATATATTTCAAGAATAGTAAGTTGTTCCACCAATAAAGGAGTAAATTTAGAAATTGAAAAATACAAGCTACTAGGGTATAATGTAGTAACTATACCAGTCACTATTAAAGCTTTACATATCAATATTTCAAAAGAAGAGATTATAAGTCAGATTAGTATAGGTTATTCTTCTTGTATCAATATCAACTTGAATAAATAAAATGACTATAATGTATAACACGGTATGTTTTCTAGTATTTTAAACATTTTCTCTTATTGGTACCCCTATCCATTAGTAACTGCTTTAAAAAAAAGAAGCATAATGGGCCATAAACATCACAAAACATTTGATTATTACAGAAACAAGGACATATTAACTCCTATGGATGAGAAATTTACTATCAACTACAAGTCCTATGGAAAAGAATACAAGCTTTATTGTAATACTGACACGTATGAGAGAGCTCTTTGTTATATCAAAAACAGTCCAAATCCTTTTTATACTAGAAAGGTTTTATATGCTTTTGAAAGACTGGAAAACGGCTTTATATTTGACCTCACGCAAAAGGTATTGATGGGGTCTGGACCAGACAGCAACTTTTATATAAACACAGAGTTCCCAGTAAGATGTAATTACCTGTGTAAAAATGTGTTGTATATAGTAACAACAGACTTAAAAGTCTATAAGTTTGCAGACGAAGACATCATTGATATTTCAAGCGAAAACCCCAATTTTACTTCAATTTTTTAAAAATACAAAATAAATTTACTTATTTTTTTACTTTGTATATTTTGTTACATTTACATTACTAAACAAGAAGAAGACTTTGTCTTTTTTGCTGGTATTTCAATGTATTCAATACCAGGATACTCTTCGTCGTCTTCTGTTTGTGTTTGTTTTTCTTCTTTTACTGGAACGGTGCGATGATTTTCCATAGTGATGTCAATTTCTTTTTTTAGTAAAGTTAAGCCATTAGCTACCATAAAAATAGAAAATGAGCCTAAAAACATCATTACAAAACCTTCTTCTATCATTGGCATATACTTGTATAAGTTTTTTTCTATTCAACTTCAATTCCACACTCTCGCATACCACGAGCAACCATCAATCCAATACTCTTATCTTTACAGTAAGGTTTATATAACCAATCCATCATTTTTCTTTGTATTAGTCTCGCCGCGTCATTTTTAAGTTTTTCTTGTTTTTTGTCAAAATTAAAAGTATTACGAGAAAAAGCTTCCCAGCTCCAGGGTTTATCCGGGTATTCTAAAATAGTTTGAAAAGTTATATTTGGATCCATAGATATAGCACACCAATTCCATTCAAACTCTGGATAATCCAGAACATTTTGAAAAGTAATATTCGGGTTATTAAGATACAAACCTCTCCAATACCAATTTTTATCTGGATGGTTTAAAATATTTTGAAAAGTAATATTTGGATTACACAAAGATAAAAAATACCAATCCCAATTTTTATCTGGATGATCCAAAATATTTTGAAAAGTGATACTTTTATTCTGAGACAACCTTCTCCAATTCCAGTGTTTATCTGGATGGTCCAGGACATTTTGAAAGGTAATATTTGGATTGCTAGATAAATATTCCCAATCCCAGGGAAGTTCTGGATGATCCAGAACATTTTGAAAAGTAATTTTTTCTTGTGAAGACAACCGCCACCAACACCCAATTTTATCAGAATCATCCAAAATATTTTTAAAAGTAATATTTGGGTGAGTTATATACATATAACTCAATTCCCAAGGATAATTTGGATGATCCAGAATATTCTTTAAAGTAATATTTGGGTTTAGAGCCAAAGCATCCATTACCCAGGGTTTTTCTGGGTGATCCAGAATATTTTGAAAAGTAATTTTTTCTTGGAAAGATAAATGTCTCCAATTCCAGGGTTTGTCAGGGTAATCTAAAATATTTTGAAAAGTTATATTTGGATTGCTAGTCAAAAGTTTCCAATCCCAAGGATATTCTGGATAATCCAGAACATTTTGAAAAGTAATATTTGGATTGAGAGACAAACCTTTCCAATCCCATGGTTTGTCTGGGTTTTCCAATACATATTGAAAGGTAATATTTGGGTTTTGAGATAAATGATACCAATCCCAAGGTTTATCAGGGAACTTTTCCAGTAACTTTATAAGTGTGTTTTCCATTTAAAAATTTATGAAAAATTTCATTCAAGCTGTTTGGACTTGAATAAATAAAATGACTATTAGTTATAACAAGAACGATGTCAAGAAAAATTGAAGAAATTGATGTAGAAAATATTATTTTTAGCAAGCAAAAGACCAAGTCTTCTAACAAATTTCTTTATGTTTATAGCGATAAAAAACCTCTTGTTTTAAAGCTACCAAAGACCAGAATTCCTTTTGGTATCCAAAAAGACACTTTAAGCAACAAGAACCAGTATATTTTAGATATATCTTTAGAAAAGCAATCTACTACGCTTGATGCTTTTCAAGATTTGAATAAGCATATCATCTCAAAAGTACATGATGAATTCTTCCCTGATAAAACTTTTGATGAAGTAAAAAGTTGTTTTGTTGATTATATCAAGTATCCTGAAAATCCAACATTTGCTCCTGTTATACGAACAAAAATTATCGTAGGAGATGATAATAAGCCAAAATGCGACTTTTATTATCACGAAAAAAATGAAGAAGGAAAGTATCCTAAAATTGACGTGGTAGAAAGAGGAAATGAAGAATACTTGGTAAAGACAATCTGCAAGTCAAGTTATATTGAAACCATCATTGACTGTATAGGTCTTTGGTTCTTTAACGATAAATTTGGTTTGAGTTTCAAGGCTATTCAAGTAATGATTCATCCTCAAGTAGAAGAACCTACTCAGTTAAAAGACTGTTGTGGTTTTATTGATAGTGATAGCGACACTTCTAACTCGGATGCAGATTTCTTGGATTAAAAAAGTGATTTTTATTTTGGATTTAATTAGTACAAAAAATGAATAACATCAGTAACAAATTAATCTCAACCAACGACCTTAACAAAATCATCAATGAAAACCTCACTGTTTCTACAGCAAATGTAAATAATGTAAATATCTTTCACCAATCTTTTGTCCATAAATCATTCTTGATTAAAGATAGTTTTATCGACGAAGAAGACGGCTTTTGTGCCTTTTATATGGAAAAACCAGAATGTAACGAGCGTCTTGAATTTTTAGGGGATAGCGTGTTGAATATGGTAACAGCTGAGTATCTCTTTGAAAAGTTTCCTGAAAAAGACGAGGGTTTCTTGACTAAAATGAGAACAAAATTAGTGAGAAATACTCAATTGAGTCACATCGGTTCTCGATTAGGTTTCAACAAATGGTTGCTAATTTCATCCTATATTGAACGCATAGGAGGTCGTGAAAACCCACGTTTGATTGAAGATGTTTTTGAGAGTTTTATAGCAAGTTTGTATAAAGACCAAGGTTTTTATATCACTCGTGAGTTTATATTCACTTGTTTTGATAAATATGTGGATTTACACCATTTGGTGGAATTCAACGACAACTACAAAGACACTTTACTACGTTACTTCCAAATCAACACTTGGAGTCATCCTGTCTATGAATGTTTTATCAGCGATACTTCATCTTCTGTAAAGTCTTTTACTACTGCTGTTTTAGTAAGTAAAGAACTTTGTCATTCACAAGAATGTTTGGATATCGACCTTTATTTTAGACAAAAGTTCAATGTTGATTTTGGGAGTTATTTGGTAGTTGGAACTGGATCTGGAGATACTAAGAAAAAATCCCAACAAGTAGCATCGCAATCAGCCTTAGAAGCTTTAAAAGTTCCAAAGAATTTCTAATTTTTTCTAATGGTATAATAGGTATGCACTTACTTTCTTTTATAACAGCATTAAAACAAGACGACACTCAGGAAATAATCACGCATTTGATTGCTGATTTTGACAAAGTATTAACACTTTCAAAAAAAGTTAATATTCTAATTGACAATATTTGCAGTTTATCTCCAAAAACACTAGAGATTGTATTACCTATGTTTAACATAACATACGACTACGGGACACCGGATGCTCTTTATGTAAAAGCTGTTGGATGCTCTCCAAGAACATTTGGTTTCATCAACGCTTATTATAACCCCGATAAGAAAATCAGACTAAAAGCTTACACAAGAGGAGTTATGACAAATCAACTTGAAAATATCAAAAAAATACGCGGTGTTTCTGCTTCAAAATTAGAAGCTATCCGCGAAGGAAATAAAAAAAATCCAAATGTAAGTGATTCTGTAAAACAGTATGTTAATCTCGACTATAAAACAGCTAGATCTAAAAAAGACAAATCTCCTGTTGATGATTTGATAAAAAAGCAAAAAAGTAGTATTTCTAGACTGGTAAAATCTGAAAGAATGAAAGCTCAGTTCGCTTAAATTTTTTTTTTAATTTCGTGAATTATTTTATAAAATGGACGTTGCCTTTTTACAAAAGAATTACTTGTTTGTTCCATTAGCTATTTTACTAAGTGTTATACTAACGTTTGTCTTGAACTTGATTTTTCCTCAACCCGAAGAAAAAAAGTCTTATATGAAAACAGTTGTTATCTCTTTAGTTGTATCTGTATTGGCTGTTTATATTCACACTCTTTCTCCAATTACAGAAAGTATCATAATGGACCCTGTTCCATTTTAAATTTTAGGTTTAAATACTATAATATACAAGAGAATAGCTATCAAAATTATATTCAACAACTCGTTTATCCATTCTTTGATACTTATTTTGCTATGACAATTACATCCTTTACAATGGCTTTGTTCGTTGTCTGCTTCAAAACTTTCAATACCAACTGGTTCCGGTTGCTGTTGAACTTCTGTAGTTTTCGATATAGTATATACTGGTTCTTGTTTCTCTTCAAATTCTAAAACACCAAAAGCATCCTTTAAAGAAGCATAATTTGACCTATTACCAAAAGACATTTTCTTAATACAATTACCCAAGAAAAAAAATTATTCAGTATCAGGGAACATAGGAGAATAGTTGTTCCAAAGTTGTGTATCCAGATTATCAAATGTTATATCATTGGGTAAATACTTGTTGTATTCACTTGGAAAATAACTAATCACTTTATATCTTATTCTAGGCAACAAGCTTTTTAAAGCGTGATATACAAACAACTTTTTCTTGAATTCGTCGTACATTTCCTTTCCAATGTCATGTGTAGTGTCAGAACAATCTCCTGAGTTATGAGCGTAACATTCACCCTCTATGCATACATAATCTGGTAAATATTTCTTCATACCAGGGTCAGTATTCCATCTTAAACACCCGTTGCCTCTAGCAGACCAATGGTCTTGTAACGATTGTCCTACTTTACTAAACTGACCACACCAAAAACAAATTTCAATATGACAATGACTTAAAGCGTTACATTGCTCGCTACGTTGTAATGGAGTAATACAACACGGACAATTGACAGAACCTTTTTTGACTTTTTCTACTATTTGCCTACAAGCCTCAAAAGGGTCTATATCTTTATTAATCAAAAAATAGTCTGAATCATCTTGACGAGTATAGAAACTCTTGTAAAAAAAGTAATTTTTCTCGTGTGGGTTTATACTCTCATATGTTTTACACCTAGAACATATACTTTCTTTTGTGTTTGTTTCCAAACCGCAAGTAAAACAGTAATACACACTACAATACACACATTCATAAACACTACCATATTCAAGAATATCATCAAATACCATCGTATTTTTACACCCAGGACAATAATCAACACAGTAATCAGAAAACATATAACTATTTTTAGCATAAGAGTAAATTAAATACTTGTCTTTTAACACTGATTTTATAAAAAGGTCACTGTATTCCTTTTTACATTCTTCATATGGATACTGACAACAAATCGATGGTTTTGCTTTTGATATAGGTATCGTTTTGATAATTTTGAAAATACAAGTAGTACAGATACGGTGTTTTTCATCATAACAAGGTTGTTTTATAGTGTGTTTGGCCTCTAAACATATACAACATTCTTTGTCTTCTTTGTTGGTGTATTTTGGCATAGCTATACTATATTTACAAGAAATTTTTTCCTCTGTATATACGCAAAATAGGTAAAATATTTTTCTAGGTATAATACAATGAGCTCACCTGCTTTCAGTAAGAATAATAGCACTATAAAACGTGGACAGATATTAAGCTGTATAATTGATATGGGAACTAATAGAATTACAGATTTAGGCAATCCAATAGCTACTCAAGATGCCACTCCAAAATTCTATGTAGACCAACAAGTGGCGAATGGAACACCTACTCTTACAATTACGTTGTCTGGGACTACCTGGAATATGTTTTTACTGGACCAATTTGGAACATTTGATATCATAGTATCAAATATAATATCAGGAGGGGCAAATGCTAAATTTACAGTAATGAAACCAGAAGCTTCTAGAAATGCTAGTATCCAACGCTGGGGAAGTAACGCTGGTAGTACTACTTTTGAACGTTTAGAGATGAGATGGTTACCTAATAGTGGTATTGAGATAAGAAAGAATGGTGCTGGACACGATGGACAGTATAAACTTAGATATTTTTCTGTTTAATTTCTTACAACCCAGCTTTTTGAAGAAAGTAGTAATATCTTGGGTTTTCTTCAAGATGTGCCAAAACTATTCTAGCAAGTGTATGAAAATTGTGTTTAATGACATTTTGATGCTCCATTTCCACGTTAAGCCCTATCCAGAATTCTCTGAATGGTGTCAATCTGTAATCAACTTGGAAATATTTACCAAGTTGCTTTGCTTTTACTTGTGTTACTTTCATAGTATTTACTTACTATATACAATGAAAATAATTTTTAGTTAATTAAAATTCTTCTTTTTTTCTTCTTACTCTTTTTGGAACTGTTTCTTCTTGTGTGATTACAACGTCTTCTTGTAAGTCATTTTCATCAAATTCAACTTCTTCTGTTTCATCTTCTTCCTCGTCTTCAAAAGCATATCCTGAAATATTATTTTCATTTGTATAAGCCTTTAGCTGTATAACAGACCAAGATACACCAAAACTATTACCTACAACCCAAAGTCCTGAACATTGTAAAATAGTCTCTACTTTACTTCTCGGGGACAGAATTTCATCACAGTTTTCAATAGTCATTTGAACCTTTGGATACTTCCCATCAACCTTTTCTGCTTTATATACATCAGTTGAGAAATCATTACCAGAAGTCCAAAGTTTAGCTTTCAATCTTGATGGATATTTATCAGAATTTTCTCCATTTTCATCCTCGTAGTGCTTAATATAAGACTTGTAAAACTCTCTTAAAATTTCCTTACTTTGTTTCTTTTTGAATAGTTCTTTTGAGTTCTTTTCAGCATAGTCCAATATTGCTTCTTCGAGGTCTTCAAAAATTTTAACTACTTTTGGATCTACTCCTTTAAGAGAAAAATCCAAAGAATACTTGATTTCACCAGTGTCCGGTGAAACATACTTGCTAATACCAAAAGGAAGTTCCATTTGTGGCAATTGAACTCTGAATACAGAGTTATTATAACTTGCAAAAACTGATTTTCCTTGATATTTATTTACTTTAACTGTGTCTGATAGCTTGAATTGTTTGATGTCAATGTTTACTGCCTTAACGATTTTTGTTGCTGTTGTCATTCTTTTTATAACTATTAAAGTTTTTTTTTATTCAAGCCCTTGTGATGAAAATGTTATTCCACATACACTGTCTATTTGTAAATTCTGTTAATAAAAGCGTCCCTTTTTCTGTATAATACTCTGTATATATACCTTTCTTATTCTTAAGAGTTACTTGTAAGATTTCGTCGTTTAGCTTAATTGTTGTTTTAGTATCATTAATCCCTATTAGAATTCCTGAATGATACTTGTAATACGTATATTTTTCATTGGTTGGATTGACTACGTCAATTTTGCCTTCATTCTTATTGTATGTTTCAAAACTACCATCTCTTATATTATTTATAGTAAGTATATCTCTTGAAATCTTACATTGAAAATTGTTGTTGTCAAAGTCAAATCTTGAATAATCTGGTGTATTTAAACTGACATTTAAAGTGTATATATCCTTGTCATATACAATCTTGTTTTCTGCGAAAAGAATATGAACCGTTTTATACTTGTTTGAGTAAGACATCTAATAAGTATTAAAAATTCTATTTCAAGTTGTTTTTTTTCTAATGTTAA
>Ga0222712_10008018_pt1 | contig 10080 bp, 14 predicted proteins | sample C33_657DmetaG_FD_165043 | JGI IMG/M metagenome (GOLD analysis project Ga0222712, IMG submission 165043) | Estuarine water microbial communities from San Francisco Bay, California, United States - C33_657D | ecosystem: Environmental > Aquatic > Marine > Unclassified | place: USA: California...
TTAAAATCATATCAGCCTGAGAAGTCTGAATGAATAATAGTGAATCATTGTTCATAATATTACGTGCTGCACATAGGAATTTTAGAGGATCATAGTTATGAGCAAATACATTTTGTGCTGTGATAATATCATATGTTTTTAAACATTCAACCACGAAGTCCATGTCAAAATATTTCATGTATACCGTATGGTTCTTAGACGACATCTCATATAGATTTTCGGCAGGATCAATACCGTATGTGTGTAATCCTTTTTCTTTATAATAGTCAAGTTGTGTGCCATCATTGCAACCAATGTCAAGTACATTATTTGGATTAATAGCATTTGTGAAATTGAAGTATTCTTTGGTAAAATCGGAAAACCAATCAAAGTGTTGTTTCATTGTATTAGATGTGCCAGAAACATACAGATATTCTTTGAACATAAGTTTTGGATTAATAGCATGAGTTAACTGGACATGATAACAATTTTCACACCTATTAATAGCCAGAGGAAATTCTTCTTGAATATCTTCTGGACGATCTTTATATGAGTTAGCAAGAGGTTGAGCACCTAAGTCAAGAGTTAACTTCAGATGATTAGAACCGCAGGCTAGACACTCTTTCAGTTCAACGGAATTTTGTTGGGAAAACACGTGTCATCTCCTTCTTACCAAACTTTTCGAAGACAGTCATACTATCATAGAAAAATACACTTGTCAAGTCTTTACCTATCTTCTTCTTATGTTCTAATGCAGTATCTAACTCATTAATCCAATTTTCATGAATAACATCAATATAACCTTTAGCATAATTAATAAAAGATGATTTCACACCATAACCACCACCATTATGAGGCATATAACTGGTATGACAATCTTCACAAATATAGATACTACCTATTGGCATTTTAGCAAATACTTTTTCAAATGTGAGAATCTGTTGGTCCATGGTATGACCACCATCATCAATAAAGATATCAATAGGTTTATTATATGATGATAAGAATTGATCCCAAAACTCACCTGAACCCTGATCACCAATAACTACATTAATATTCTTAGCATCATATTTGAGATTTGTACATTCAGGATCAATATCAATACCTGTTATATTAGCACTACCACCAAAATAGTCACTCCACATTTCAAGTGATCCACCTTTTTGAACACCCACTTCAATTAGATTTACAGGTTTACCTCGATACATATTAAGGTGCCTTTCATAAATCTCAAAATATGGTACCCATTTGTCCGAAGAATGATTTACATTATCAAAAAATCTTTGTAGAATTGCTGTCATAGTTGAATCCATTCTGGGTTATTAAGTGACCATTTAGTTACTTCATGTAGTCTTTCTCTTAGTCCAATTCGTGGTTCCCATCCAAGCCTTTTCATAAAAGTTCCATCAAGAGAATATCTTAAATCATGCCCGGGACGGCTGGTGTGAAAATCTACCATTTCATATATAGGATCTTTTTCTTGTGCTTCAGCAATAATTTTTACCATTGAGAGGTTGTCAATTTCTTCTTTACCAACAACATTAAATTTAGGACAGCGAACACCAAGACTATTCATATGTTTTTTGATAATTTGATTTTGTTCTTCATTTATGTGTAGAAGAAAATACATTGCTTCTGCTACATCTTTAGCATTAATATAGAATCTACTACCCGCTCGTGTTTTAGATGGGTCAGAATGTATATGGATTTTCTCATTATCACGGATCTTCTTAATGCACATAGGAATAAACTTCTCTGGGTGTTGACGTTCACCAAATACATTCATCGTATGGGTAACAAAAATTGGTAGGTTATATGTGTTTTCATAGGCTACACAGAATTCTTCAGCAGCTGCTTTAGATGCTGAATATGGATTAGTTGAATTATATCGATCATATTCACCGTATAGTACACCATCAGGAGCAGAACCAAAAATCTCATCTGTTGAGAAGTAAATCACTCGTTCTAAGTTCTTAAGTGTTCTAGCATAGTCTAATAGATTGACTGTTCCTAAAGTATTATCCATTAGAAATTCCATAGGATGACTAATAGATCGATCTACATGACTTGATGCAGCTAAGTGAAGAATAATATTAATATCACCAATAAAGTTAGATGTTAGTTCACGAATCTCTGCTTTAAGATCATGCCACACAATCTTAACTCTTTTTTGTGTATCTTTAGGGTATTTCGACACAACAGAATGTAACCGATTGAGATTACCGGAATAATCTAATCGGTCAAGAGAAATAATTTCCCAATCTGTTTGTTGTAGAAAAAGATCAATGATATGATGCCCAATGAAGCCGGCACCACCGGTAATAAGAAGTCGTTTAGTCATTATGAATTCACCTGTATTATTAATAGACTATTATTTCACCAAGGCCCTGATCGTGACCTGCTCGTCAGCGTATTTATAATCGATATTATAACGATCCTTCATATATTTTGGAAACCAATCTTTCATTAGATATTCCATTTCTTTGAAAGCATTAGTCTTATCATACCAGCTTTCACGCCTCATATGTTTTATCGATACATCATGAACCACATGTGCAGTCTGCCTGAGGTAATAACACAGGATCTTATCGATGCCCCATTCGGACTCATTATACACGTAATCTTCTAGTAATGTCAAGACTTTTCTAAAGATATCTTGCCTGTAAAATGGCACTCCCATCTCTGTAAAATTAGTTTCAGAAAAGATCCAATCTTTATTCTGCTGAAGACATGGATATACCGTCCATGATGTTAGAGATTGTTGAAATAGTCTAAAGTCATTTTGTCTGGCTAATTCTAATGCTCGATTGACAGACTGGATATCTGTACAATAATCATCATCCCAATATCCAATATAGTCAAAGTTTTCCCAATGTATATTCTTTGTCTTAAGAAAATCTAGTAGTTCAGGTAATTGTTTCCACTTATGGCGAATAGGATAGTGAAAGAAATGATCATATGAATCTGGCTCTGGTTCATAATCATCTTTGAATCCAATAATAACAGTTTTATATGTTCTATCCGGACTTGTAACTCGCCAATGATTGTTCTTATCATATTCATCATCATAGAACATTGAGCATCCGGTAGGAGATATAATCAATGCATTATTTTCCATTCATAACACCCTTATATACATTCTTATCAAACCAATTGAGAAACTTATCTTTATCAAAAAACTTATTCTGTTTTTGATAATCTGCAAACATAGGCTGAAGATACATTTCTTCATAAAGATCAGGATTATCATCAATCTCTTTAATTGCTTCAATGAATAGATCATCATCTTGATAATCATGCCAATTTAAGAATGCTTTAGTATTAAAGTCACATTCAATTGTCGGACTACCCCAGTAAATAGGTACAGTTTTGGCACAAAGAGCTTCATATAGTTTTTCAGTAGCATATCCAGGATAACTGATATTTTCAAAACAAAGATTGAATTTATATGAATTGAGAAATTTTAGTTTTGCGGAGGTCGATTGTTCGCCTCTAGGCAAAACATAACCAATATTATTGTAAAGAGGACCACCAGATGCTACTCCTTTATATTCATTAAGTTTATTAAACCAATCATTACGTTTTTGACATCCACCATTCTTGACAACAAACGAACAAAATGTTTTATTTGCTAAAAGATCAGTCGTGTTTCTGTTGATATTACTTGTGTTAGGAACATCACGGAAATGATTATCATAGTCATAAATTACATATAATGGTAATCTATAATTTTTACCATCAAATGTATCATGATCAAATGAGATTGAATAATGACATCTGTAATTCCAAGGTCGTTCATTTTCACCAGTATAAAAGATTTTAATACAATTGCGATTATCATAGTTGGTGTTATTAGTACCAAAATTCTTATCACCAAAAATAAGATAGTCGGGATTCTGATCGTCTCTAATTACTTGATACTTTTCTGATAATATTTTGGTAAAGAAGTTTTCAATAGCACCGAAAGTATCAGTAAATCCTAATTTAACGACACGAAGTGTTTTCAAGCTATTCATAATTTAACCTATTTTGTTGTTTAATCCAATCATATGTTTGTTTTAGACCATCTTCTAGTGAATATTTTGGTTTCCATTTAAGTTTTTCTTCAATAAGACGATTATCAGAATTGCGACCACGAACACCTTGAGGTCCAGTAATATATTTCTTCTTTAATGTTTTATTGTCAAAATAACAAGCAATATCAACCAGTCCATTGATAGTGACCATTTCTTCTGAACCAATATTTACTGGACCCATAAACTCTGATTTCATTAGCAATCGTGTAGCATCAATACAATCATTAATATAAAGAAATGATCTTGTCTGTTTGCCATCACCCCAGATTTCAATCTCTTTATCAGACGTAATAACTTTACGGCAGATAGCAGCAGGTGCTTTTTCTCTACCTCCTTGCCATGTTCCTAATGGACCGTAGATGTTATGATAACGAGCAATACGAACAGGAATGCCATAGTTGCGATTATATGATAAATATAGTCTTTCACTGAAGAGTTTTTCCCAACCATATTCACTGTCAGGATTTGCCGGATATGCAGATGATTCTTCACAGTTTGGATTATTTGCATCAATTTGATTTTCCTCAGGATAAATACATGCTGATGATGAATAAAAGATTTTTGTATTATTTACCTTGTTATATTGATTGAAAGACTTGACCGCATCAAGAACATTGAGATTAATTGTAGCAGAATTATGCATTACATCAGCATCATGTTCACCAGTGAAGATGTAGCCAGCTCCACCCATGTCAGCAGCAAATTGATAGATTTCATCGAATGGTTTGTCAAACTGTGTGTCAAAAATTTGATATGTATTTCTATTTACCCCTGCATAACTAATAATTTCATGGACGTTTCTTTGGGTGCGAAGATCACTAAGGACAAAATGATCTGCATTAGTTTTTGAATATTCTGGCTCTTTGATATCTACTGCTCTTACCCAATAACCTTCTTCTTTGAGTCTATTGACCATATGATTGCCAATAAACCCACCGGCTCCACAAACTAATGCTGTTTTCTTATTTGTCATTTATCACCTCTTATACCACATCCAGCAATCATTTGATACCATGATAGGAGTACCAATCTTCACTTCACGTCGAAACTTACCGAGAGCTTCTTTGACATGTGTTAGATTATGTTCATTACCACAGAAGATTCCGTTATGTTTTAAAATTTTATAATACTTATGTAGATTATCATAGATATCAGAATGAGCATGAATACAAACAACATTACAGTGCTGATTTGTATAGTCGAGGCTGAATCTATCTTGATTTTCCATATTCTTCTTTAGAACTGTCTCATAATCATTTGGATCACCTTTTTCTTGTGAAATGATACCATATACTTTCTTTATTTTCTTTTTTTCATCAAGATTTAGCATATGGTAGGCATTTTCACCTTTCATTATACCAACATCTAAGATTGTAAGATTTTCTTCTTTAAGTCTGGTAATATAGCGAAATATACCATGTGAAACAATATCACTTGGTGGCCAAATTCCCATTTGTTTTGATTGTTCTATTGTGAACATATCTGGATTCATTAAAACATTATCAAGCATATAATTCCTCAATCTTTCGTTTCAAATCAGGTATACGATCCCATTGATGCACAATAGTATATAGATTACCGCTTGTCGTTTGAACCATACCATCAACTCTAATATTAGGCTGAACATCTTCATATTTCATTTGATATTCAATAAGTTTTGATGGATTACCCAATACCTCTTTACCTATATCACCTGAGCCAGACTTAACTGCTTCAATTGTAGTGCCAAGCTGAATTGCCCATGAATCTGAATTAGAAGTAAAATATGTCTCTGTGCTAAATGGATGAATAGATGTAATAAAGTTAAATACTGCTTGATCAACAATAGGAATAGGACGATTGATTGATAATTGGAATAGAAGAAGAAATATACTTTTCATAACTCGGGCTTCACCTGCAATTGTTCCAACATTATAAATCTTTTCATCTTTTAACATATTATGAAAATATGGACCAAATGCTTGATATAGATTTTGATTACCCCATGGTTCATTCTTATACCTTATTCCTTCAGATGAACATACCATTGAATGTAATGTAAGGTTAGATTCTAACCAATGTGACGGATTATTTTGAAAGATAACATCACGTGTATCAGTGGTAATAATATATCGATAATCATTTTTTGTTTGATTAAGTGTATTCCACATTTGAAAAAATCTTTGAACATGAGGAACACTATTATTATTAGATATTACATCTCCATTTTCTTGTTTCTGTCCATATAAGGATAATTCTATACCATTTTCTGTAAGTTTATCAATAGTTTCTTTAGTCATATCAGTGCCGACAAGAACTACATCGCCATTGAATTCAGATTTACGAATAGAATTGACCCAATACTTTAGTTGATCCCAAGTGTATCCAGATGCTCCACCAATGATTAAATCTTTGAGACTCCTATTGTCGTTAAGGCTCCTATTGTCGTTTAATTCCATGGATATTTTCCTCCATAATATGTTTTGATGATTTCGTTTCCACGTTTAAAGAAATCCATATCTCCACCATAAGCCTTCTGTATATCTGGAAGACGATAATTGAGAGTATGTAATCCTGTTGTGCCAAAGTTAGTATGATTGAGGTGTTTAGTTAGAATGTTATAGAACCTTCGATCTCCTCCCCATCCTGAATGCCAGTGTTGTGATACTTGAATGAGGAAATCACGACGGAAACAATATGATGAAGTATCAACTAAATGTGCTTCACTATTACTACCTAAAGATTGAAAGATTGGCCATTTTCCAATAGATTCACAACAATCATGATCTAAGAATTTATCTTCATTATCATAAACATCACGTAAAGAATATGCCCAATCAAGATTCTTTTCTTCGATCTTATCAATTAATTTTTCTATGTGGTTTTCTTTCCACCAGTTGTCTTCATCCAGAAATGCCACATAATCTCCCTCAACCAAGTGAGGATATGCTGCATAAATGCGATGACCGTAAAACTTACCGCGGCCAGTATTATGCGGAGTAACTGTAATTTGTAGATTACTTTTGTCCAGATCAACTGAAATTTTATCATATATCACATCATTCCAGTATTCAGGTCCATCGATTACAATAAGATGTTTAATGTTTTTGTATGTTTGTTTAGCTACACTTTCACATGCTTGTTTGAGTTGAACTTTACCAATTGCGGGTGTAATAACTGTTACTTGTTTCTCAATTCGCAATTTCATTCATCATCCTCATTATCTATTTGAAGTAATGCTAGTATGAACATTGTTTAAAAATGCAATTATTAAGTTAAAAATCATCTCAAACGGGAAAACTGAAAATGCATTGAATCATAATCAGCTTCTAGTCCAAGATTAATGGCTCCTTCATCATACCAAAATTGAACAAACTTTTTATATTCTGGCTTAGACATTTGAGAGTTTTTCCATGATGTATGAAGTCCATTGCGGTCAGGATCAATATCGACCGCAATACCCCAAGAATGCATTGACCAGTTTGAACCACCACGCATCTTACGTACATTAAGACAACCACCAAAATAGTTGAGTCTCAGTTCTTTGATTTTTTCATAGCCATAAGAATCAAAAGTACGTTGCCAAATTCTTTCCATAGTATTCTTGACGAGTTTATGGCAACTATAACTTTTTAGTTTACTCTTTGTTTCCCAGGCTAAGACCATATCAAAAGGCAATTCACATTTGACTTGATTGGTGCCTGGTTTACCATAAAATTCCATACAGTTTTTTTGAAGTGGCCAAGCAACATGAAGTTCATTAATTTTCTTATCTGCTGTTTTTGGTGGTTCTAATTCAACGACTATATCACGCCAAACAGGAACTAATTTTGCTTCAAATACATCTTGAGCATATTTTGTTTGTGGACCTATTAGACCATCAATCTTACCAACTTGAATCTTATAGACAGAAAACAAAATCTGCTTTGCTGCTTGAATTCGTCGAGGTGTTTTCCAACCCTTGTCTTCAATTTTATATAGATCCAAAAGTTTATCAATAGCATCATATGTAGATGGTCCAATCTTACCGTTGATTGGACCATCATATAGTTTAGTATCTTTTAGAAACTTTTGTAGTTCAGTATCAATATTAACTGATGGCATAATAATTTCCTTCACATTTTTTCATTGCTAAATTATATATGTTACATTTTATTTACATTTTATTTCCAGTATTTCATTCGATTATTAATGAGTCTTTCTGCTTCTGCTAACCTTTGTGTTTGTAATCGTTGAAAAAATCTCACAAACACATTAGGTTTTGTATTCATAACTTTTTCTTTGGGTTTATTTGAAAGTTCTGTCCATGTCGACATCGTTTTTATCCTTTATTTGAAAAATTGACATAACAATAAACAGGTAATCCCAGCTAGAGATTACCTGCAAATTAGAATTATAATATATTAAGTTTTGATATCGATTTTTTGTGGCTTTTTATCTTCTGAAATAAATCGCTCTAGCCAAACTTTCAACATACCATTAAGTAGTTCAGCGTTTTGAACTTTGACTGTATCTGCTAGTGTAAATGCCCGAGTAAAAGCACGATTAGCAATACCTTTGAAGATATAATCATTTGATGCATCATCACCAGTAATTTGTCCTTTTACAGTGAGTATTTTATTTTCCAAAGTAAGTTCAATATCTTGCTTACCAAAACCAGCTACAGCTACTTCAATAACATAAGTATTTTCACCAGTCTTACGAATATTGTAAGGCGGATATGTGGAGATTTTAGGAAGGGTTTCAGAGAATGATGCCAGACGCTTGAAGATATCATCAAATCCAATGGTATCTTTTGTGAGACGTGAAAAACCGAATGGGTCTGTTAGAATATTGTAGTTTGTCATATTGTTAACTCCTTTAAAGCAAGTTAGTATTTTAAGTGTGTTCCTCTAGTTTAGCAGGAACTTTAGGGCTGGGTTACGCAATATCTGTCATTCCCCAGTATCTGTATTTATAACACAAAAAAATTGTGTTGTCAAGTGTTATTAGACTCCTTCGTCGTTAGATGTTAACATCTAACTAGCATCAAAAGTATCTTCAGATCCAGAAGCTACAGAAGTGCAACCGGAAACACTATCACCTATTCTTCCTATACCTTTAGTGTTAGCAAAAACTTTTGGCGATCCAACGGCTATGGGTGCTTGGTGATTTGGACAGGGTATAGGCGGCAATTTATGAGAATCGTTATTATCTCCCTGTCTAGAAACTCCAATTCCATTTACAAAAACATCAGGACTTCGACCCTCTCTTGCAGGCGTACTACAGTGAATAACGTCAATATCAACTAAATCACCACGACATACAGCAGGCATTATCTTTTCTCCCGTTTCAACAATTCTTTTAATTTATCACAGTAACCTTCAATTTCCTGATGTTGTTCTTCTGTATGTGGATCTTCATGAGCATCAGGTAAAAACTTAATTACATTATCAAACTCTAAAGGAATATCTTCATAGTTATCGTATGTAATGAGTTCTTTACCTTCTCTAATAACAAATTTACCCTTCATCTTTTAAGATTCCTTCGTCCTTTTTATAACCTTTGCTCATAATTTTAGGATTCAAATCGATTCTTGGTGCTTGTTGTATAATATGTTTATCACTACCAATATAGATGGCCTCTTTTGCTTTGATGTCGATATTTTTAGCATCAAGTGACAGAGTTTCTGGTGTAGTGATCTTAACATTTTTATTGCCTTGAATAGTTACACAATTATTATGATCTACATATACTGTGACACCACCTTCAACTTCAATGAGTGTTGGACCAGATACTTTAAGTTTCTGCACCTTGTTTAGATAGTGAATCTTTCCTTGGTCTACCTGCTTTTTTCTTGGCTGTTGTTTCTGCTGTTTGAATTCCTGTTGATCCAAACCCGCCTTCTCGATCTGTTTTTGTTGTGGGTTGCGTTTGGGTTTCTTCAATGTCATATTTTTCATCCTTAATTAGTTCCGCTTGACAAATTCTATCACCATTATTAATCATTAGTCCATTATCAGACATATTATATAGAAGAACAAAAACTTCTTGAACATAATCCGAA
>Ga0222712_10008019_pt1 | contig 10080 bp, 13 predicted proteins | sample C33_657DmetaG_FD_165043 | JGI IMG/M metagenome (GOLD analysis project Ga0222712, IMG submission 165043) | Estuarine water microbial communities from San Francisco Bay, California, United States - C33_657D | ecosystem: Environmental > Aquatic > Marine > Unclassified | place: USA: California...
TTTTCTACTGCTAGGTTACGCAATTCTTCTGACACAAATTTGTCTTTGATAAACAAGTTTTCTGCCGAAATCTTACGACTGATAGGCATGAGCAAGTCCAAGTAGTCTACTAATAGTACATCTGCTTTGTGTCCCATTTTAATTTCATACTCTTTGAGATAACTGCGTATGTCGTTAGCTGTCTTGCCCGATGGCATATACTTGACCTGTAGACTGCCTGACTTTTTGCCAATCATCTTAACTTTCATTTCAACTTCATCAATGTTCTTAAACACTTCTCTAGTGGGAATTCCAGTGATCATGCTGTCAATACGCATAGATACCAGTTCTTCTGAAAGTTCTAGTGTAAGATAAACTACATGAAGACCCTGTAAGGCCCAATTGACGCCTAGGTTAGCCAAGAACAAACTCTTACCACCACCGGATCCTGCACAAAAAATATTAAGTTCACCTCTATTCATACCACCGAACAGCTTGTCATCGATGGCTTTCCAACCCGTAGATATCTGCCCGTTTTTATCTTTGATACGTAGTAATCTAGCACGAGGATCAGCAAAGTAATCTGTACCCATGTCTTTATTAAGACCAATCTGTACTGCTTTCTTGATCTTGTCTTCTACTGTGCCGTACTCACCCTTTTCCAACATATCTGCTGATTCAAGGATAGCACGTTCTAAACCCTTGTGTCTAATAAATGTTTCAAAGTCTGTTAGTAGCCAATCATAGTGCTCATCACGCAATTCTGTAGCAGGTTTAAAGTCTGCTCCACAGGCTGCGTTAATGATATCTAGCGTGGGCATCACTGAATGTTCTTTAACGTATTCATTTAGAAACTCAGCACCTTTTTGTAACTTGCGATCAAATAGTGTGTGATCAAAGATACTTTGGCAACGTGCGAATGTGGCAGCATCAGCCAGCATCATTTCTAAATAGACTTTTTGTATTTCGTAACCGTAATCGACGTTTTGTTTCATTATACTATTATACTATCTTTAAACTGACAATTCAATGTGTTTGACAGGATTCCATTTGTAATCCCATACACGTTGTTTGGTGTGATATAAAACTGCACCAACTGCACTAGTAGGATCCCCAGGCATGGGTAAACTCCAGCGATATTTCCACATAGGCTCAACAATTTTTTTATTGGCTTTGCTGTTCATGGCACAGCCGCCCATATAGACTAAGCAATCTGCACCAGTTAACTTTTGAGCCAGCTCGTGTACCATTTGAATGTTGCGTTCAAATACTGCCTGTACTGCGGCTGCTATGTCGCATTGGTCCTGTAGATTCTCTATAGGATAAGGCCAATCTAAAACCCCACGATGCAGATTACGTTGTAGATTGATTGGAGGTAGTATATAATCTAGTACATCTCTATAGTAACGATCGGGATTTCCGTTATCACTCATTTGCTGAAACAAGTGTTCTTGTTTGATTGGTTCAAGCCCAACTAGTTTAGTAAATGCACTATAAAGTAGACCTAGACTATGTGGATAACGCTTAGACCATACCTTACGCATTTCTCCGTGTTTAGCTTCCCAAATTGTAGCACAGTCCCATTCTCCTATAGCATCCAATACTATAATTGCCGCATGATTAAATGGACTAGTATAATAACCAGCGGCAGCATGGCTACCGTGATGGGGAGTATAACGTAGTTGAGCGTAACCTAACCCCGAACGCTTGAGGTAATTCTTTGGCATTACAGACCAGTCAAGGGCTGTGGTATATTGGCCAGCATACCATTGCCTAGTTTTCTTGAGCCAAGGATTCTCATACCAAAAAATAGTATCAGGACCACCATTGGCAATAAATCTACGGGTTACATCGCGATCTAATTCATCTGTAGGAAAAAATTCCCAATGTTTTAGTTTATGTTCTTCAAACACTGCAAGGCTACTGCCGTGATTGAGTGCGTTTATGCCCCAGACTTTCATTTGTAGATAAAGGGATCCTGCTCCCTTAACTCCTTCATTCGACGTTTATGATCTTGACGATCTTTATACCAACGCCAGGGTCTGAGTAAAAAATTTAAAATATGTTTCATTCTTTATCCTTGAACCATTGCTTTGCTCGCAATTGAATTTTTAAACTATTTGACTCTTTAGCTTGTCTAATTAGATATAGAGTTGCCAAACGTCCAATTTTTACAACTGCATCGTTTACATCTTTTACGCCATCTGGCCAATCAGGCATACTCACTGACCAGCCTAGTTCTATTGCCTGCTCTACTGTGCGTGGACCTTCGTGATCCCTATCCGGTACTAAGACAATTTCCTTGCCTAACTGTCGTAACAGCCAATTTTGACTGTCTTTAATTTCTGCTCCTAGCAAAGCACATCCATCAATACTTATCGCATCAAACGGCCCTTCACAAACAATCACGAAAGATTTACTTTGGTATTGCTGATCTAGATTAAAAACATAACCTGGTTGCTGTTCTGAAATAAACTTAGGCTTGGCATCGTTAGTTGCTCTAGCAGTCCAGCCAACGATTTTTCCATCTTTGTAAAAGGGAATAATTACACGATTTTTAAATCCAACTTTATTTGTCCAGTAAAACGGATAAGAATACGGATCAATATGTCGCACATTCCTTAGATAACAAAACACATTGATTAATTCTTGCTCGGTATTTTCCCAACCTTGTAGTTCAATCCATGTCGACCATTCTTCTAAACTCTTGGCGTCCATTGGCAAAGCACGTTCTTCAAATGTTGGAGCAAGTTGTTTAGTTTCTGTAATAGGGGTTGAGTTAAGACGTAATGCTTCTAGTCTTATTTGAGTAATAGTATCATCGGGAACGTTTAAGTCCCGCATGAGTTTATTCAGTTTTGCACTGATAGTCCTACCTGGTTGCCACGATGCTTTGAATCCACAATTAAAACAATGGTAACTGACAGCATCACCGCCGTTGATAATAAATCCGCCACGTTGGCGTTTATCTCCGCAACAAGGTGCATTAAAACTTATCCAACCGCTTGGCGTATTTTTTCGTTTAGGTGGTAGATATGACAGTAGTGTATCTGTAATAAGACTCATGTCATATTGTAACAGTTATACAACTACTTTGTCAATCGATCCGGCACTCTTGTGAAAACCAATTCTAAAATAACTATAGTCCGCAACAGAAATATTAGTCCATGTTAGTGTGGTGCTACTTGGACTTGATATAATAATTGGTCCTACAATTTTTGGAACGTCGCGATATGACTCGTGAGTTATAGTAGTATGCTTAGTAGCTTCTAGCCATATTTCACCAACAAAGCCAGTCATATGTACATTAAGATCTAGATCAGTTGTTGGTACAGCTTCGTAAAACTTGGTAGGTATAGAGCTACTATAATAGGTTGTAATAAGAGCAGTTGCTCCGGTAATCACTGGATAGAAACTAGTATGGGTTTGGGTTGGGCGAGTTACAGGTAAAGCATCACCTACTAATTCAATAGTGCCTTTAGCACCAAAGAGTGTGTCACCGTATAGCATTAGGTCATTGTCGTCGCCGTCAACACCTGTTACACTAAATTTAAAAAATTGACCATTTAAACTAGCCAAATCACTTTCAAGAATAGTTGTCTTTGCCAATCCCTTTGATGTTGTTTGATCAAGGTTAGTAAGTGTCTGAGTAAGGATACTTTGCCCAGATACATCCATAATATTTAGAGTCAATGTGTAATCACTTAGATCAATGCGCTTCTGGTCTGGATTCTTTACGTCAAACTCTAAGACATTGTCAATGCCTTTATATATTTTTATATTTCGCTGATACACGTTTTTAAACTCCACATGAAATCCTGCCAAATCTGCTAACAGTTCAATTCTATTTGGATATAAATATGTTGAGATTTTTTGCATACCAGCAGGACCTTTATTGTATATTTATGGCAAAACTAAGAGACGATATTGAAGAAAAACTACCGTTTATCAGCGTTATTAACTACGGCGGTGACGAGTTTGTTGGACTCATTATCAATCAAGATCAATATGTAACTAGTTTTTACGATTTAAACTCTATACGCACTCCTGAGGAAAAAACACTGTTTTTAGAAATAGGAGAAATATGGTGGTGGGAAAGTAACAGACAATTTCCAATCACTATAATTTGTAGAGAACAGATACAGCCGTTTGCTTACGCTATTAAAACGTTTAACAGCAAAGATGTTCGTATAATTCTAGGCCCAACCGTAAACTTAATGAATCTTACACTAAAACGTGTAAAAAGAAAATCAGTTCAGTTGGTTAGGAAAACTCGGTAGAAACACCTTCACAAATTAAATTCATTTGTATCACAACTACATGTGCATAGGCAATGGCATGTGCCTTTTTAAAGTAGTACTCACCATTCTCTGGCTTCGTCCAAATCTCCGTCCCAATCTCCGTCCAAGTCTTCCCAACGAGGTGCCTCTTCGCGGGGCGGATCAAAGCGAGACACATTGCCAATTCTTCTATACTCCGCGGTTTCATCTCCTTCATCAATGAGGTGTGCCCATTGACGTGGAACAGTAAATCTGTGAATTCTTTTTGCTCTAGTAGATCCCATAGTGGTTCAGTCTCCATTAACTGTTTGAGATGCTCTTGATCTCTTACTTTTTCATAGACACTTACATTCAAAAAGTCTATCTTAAAATAACCCCTATCTTCTGCTTCTTTGTAGTCTATTGTACTTAGTCCGGTTATAGGATTGTACGGGATAGAAGTACAATATATGCCAGTATTGTGCTTTTTAAAAGTACTATTATCTTCTATTGCCGCAGTGACATACTTGAAGTGCTCAAGTGCTTGACTACGATTTGCAAAGTCAATATCAATATCAGGCATTTTTTCTCTCTAATCGCTTCCATTGTTGATATTTTTCAATATCATTTTGTCCTACATAATGCTCGCCTGTTTCAAGATCTATCAGCATCCATTTTTCAGGGCACTTAGTATGAACTACTAAATCAATAGGAAAATCCAATTCAGCTACGTCTTTTCCATCTTTAAGTGTACGTCTTTTCATAGTTTCGATTCCTTGACTACTTGTTTTACTAGTTCAACATCACTAGGATACTTTTTAAATTTGTTTACCCAGAACGGTGGATCAATTTGCTGTGCAACAGTGTTCAATTGCTCGTCGCTAAACTTACTTAACATGTTTCTTCCACTATCACAGTTTAACAATAACCACGGACTAACTTTTCCATCTCTAACATCAAATGTTGCACGATTAAGGCTCACATACAAAAAATAATGATTCCATTCAGCGGAATTTTCTTCAGCCCACTTTAGCATATGAGTTACTGATCGTTGTAAAGCAGTTTCAACTGTTTCAGTTTTGATCAAATCTAATACGTATTTGTCGTAGAGTTCATCTCTGCACCAGTGATCTAATTTTGCACCTGAAGTAACAACATAATCAATAAATCTGTCTGGATATAAGGGATTGACATTGTTGACAAAACTGCCAAACTTTACAAACGCATTGTAGTAAGGGCTTCTTGCAAATTCGTCATAAGTCTTAGTACCGTTAAACTTTTGAGTTTTTTGAAAGAACCTATTGAACGCATCGTAACCAACCTGTACATGTCTTTCTGTTTTAGCCAATGCCCGACGTTTTTGTTCACAGACATGCACAAACAAAGTTTTTTCTTTCATAAACTTTGTTTGACAGTACTCACACTTATAAGGTTTATCTACTGACAAGTTCATCATTTCATTCTATAGGCAATCTGCCCTTCATCCATTCCGTGTGCTCTAGCAATGTCTTTGACTTCTTTATCTGTCATGACCATGCTCATTAACTCCAGCTCATCGTCTTTCTTTTCTGGATACAAATGCTCTAATAGTTTAATACGTTTGTTGGTTACTTTCTTTTTATGTCCAATCCATTCGTGAAACATTATCTGTTTGCTTTCGTGACTGCACATAGCCAACGACTGCCATAAAAGTTTAGGATGTCGTCCTAGACTAAAGAAGTGTTTATTAAAGAATTCATTAGTCGCTAGTACAAAATGTTCTTGTAGTTCTCTGTTATTTGACTTAACTGAACTCATGTAACGATTTAACAGAAAAAATGCCACACTCTTACGTTGCTCATCTGTAAGTTCGTCCCACACTTCTTTTGCACCTAGATCAAGTGCTCCAAGTATGTCTTTTAATTCTAGTTTATCACTCATCGGTATTAGCTACAATTGAAGCATCCCATGCTAACACAGTACGCTCGCCCTGACCTTTCCACGGATATACAGTATGCGGCAAATAGCTAGGAAATACAACCATTGCGGCAGGCTGGGGAGTAAATCTCCAAGTATCATTCATAATAAACTTAGTCACATCTCTAGTCTGAGGCATTCTAAAAAGAATTTGGCAATCAGAAGGTTTACTGTCAGGCGCCAGGTCCGGAACCATGACGTAGACGTTACCGCTGATATGTCCTCCTGGATGACTATGCATCTCTTGATAATCGCCTGGACCTTGTTTAATAGTCCAGATACTGTTAATTACAGGTTTACATAGTGTTAGATCAACAGTACCACTTTGTTGTGTTACTAATTCCATATAACCTTTACAAACCTGTTCAAGCCATGCAACTAACCAGGTAACATCAACATTAAGTTGATTAGGATAAACTTGTATTTGTTGACCTCCGCGGACACTGATGCCAGGATTGCCACTGTCATTCAACTCTGGATGCTGATGTAGTTGTTCACATAAATTAAAAATTTTACTATACTGGACTGGAGGAACATTGTCCATAGCAACTATTACAGGTTGAAAATACGCCACTTTCATTGTCATTTATTTTCCTTACTCAGGTTATACAGTAGTATAGCACGATCTAGAGTCTTTTGTAAAGCAGGATTGGTTTTTGCTGTTTCTCTAATATTTTTCCAAAGTCGACCTTCTTTTGCGTCTTTGTAGATCTTACTACCATCTCCGGGTTTGTTAGGATCGTAGTCCCAACCAATTGTTATTCTTGTACTAGGATCAGCACCAAATTCTCTAGCGTAGACAGTGTTACCATCTCGCTCATAGATGTATGTTGCTCCTGGTTTAAGTGTACCCATTATAAAATCCTATCTAAATGAATGATTTCGCTTTGTCTCGAAATTTCCTTGACAAAGTATGCACAGTTTGGTTGTTCAATTCCTGATAAAGGTGTAGCCAGTAACTGTCCATTTTTCATTTTAGGAAAATACCATTTTACGTCATTATAAAAGTTTACAATTTGTATGGGTTTAAATTCAACTCTAAAACTACTAAGTGGATTGAAAATTAATGCTTCAAATCCTCTATCGTTTAGACTAGTTAACGGTAATACCTCTATGTCACATGCACTGGTGCTGTCTCCAACTGCGATACACCAATCGATGGGCATTGTAACTTCATCGTCTCCAATTCTTAATACCATTGCTGGTGCGTTGAAACTTTCTAAGAATATCAACGGCATAAAAAAGAAATCCGGTTCTTTTGGATCACTGTTATCTAGCACTGCGAATCGTGTGCTGTCGTCTACTTCGTCTGGTAGATTATTAAGACTAAACGCCTTATTATCTAATGTTAAAATCTGCATATTATCCTTGCCAGTTAACCTTTTCTAATGTAAAAGGATACTTGGCCTCCTTGTAAAATTTTTTACGCTCTGTTAGGTGTCGCTTGGCGTATTTGCACGTGGAGGTAACATCCCAGATTTGGACAAAGTCCTTATCCTCTGCTTTACGGATTCCCCGTCCAATGCTTTGTATAACGCGGACAAAGCTCTTTCCGGGCTCCAAAAGAACCAGATTAAAAATCCTAGGGATATTAATACCCACAGCGGCCACACCGTAAGTCGCCACAATAATCTTATTATCAGTTGTCGCAACCTCATCATATTCTTCTTTCCTGTCTTTAGTTTTTACTTCGCCTGAAATAAACACAGAATCCTCTAACTCGTTGACTAGGAATTTCCCTGAGTCAATTCTATTAACAAGGACCAGTGTATTGCCTGATTCTGATATTTGCCTAATTAGTTTACTGATGTAGATCATACGATTTTCATCAGTCACTAGATATTTTAATTCCTCAGCATAGCTTTTAAATTCTGGGAGATCAATTAACTGTGCTACATTAACATGACAGTTACTTAGTACACCTTTTTCTTGAAGTTCGTGTGCTTTAATACTGCCAACTACTGGTCCAATACTGGCAAAGATACTTTCACTTTCAAATTTTTCTTTAGGTATAGTTCCAGTAAGTCCCCAGCGAATTCCTGCATTACAGAGATTTTGTGTTAGTAGACTTTTTAATACTTCTGCTTTGGCCATATGGACTTCGTCAACAATTACAGTCTTAACGCCGTCAAGAAATTCTGCAAGAGTTACAATACTGTGTTCCATATTCTTAGATTTTTTATCTAAAATATTAAGACTTTGCCAAGTGCATATTGTATGTGTCTTATTAAGATCTTTTCGATCACCGTAGTAGACACCAACGTCAAGCCCAACGTTAATGAAGTCTTCTTCTGTCTGTTCAACTAGACTTTTGTTTGGCACAATGGTAATTGTTCGACCAAATTTTTCTGTAACGTGAGCAAGAGTTGCTGTAGTAATAGTTTTACCTGCACCTGTGGCAATCTCTTGCAGACATTGTGTATTTTCTAAAAATCTGTTAATAGCGTCAACTTGGTAATCACGAAGCATAATAGGATTACCTTCATTAGGATGTCCCTTGGGCCAAGTCTTTCCAAGGTCTGCCCAGTAACTTTCAGTGACTGGAGTAAAATTAAACTGCACACTAGATCTTCTATCTTCAATGTCGTCAATTGAGATCTTTAAGCTGTGTAGTATTGGTAAAATTTGATCTAGTTGATTTAAATATCCAGTCCCACCTAGGCCGAACAAACTGACCATTCCGTCCCAACGTCCTAACTTATAAGCAGGATGATACTTGGCATACGGAATTTCGTACTTAAATGTGTTGGCTAATTTTTTTCTCGCATCGAGAGGCAAATTTTCAAATTTTATATTAACTTCGTCTTGTATGATTAGCTTTACACTCATAATGTTTTATGGTTTTCAAGTATAGATGGAGTGTGATGATAGGCAATGATAAGGTCGCAACAGTTTGCGTAAACTGCGGTCTTACTATATCTTAGAGCAGTACCAATTGAAATCACTGCTTTAGGTCTCCAGGCATTTTTTATGAAAAATTTTGGAATTTTTCCATTAGGAACACCGGCTATCAAAGTAGTATCATCTAACACTGCATTATACTTGTTACTTGAAATAATTGCATTAAATTCTTTTCCAATGTCAGTGCTATCAAGTCTAAAATAAATTCCAACACCGTCAAAAATTTCACATTTTTTCAGGCTACTATCTAAAATTTTCAGAATTTCTAGAGCTGTTTTTTCAACATTGTTTTCCCATGTAACTAGTATTGGGAATCTTTTAAGGTCTCGAAGGGTATTCAGCAACTCTGACAATTCATTTGTCCTTGAGTCAATCCATACCTTTGTGCCTGGCCTAGAAATTATGGTATTTTTTATGGAATTTTCGGTTTTTTCTGGAAATTCCGCATTGTACTGAAATTTAATGCGCCTGTCTTCAATGATATTTTCGTCTAACAAGCCGTCAGCACCAATGTCATTGATTAACAATTCCATATGGGGAGAACTGGTGAAATTTGCAAAATTCAATTTTTCGTAAATTTCATGAAAATTCCAAGATTTTATGGTTTTGTACAAATCTCTGACTTCTGCACTTATTTCAAAATCAAATTTTTCAAAATTTTCTACCACTGAGACAATATTTTTTTCTGTAAGGTCAATAAGATTGATTTTGCCCACAACTGCAATGTTATTGCCTTCGATAATTCTTGACAAATTTTGCAAAGATTTCTTTAAATTTGCATTATAAGCAAATTCTATAGCCAGTGACGTATTTCCGTCTTTTGATCGGTTGATAAAAATTTTCTTAGTAGGATCGATTGGTCTAAAATTTTTAGACCAACTGGGATTTTCAAGAGACTCATTTAATATTTCTGACACTGTGGTTAGCTTATCCTTATTTTCATTGAGAATTTTTAATAAAAGACGAGATTGGTTCTGTGTAATGA
>Ga0222712_10008021_pt1 | contig 10079 bp, 5 predicted proteins | sample C33_657DmetaG_FD_165043 | JGI IMG/M metagenome (GOLD analysis project Ga0222712, IMG submission 165043) | Estuarine water microbial communities from San Francisco Bay, California, United States - C33_657D | ecosystem: Environmental > Aquatic > Marine > Unclassified | place: USA: California...
GCCCGGCGACCATCGTCACGGCTGATTCATGCACGGCAAACATCCGCAATTGCCGACGCTCTTCGCTGAGCCGCACCGCCGGCTCCGGCGATTTCAAATCCAAGTGATTGGGCCCAGGGTTAAGTTGAACCCGAAACTGATAATCCTGGGCCGTGCCATCTAGTTTCACGTCCAGTTGCTCTGCGCCGTTTACGGCCAAGCGTAACGTCCGCCGCGCCCCCGCGCCACTCAGCTTAAACTTAAAGGCATACCACCGCCGATCCCGGTGAGGATTATAATACGACATCGTAGCCGACTCATACGCCCAACGCGGCTCAGGCAAGGCCCCTCCGACGTGCGAGCCCAAAGACGTCCGGTGCCAACCTCGCCCAAAAGTTACCGTGTGAGCCAACGGTGGCACGGGCGTGGCGCTCGGCTGGAGCGGCACCACAATTTGTTCACGGCGCACCCCTTCGATCCGCCCCGTCCGACCCAGCGCCGCCAACTCCGCCAATAAGCGCTCCCCGCGATCCGCGAAGCCACGCCGGTTTAAATAAATAGCCGCGAAACCATAACTCTCCAACGCCTTGACCAACTCCGCCGTCGGCATGCGCGCGAGATCCCGCTGCCATTGCCCACGACTACGACCCTTGATCGCCCCGTAGCTAAAACGCAGCGCGTTCGTCGCCAGAAACGGCCGGAAATGTTCACTGTCGCCCAGCTGGAATTGCGGCGGTGCCTCCGGAAACACCACCACCGGCATCTGAAACACCATCGCGCCCGCCGGCAAAGCCGCCTCGAGCCGTTGGCCAAACTCCCGATCGCTCATGGCCATGCGCACCGTGCGCTCCTGCCGCTCAGCACTCGAAGGCCGGGGCAACTGATCTGCCAACCCCACCAGCACCAACACCAACGCCGCCGCCGCACTCCAAATCACCGAGCGTCCACGCCACCACCGCGACAAGCGCGACACCAAAAACAACAACACGATCGCCGAGAGAAAAATACTGAATCGGTTACTCGCCCGAAACAACGCCAGCCCCGTGAAAAACGCGAAAACGTTGGTCAGCCCTCCCACCGAGGCAAAGGCCAGCACCCAACCCGACATCAAGGCCCCGCCCGGCACACGCCGCCGCCGCGACAACGCCACCCAAGCCTCCGCGCTCAACCACAATAATCCCATCACCCCAGCCACACCCAGATACGGGGCAAACGCCTCCGTGCTCCGCCAATCCGACCACCGCAAATACCGGTTGCCGAAAAACGCCCACGCCTCCCAGCGGTGCGTTGACGGCGGCACCACCAATTCCAACGGCTTCAACGCATACCGCTCGGTCCCACCGTAATTACGCTCCAGGGGAGAATCCGCCGCCGTATCCGTGGTGTACAACCACACATGCATCTCCACCACCAAAAAGGCCGCCCCAGCCATCGCCAACGCGCACAGCCCGAGCCGCAGATTATCCCACCGTCGCCGCCCAAACCACTGCGCCAACAACGCAAAAGTCATCAGCTGCAGGTACAGAAAAAGGTTATACGGATTACTTACCCCGATCACCAGCGCCGTGCCCAAGACGAGCCCACCCAGCAAGCTCCGCGCACCCACGCGGCGGCTCGCGGCCACCAACGCACAGGTAAAAATCGCCAGCGGCACCGTCCAAGAAAACGCCACCAACAAGTGCGGCAACCCGCGGTTAAAAGCCTGAAAAGTAAACGCGAACAACATAGCCCCCGCCATCGCCCATTCCCCACGCACGCGCAACCAACGCGCACAGCCGTAAAAAGACCACGCCGCCGTCAGCACCGCCAACAACAACGCCAGATTAGCCGCCACGGCCACCCCTGTCACTCGCGCCAATTGCCCCAACGACCACAACAGCAACAAATCCGAGGAGGGATAAGCGCTCCAATTGGCCCCAAACGGCGCCCCCAAACGCGACATCACCTGCGGCCGCAAAGGCGCTAAATCCCCTTCTGCGGCGCCTTGGATCCGCGCCAACATTTCCAACGATTCCCCGCCGTAATCAGCCGGCACCGTCCAACGCGCCGGCGTCCACCAGCCATAGTGCGCCACGCACACCAGCGCGGCCGCCAGTGTTAACCCAATCCAGCGCCACCCTGCGGCCGAGTTAGAAAAAAATCTGGAGGTATTAAATAGCACGCGGGCAGACAAGACGTATGACGTACTTGAAAAAACGGCGCGGCGTCATCCACGCAAGCCTCCGTTTCCGATTAAGCCACCCCACCCAGCCTCCACCCCGTAGAAAGCTTTGCCAACGCCACCGTGCGTTCACTTTATAAGGAGCGACGGCCGTCGCCGTTTTCACCTGATGCCCACCGCTTCCCGCACGCCCCCTTTTGGCGGCGCCTTCGCCCGGCGCTTCACGCACTACACCGGCATTTTCTTCGACGACTACGCGACTGATTCCGCTTGGATTCGCGAAACCGCGCAACTCCGACTGCCCCCGCTAGACGGCATCACCCGCCTCTCCCTCCGCGGCGAGTACCGCCCGCACCCCACCGCCCAAGGCCTCGAAAAAAATCCACCCTCGCTCTCGGTTTATCTCAACGGCTCGCTCGTCAGCGCGCTCAGCAACTTCGCGCCCGGTCCGTGGGAAATCATCGTCCCGCTTCCGGCCCCTGCGCCCACGACGGGTTTCACTCTCACGCTCCGCCTCGGTGGCACTACGCTCACCAACACCCTCGCTTGGCTCGCTCGCGTGTCCGGCCTCGGTTACTTACAACGCTTCCGTGCCCAAAATAAAAACCGCGCCCTCCGCCTCACCGCGCTCACCACCAGCGTCACGCCGGACGCGCCCGCTGAGTTGATCTACGATTTCTCGCACCGCCACGCGCCGTTCCGCGCTGAGTTTGCCCGGCGTCACGCGCACCTCGGGCTCAACATCGCCGGCTTCCTCACCGCCGATCTCGGCCTCGGCGAATCCGCCCGCTGCATGGTCCGCGCCGCCGATGCCGCCGGCATCCCCGCCGCGCTCGTGCCGCTCAAGCTCAACTGCAAAAACCGCCTCGGAGACCTCACCTACGCCGCCCGCCTCACCGACGAAAATCCGCACGACGTTAACATCATCCACGTCGACCCGCCCGCCTCACGCGACCTCGATCATCACCACGGGAAAAATTTCCGCGCCGGCAAATACAACATCGCTTATTTCGCCTGGGAACTGCCCGAGTTTCCCGACGACTGGGTGCCGTCCTTCGATTACTACGACGAGATTTGGTGCCCCAGTGATTTCGCCCGCGCTGCCATCGCCGAAAAATCTCCGCTGCCCGTGCTCACGTTTCCCCACGCGATCACCGTCACCGCGCCCAGCGCAGACACCGCCACGCTCCGCGCGCGGCTGGGCCTGCCCGCAAAACCGTTTTTGTTTCTCACGCTTTTCGATCTCAATTCCTACGCCGAGCGCAAAAACCCGCGCGCCGCCCTCGCCGCCTTTCGCGACTCTGGTCTGCCTGCGGCCTCAGCCAACTTGGTCGTTAAAGTCCAGAATCTCGCCGGCAACGAAGCTGATTTCGCCCGCCTGCAAGCCGACGCCGCCCGTATTCCCGGCATCCATTTCATCACCGAAACGCTCTCGCGCGCCGACATCTACGCGCTCGAAGCCGCGTGCGACGTGTTTGTTTCTTTGCACCGCTCCGAAGGCTTCGGGCTCGCCGTCGCCGAATGCATGGCGCTCGGTAAACCCGTCATCTCCACCGATTGGTCAGCCACGGCGGAATTCGTTAACATCAACAACGGCTGCCCGGTGCGCGCGCCGTTGATCACGCTCGCGTCCAATCACGGCCCTTACGCCAAAGGCCAGACATGGGCCGATCCCGACATCGCGCACGCCGCCGCGCACATGCGCACGCTTTTCGCCGACCGCGGCCTTTGCGAACGTCTCGGTGCGGCCGCGCGCGCGACGATCACCGAGAAATTTTCGCCCGCTGTGATCGGCACGCGTTACCGGCGTCGGCTCGAAGCGATCGCCGGCTTCTGAGCGCGGCTATTTTTTGACGGGGATCGGCGCGAGCTCGGGCGCCTTCCCGACCACGCGGATTTCTAGATTGCGCAGGCTAAACGCCACTTTGCGCGGGTCGCCGTTGCTCGGGAATTGAGCCGCCTTATCGGTATCGAATCGCCACACGGTATCACCGGGCGGCAAGCGCACGCCGTTGAGCGCCACGCCGCGCAAGGTATGCACGGTTTCGCCCGCCCACAGCACGGCGCCACCAGCGCCCGCGGCGCGCACGCTCACCTTGCGCTCGTCACTGCTCTTCAGGTCGAAGGCGATATCGACCTGAATCGGAAACGGATGGGGATTGCGCAGCACCACCTCGGCGGCGCCGCGACTCCAGCGCCAATAATCAAAACGCGAGCGCTCGGGCAGATACCATTCTTCGTCTTTGAAGATGGCTTCGACCGTGCGACCCGTCGCCTCGACCATGCGCAAGGCCCGCGGACCTTCGAGGCGGAAACTTTCGCGCCCCGGCGGCTTGAGCGTTTCGCTCGAGAAAAACACGGTGAGATTACCGAGCAGCAATAAAACCCACCAAGCCCGCCCGCGCGGCACGAGGATGTTAAACGCGAGCGTCATGGGCAGCAGCACGCGCGAGGCCGCCCCCGGATAACCTTCCCAAACGGCATCGCCCAATACCACCAACAACACCGCATAACCGATCCCGGCCCGCCACCAAGCCTCGCTCCAGCGCGGCCGCAGCACGAAAAACAAACACTGCGCCGTGAGCGCGACCAACATCAGCGCGCTCCAAAGCCCGATCGATCCCGCGTCGTCCGTTTTGAATACCGCGAGCGTCTCCATCCACTTGTTAAAATAACCGACCAACGGCAGAGAAAAATTCCGCGCGCCCGCATCACCGCCGTTACCAAGCCATAATTTTAAAATCACCATCCATATCGCCAACGGCGCGACCACCAACAAGCCCTGCGCGATCGCGCGCAACCAACCGCGCCGATCGCGCGCATTCGCCGGTGCAAACGTCGCTCCCGCGATGATGTTAGTTTCCTTGCCGAGTCCCGCCAGACCTAACACGCCAGCCGCCCACCAGGAGCGCCCGCGCTCCGCCAAAATCATCCCCACCGCAATCAACAAGAGACTCGGTCCATCGACCAGCGAGCCCCGCACGCTGAAACAAAGCCCAAAAGAGAACATCACCCCAAACCAGCGGAAAAAATTCCCCCAGAGTGTCGGCGGAAACCAGTAGAGCAATACGGCCGCGAGCAGAAACCAGCACACGATATTCTGCACCGCGTAAATGTGCAGGGCCCACGCCGGATCTCCGCCCGCGAGGCCATACGCAGTCCAACAAAATAAAATCCGCCGCGCCCGATACGGCAGAGAATCCACGGCCGCCCCCAGCGCCCGATTGCTCAACCACGGCCGCATCGCGATTTGCGCATAATATTGGGCATCGTAACCGGTCGAGTCGGGCTCCTCATAGTGGTTGATCGCCTTGAGGGCTGGGACGTAGCGCTCACTGACTTTACCGCCAAACATCACCAGATAAGTGAAGCCCTTGCCCGGCACATAGAATTGCGCGCAGATCCACACGAACAATGCCACGGTGGCGGCATAGGCAAAACGCAAAAACCAGGATGCGTTGCGTTGATAAAATGGGATCAGTCTGGCCACGAAGAGTTCAGACGCCAAAGTCTACCTGCAATCAACGCAAGAATGGATTCAACGCCCGCCGCCGCAAATGCTTTACCTGCGCACCACTCGACGTGGTGGCGCGCGCTCTTTTTATGCGGATTTGTCGTTTATGCGTTTTTTTTAATTCGTCACGTGGGTGCTCAAGCCGGGGGCTCGGATTCCTCGGGTTATCTCAATAACGCCCGCCTGCTCGCCGCGGGCCAAACGGCCACCCCGCAGCGCATTCCGCCGGGAATCGACGCGGCCCAATTCGACTCGTTCACGTTCATCCCGCTCGGCTTTCGACCGATGCCCGACGCCCAGATGGCCCCGACGTATCCGATCGGTTTACCCTTGGTGCTCCTTGTAGCGGCAAAAGTAGTCGGGTGGGAACTGGCGCCACCGCTCGTGATGGTGGTCAGCGCGTTGCTGGCGGTCGCATTGATGATCCCGCTCGGGCGCGCCGCGGGCTTGGCGCCGGGCTGGTCCGTCGCTGGGGCGCTGTTGTTCGCGACGTGTCCGCTCACGACGTTTATGTCCGTTCAGCTCATGAGCGACATTCCGGCCACGACGGTCGCGCTCGTCGCGATTGGGTGCGCGTGGCGCAGCCGCACGCGCAGAAGTTGGGCGCTGGCCGCGGGCGCTGGTTTTGCGCTCGGGGTGTTGATTCGCCCGACGAACTTCTTGCTCATCTTGCCGATCGCGGTGTGCCTCGGGCTGGATGGGCGACGTTGGTTATTACTGGGATTCGGTGGGTTTCCTGGCGCGCTCGTGCAGTTATTTTATAACTCGGCCGCGTACGGCAACCCGTTCGCCTCCGGTTACGGCGACGATCTTGGCTCAAAATTTTCCCTCGGGATTCTGCCCCTCACGCTCACGCATTATGTGCGATGGCTGCCGGTGTTACTCACGCCGGTCGGCATCCTCGCGCTAGTGCTCCCTTGGGTCGGACGCCGAGCGCGTTTTGCGTGGGTCTTGATCGCGTGGACGGTACCGCTACTGGCGCTATACGCGGGCTACTGGCATACGCATGAATGGTGGTGGTATCTACGTTTTCTGCTGCCGACGTTTCCCGCGATCATCATCGGAGGGTTGTGGGTCCTGCGGGAACTATGGATGCGTCACTTGGCCCCAAGAATGTCGAGCCCGCTTGTCGCCCGCAGTTGCGGCATCGCCGCCATTTTAGTTATCCTCATCCACGCCGCAGTTTGGCATCATCGACTCAACGCTCACCTCATCGGCTTGGGTGAATCCGTGTATCCGGAATCAAGTACGTGGGCGCGCGCACATCTGCCGGCGGATGCGATCATCCTCACCGAACAAACCAGTGGCGCGCTGATTTATTACACCGATTTTTCGTTGGTGCGGTGGAATAGCTTAAATCCCGAAAAATTCGCCCGTCTCACTGCGGTCGCCGGAAAACGTCCGATCGTGGCTGCCCTTTTCCCCCATGAGGTCGAGGCAGCTCTTGCCCCGCGCCTACCAGGACGTTGGCAAAAAATCGGCGCCGTCCGTCACGTCACTTTTTGGCAATGGTCACCCGAGGGTTAACTTTTCTGACGGCGCCGCGCTCGTTTCCGCGGCTTCTCGTAGTGCTGGCCGCGCTCGGTTATGCGGCCTTCATTTATTTTGAAGGCTCACCCTTCGCCGCGGGCTCCGATTCCTCCGGCTACCTCAACAGTGCCCGCCTGCTCGCCGCCGGAAAATTTACCACGTCCGTAAATTCCCTGCCGCAACTCACGCCACCAGACTGGCATTATTATTGGCAAGAACCGCTCGGCTTTACGGCCCAACACTTGACGCCGCGCATGGCGCCCACCTACCCGACCGGCCTGCCGCTCCATCTGGTGCTTGCGGCGCCGATCGTCGGTTGGGAAAAGGCCGCGCGCCTGGTCAACGTACTCAACGTCCTCGCCGCCGCCGCGCTCCTGTACGCGTTGGCGCGCCACTTGGCGCTTTCCCGAGCTTGGGCTCTCAGCGGCGTCGCTTTTCTTTGGGCCAGCCCGCTCTTTATTTTTCAATCGCTGCAACCGTTGAGCGACGCCCTCGCGCTCACGTGGTCACTCGCGGCGATTTTATGCGCGCTGAAATCACGCCAACACGGGCCTTGGGCGATTGCCGCAGGCGCAGCGCTAGCCATCGCGATACTTGTGCGGCCGACGAGTGTGTTAATCGCCCTGCCGTTGAGCCTAGCGCTGCCTTTTTCTGGACGTCGCTGGCTCGCCACCGCGTTGGGCACCGCGCCGGGCCTAGCCTGGTTTTTATATTACAACACCCAAGCCTACGGTTCGGCGTTTACCACCGGCTACGGAGATGTGAGTACGGCTTTTCACTCGAGATTTATCATTGGCAACCTGGCCCATTTTACGTGTTGGGTTCCGTTGTTGGTTTCGCTGCCGCTCACCTGCGCTGCCGCCTTTCTGCCTTGGCGCCGGCCAACGTTTACGCCGCCGCGCACGTTCATAATACTCGCGACCTGGATCGGCGTTCTAGCGGTTTTCTACGCGCCGTATTTTTGCGCGGGTTCGATCTGGTCCGAGGTGCGTTTTTTGCTACCGGGGTTTCCGGCGGTCATACTAGCCGGACTTCTCGTCGCGCAATCATGGCGGCCCGCGCCGTCTTGGTGGCTGCTCGTACTCTGCTTAAGCGGGCAAGGGCTACTCACGCACCAACTCCGCGTCACCGGTATCCGCGAGCAAGAACGCGCCTATCGCGTCGCTACGCGTTGGCTCGAAACTCATGTCGCGCCGGGCTCCGTCTTACTCACAGCGCAACTCAGCGGCGCAGCGCATTATTATAACGATCTCAACCTCGTACGCTGGGACATTTTTCCGCCTCACCACCTACCCCAACTGCGCGCCGCTGCCGCCAAAGCCCAGCGCGAGATCTACGCCGCGCTCTTTATCCCCGAAATTTCCGCCGCGCACTCCGCCTTGCCCGAAGCCCGCTGGGAGCAGATCGGTGAAACCCCCGGCGTGAAATTTTTTCGACTGCTCCCGTACGCCTCTCGCTAAAAACAGATCGCTCCCCCGCGAGATTTTTTCCGAGTAATTTATTCGCCGGTTTTTCTCAGCCAGATTTGGCCACCGCCACCGCCTGCGCACAGCGGCATGCGCTCACGCAAAAACGCATTCTGCACGTTGTAAATCCAACTCGTGAATAGCTCCACGCGCCACGCGCGGTTATACATCAAAAACGCCCGCAACAAATATTGCTCATTCCAAGCGCGCCCTTGTTCAAACCAATCCCGCGGATAATCCAAATTACCCGTCACATCGTGGATGTGCACGAACACACCCGGCTTGAGCACCGGCAACACGTCGAAGAAAAGTCGGTTCACATCGCTGCCGAGTTTACTGACGTGCGACGAATCAATAAAAAGCACGTCACCCGGCTCCAACGCGGCAAACACGCTCGTCGGCACGTCCTGCACCTTCTGCTCGATCAAGGTCACGCGCGCCTGATCGTCGGGCTTTAACAATTTCCGCAGGCGACTCATGTCGGGGTCGATAAAAGTGAGCTGCATCCGCCCGGCCCAGGTAAATTCATTCAAGTCCAACATCGCCGCGGAACTGAAACCCGAGCCCACTTCGATCACCCGCCGCGCGCCCGCGTGCCGCAGCATCAGATACAACATGATCCCGTCGAAATGCCCATACGAGGGGTTATCTAAATGATAACGTCGCCCCGCCACGGGTTGCTCCGGGAAAGGCTGCTCGGCGTAAAACTCCGCCAGCGTTTTCAAGAGTGCGATTTGCCCTGCTTCATTCACATCAACGCCGGGAAACGGCGGACCAAAGCCACCGCGCGCAAACGCCTCCGCCACCTCGGCGCGAGAAGTCTGTGGCGAATAAAAATGCCCAGGCGGAAACACCCAGTCGCGCTCGACCGCTTCGGCCATTAGTCGCGCATTGGCCTTTTCCAAATCAGCCACGTCACGCCGTAGATCGGCTTTGTCGCCTTCGAGTTCGTGCACGCGAATTTCCAACCGACGCACCAGTTTGAATCTGCGCAGAAATTTATCCCAAGCCTTCATTTTGAGCCCTCAGGTTTGGCGGCCGGACCCGCCCGCGCAACTGCGATGTCCACATCGTACACCGCAAACGCTAGCACGCGTTCATCGCCGTTCGCGTGCTGCACGCCAGCGACATCGGACCTAAATTCAATTTCCTGCGCCGCGTTAGCCGGAATCGAAAACAAGGCCGTCTCAAACGCCTCGCGCTTGATCGCCACCGCTCCGCGCCAAAGCACCGCATCGCCCGCGCGGATCGTTACGCGCATAGGTTTCAACGCCGCCACTTCGCCGCTGAGCCGCACCGTCACGGATTCTTTCAAGGTATTCGTCAGCCGCAACCGCCCCGCACCGCTGCTCCAACGCCACTGCCGGCGGCCATCGCCTTCCGCCCCATACCAACCGGCCCCACGCTCCCATTTTATCTGGGTGAGCAC
>Ga0222712_10008022_pt1 | contig 10078 bp, 5 predicted proteins | sample C33_657DmetaG_FD_165043 | JGI IMG/M metagenome (GOLD analysis project Ga0222712, IMG submission 165043) | Estuarine water microbial communities from San Francisco Bay, California, United States - C33_657D | ecosystem: Environmental > Aquatic > Marine > Unclassified | place: USA: California...
TCACTTTTGAGTGTGCACATATTTAAGGAATTATAAGGGGGGGTCAACTGTTACAGAACTGTTACAGAACTGTTACGTAACAGCACGACGCGCTGTTACGGGGTGCTGTTACAGAACTTAGGACAACACAGCGATCGATCGATTGAGTGTTCGACGGGGCGTGTCCGACCGACCGAGTGAGGGCGTGTCCGACCGACCGAGTGAGGGCGTGTCCGACCGACCGAGTGATGCCCCGACACGAGAACTGGTGGCGCTGGGGGTCGTTTGCCTCATTTCTGGCAGATCTGGGACAACTGCCCTGTCGCCGAGAGGCACGACGCACTGCGCGCTGCATGTGGCGCCTCTCACGCGGCAACGCGCCGCGCGCGGGGGAAGTCGACGACGATCGTCACGACGATGCATATGTACGTCTCCTCGGGTCGCTCGAAAGACGCGACGACGAGCGCGTGAGGGGCGATGAAGAGCATTGTGAGCGCGAGCGCGATTCTTTTGGAACATCAAGTTGAAGAGAACGACGCGGGTTTCGACGACGAAAACGACGAGGCAGACGCACGCGAGACCGAAAACGACGACTTGGAAGATTTTAACGGCGCTGCGATGCCTTTGCGCGACGGGGACGTCGATAGCGATCGCGAAGGAGGTGAAGATGAGCATCTCGAGCACGAACTCCCAGAGGCTGGTTTTGCGCCCGATGAAGATGATGAAGATTTCGGAGACAATATCGACGAGGCACGCGCGAACGAGCCCGAAAGCGATGAAGAAGATATGTTAGAAGATTTGCACGAAGCCATGAACGAGGAACGAGCGCCGATACCGAAGCGTGCTAGTGGAGATAGAATCTCGAGCAGAGACGGTGCGCTCACAATTACGCGGGGGCCATACGTCAGCCAGGCGGACGCGTATAGCGCCCTGAAGGACCTTAGCTTGCATGACGGGCATAGCGTTAAGCACGCGCTTCGCGGCAAATGCTCTCGAGAGGTTTTTATCGAGTGTACCGCTCGATGTGGATTCCGAGGTCAGCTATTTCGATGCAATAACAATGCACAATGGTGGATCGCCAAAAACTTCACGAATCATAGCGGAACCTGTACCTCGTTGCCGAAGGTATCGGTCGAGATGGCGGCGTCTAACCCTGTAGTCGCGCGGCTGATTAAGAACGCTAAGAGGATTCGCTGCAAGGTTGTTGTGCAAACTGTGCTCGCAGAGTTTGGCGCGCAAATGCCCGTCCGGACAGCAAGTGACGTCATTAAGGCCGTTCGGTGTCAAAGCGAAGCCGATTTCATTAGAGGATTCCAAATGCTAGAATCCTTCGGTGATAGCTTCGTTCGAGACAATCCCGGCTCGTTTTTTAACGTCGATTACACGCCGAACGGCGAATTCAAGTCCCTCTCGCTAGTGCATGGTGGAATGGCGAGCATTGCAGTTCAAGCTGGCTTGAAGATGTTTTCGACGGACGTGACGCATATGAAAGGGCGCTACAAAGGGGCATGCGCGCAAACTGTCGCCCTGATTGACGCCAGTTCCGATGGGAAGTCCTTGTGTAACTTGCCAATAGCGGTAACCTTTGGCGAGCAAGAAACAGCTGAGTTCATTAGGAAGCATTTCGATGCGCTCGCGGGCACGTGGGTCGTACCTCCTCATGGTCATCACGTGAACGTGAAAGAAACGATGTGGGAACATACATCCGTCCTCTTCACCGACGGCGGTGCCGCGTTCCAGTCGTTTTTTTACGACGATGAACATTATTATGGCCGTCCTAAACCTTCCAACCTTCTGCGATGCGCTTGGCACATCTTTTGCAATACCAGAGATGAGTGCAGGCGCAAGAAAGAGACGCAACTGTCGGATGTCCAATTTTGGGCTATTGCAACGGCTAGGACCCACGATGACTACGTTTCGCGGCTTGACAAGCTCCGAGAGTCACATCCACACGCCGCCGCTTTTCTCGCAAACAAGGATCCCAACGATTGGACAGTCCATGGCTTCATCGCGCGTGGAGCGATGACCTTCGGGCGTAAAACATCAAACCCTGTGGAACAGACGCACAGCGCTCAGTTACCTTCACGCGATTTGGGGCCCTTTTTGTTTTTGGTCGAGTATGTCACAGCGATGGCGCAGCGCCTTGACGATTGGAGGAAGACTGCGCAACAACTGCAGCGTGACCAACGAGAGAGACCGTTCACGCCGCACGCGCAAAAGTGCATCGATCATCTTCGAACCCAAGCCTTGCGTCTGGACGCTGCTATCGCCGTCGATCGCATCGACCCGAACGGCGCTGATCCAGAGGAATTCACCGTCATCGAACGCACCGAGTCTGGGCGATGCGACACATTTCGCATCAATCACCGAGAACGCACTTGTACGTGCCGAGGACGCGCGCACCTCGGCTACTTGTGCGTCCATGAATATAAAGTATGGATGGAAGTTCAGCGCATGCACGGCGACGGCGAATACCACGGCGCAGTCCCTTGGCCAAATTTTGTCGAGTTTGCCGCACTCCCAGAATTCCAAGCCCAGACGCTCATCGACGCCTTGACGAGGCCCGAGCACTCAGTTCGCCCTCCGGCGAGCGATGAGCTCGTATCGAACGTAAACCGAGGTCCCCCGCCAGCCGACGCTGTCTCTATGCGTGCGAAGCGCGTGAGAGCGCGTATTCCTAATGGTCCCCGTCGTGGACGATAGCATCCACCGAGACGAGCGCGAGCGCGTGCCTCCCAGGCCCTTCGAGAACGCGCGCACAACCTCGCGCGATGTAATACGACGGTCATAAAAGTAATATTACGCTCATTTTGACCTTTCGCGCACGCGTGCGTCGTCGTTTAGCGCGTCGAGGCGCGTCGTGCCTCTCGGCGACCGGGCAGTTGTCCCAGGTCTGCCAGAAATGAGGCAAACGACCCCCAGCGCCACCAGTTCTCTGACGGAGTGACCGACCGACCACCCAAACGATCGATCGATCGAACGACCGAACGACCGATCGATCGGCAGTGCGCGTCGACGGCGGCGAGCGAGGACGAACGATGCCGACGTCGGATGAGATCGCGCCGTTTTTCGGGTTCATGGGGGCGATGAGCGCGCTGGTGTTTTCGTGCATGGGTTCGGCGTACGGCACGGCGAAAGCTGGAGTAGGGATCGCATCCATGGGCGTGATGCGCCCGGAGTTGGTGATGAAATCGATCGTCCCAGTGGTCATGGCGGGGATCTTAGGGATCTACGGGTTGATCATCGCGGTGGTGATATCGACGAATATCAGCGCGGATTCGTACACGCTGTTCCAAGGATACGCACATCTCGGAGCGGGGTTAGCGTGCGGGTTGAGCGGGTTATCGGCGGGGATGTGCATCGGGATCGTCGGGGACGCGGGCGTGCGCGCGAACGCGCAGCAGCCCAAGTTGTTCGTCGGCGTGATTTTGATTTTGATTTTCGCCGAAGCGTTGGGGCTTTACGGGATGATCGTCGGGATTATTCTCTCGAGCGCGGCCACGGCGAGCGCGGCGTAGAAACGCTCGTGGAGCTCGTCGTTAGACGAGTGACTGAAGCGAATGTAATTTCATGCGAATTTTTCACAACGGCGCGTGACGACGCTCGAGAGCGAACCGTCTCTGAGCTTCACTTCGCGCCCTCGTCTCGTCGTCAACGTGGCCGCGTTCATGTCGCACAGCGCATCTGTTTCAGAATCCGAATCAGAGGATGATTTATTCTACCATAAAGGCCAACTCAACGCGCAGTGGAGCGACGACGAGCCCGGCGCCGCGTTCGCGCGCGGGCGCTCGCGTTCAGACTCATCCGACGACGGCTTAGCGCTCCGTCGCGGCGACGGCGGGGGGAAAAAGCGCTTGAAATCGCCGATCATCTCAAAGAACATCTTGAAATCGCCGGCGAATGATTCTCACGAGCGCGAGGCGCACGAGGAAACGCGCAAGAAGACCGACGCGGGGGAGGACGACGACGAGCGGTTAACTCGCGGCGCGAAACATACGACGTCATCGTCGCAGAACAAAGCCCAGGCGGACACAATAAGTCGAGCGCGAACACGGGCGCTGTTCGTTGCCGTGGATGGATTAGCTCGTCCGCCATCGCCGGTGTTTCTGTCCCCCGCGGCGAAGATGGAGGCGGAGGCGAGCGACAGCGACAGCGTGCGACAAGTCGGCGACGCGTTTGGATACAAGGACGAGGAGGTCGCGACGGTGGATCCTCTTGACGAGTTGGATGAGGGTGAGTCAATCACGCTGTTCTTTCAGTTGCCGAACGGGAAGAAGTATGAACGAAAAGTTGAAAAGGAGAGTACGTTTAGCTCTATTATGAGAGACTGGAACGCTAGCGAAGACTGGGACGAAGTGGTGAAGATTTTGGGATCGGCGAGCGTCGTGCTGATTTTCGATGGCGACGTAGTGCACCCGACTCAAACTCCGAAGGATTTGGATTTAGAAGACGAGGACACGGTGGATGTCACTGCGGGGAAGAAAGTTTTAGAGGCGGCGGACACTCTCGGCCGAGGCGGAAGGAAAAGGTAAGAGGACAAATTGTATCATAAACGCGCAAATACGAAAACTAAACTAATAAATACCGTGATTTTTGTGTTCTACCCTTTCGAACATTGGGTGACCACAGTCGTCGATTCTTCGATCTTTCATCATTCGGTGGTGAGTACTACAGTATCAAATGTTGAAAACGTTCTCTCCTTTTTTGCCGCCGTCACTTCGACCCTTGGAGAGAAAACTTTGCTGCTCTTCCGTGAGCTCTAGAATCGTGCCGTCATCCAAATCCGCGTCTTCGGCGACGATGCCCCCATCTCGTAGAATATACGCCATCGCCAAAGATGTCAACGAGGCAGCGATAATCGTGCACGAGTGTAAAAATGTATTCGTTGTCTGAAGCTTATGCACACCGTAAAAACCGAGCCAAACCGCGGTCGCGAGCATGAGACTGATAGCAAGACCGCCGACTCGCCATCTTCTATGGTCGCGATAGGTCTGTTCTTCGCTCTTTCGCTTAAACACAAATAAGCTTCCTCGGCTTCCCTTGCCGAGACGCACACGGTCGTCCAGATACGTCGTGCTCAAAACAACCTTTGATTTCGGTCCAAGTCTCAATTTCGGTCCGCCCGCGATGGAAATCCCCGGCGAGCCGAAACTCGCTTCTACCGTTCGCCCGTCATCTGCGCCTGCTAAAGGTGCGAACGTACCTTCCAAAGTCACCTCTCCCGGCAAACATCCCAAAAGTGTAAACGCCACTCGATTTTCAATCATATTGGGCTTGAATAAATTTTGTTCCAATCCAACCGTGCGGAACAAGAACCGCCCCAGAGGCGATCGAAACCTCCCACCCGCGGGCTGCCCCACCTGATTCGCTCCCACGGAGACGTAAGTCACGTCATAATATCCGAAAATATTCTCGTCGTCGTTCGGGTTGACCGCGCTCTTCAAGCCGTCGCGTTCCAAGTCTGCCAACAATCCATCCACGCTCGCTCGCTCGCTCGCGTTCATCTTCATCCCACCATCACTATTCAAAATCATCGCTAAAACACTTTTCACCTTGGTCGCGACCGCGATGGCGTCCTTCGTCGCCTGGGTCGTCGACGCGCCCTCGGCGCCGTTCACCAACGTCGCGACGCGAGCGCCGCGAGAAACCTTCGTCGCCGGCGCGCGAACGCCCGACGTGCGCGAGAGCGCGGATGACTGAAACGTGCGACCACCGTACGCGTCATTGGTCCCGACGAACGCCCGCACGGCGGCGGGGCGTGACCATGGGGCGCGTGCGAGGGCGCGCACAGATGAGCTATTTTGGCATCGTCCTTGACTTTGACCGAAGGTACCCATCGCGGGCGCGGGTGAGACGCGCGCCTGAGGTATGGAGGCGCGTGCGAAAATCATGTCCGAAAGTTGACGATCGTCGGAGAGGGCCGACGCCAGCGGCCGTGCGTCACGGGATGAGGAGGGCACGCGGGACACGACGAGAAACTCGGCGCCAGTCAACGCGCTGCAATATTTTAGTCGACATGTGTGAATGAAAGCGATGAAGGGCGTGGGACGGTTTCATGAAGTGCTTGTGTCGCGCTTAAATACAACGGTAATGGAACTGACTCGAGCTTCTCAGCTCAAGACGATTCGATTAAATAGGTTTGGTGAGGCACCGCACGTCTTTGATGCTATGGAGACGTCACACCCAAAAGTTTACTTCGACCACACGGTCCAGTCGTGGTCGCCGCACTCGCGCTTCCAGCCATCGCCAGCGGGTTGCCAGTGATCGCGTCCGAGCTTGACGGCCATCTTATTATCGATCACGGCGGCGTACAATCCATCGTTGGCGGCGACGATTTGAAGCTTGCTTCGGCTGTGTACGCCACTTTTTTGGCGCGCAGCGAGCAAGATTTCAATGTTCTTCGACATGTGCTCACCCCAGTCGAAGAAATGATCCCACAACACGCATGGCGTTCCCGGATGAGTCAAGATGTAGGCATAGCCCATCATGACTTTGTCGTGCGGAAACGGCCAGTGTCGCTGCGTCGATCCAGTGTCGTGATTATCGATGAAGGTTACTGCGCGCGCTGGCCAAAGACCAATCACACCAGGCGCTCGGCCTTTGCTGTCGATGAGACGCCAGAACTCGGATCGGCCGCACGCCTCCTGCAAGATGCCCTTGGTAGTGAAATCAAAAGCCGTGACGTTACCGCCGGCAGAATCGATCCAGTTGATGATACGTTGGCGGTGCGCGTCTTGGTTATATTCCAATCCAGCGCCGTACGCGAGCGTATCCCAGTATTCGCCAACTGCAAACTCGGGACCCATCGCCTTGATGTACTCTCCTGCAAAACGTCCACCGTATCCTTTGGAGAAGTCAAAGCGCACACCGCCAAAACCGATGTCATTTCTCAACCACTTGAACCACTTCGATAAATCCTCACGAACTCTCGCGTTGTTGTGATCGATGTTCGGAGCACCGGAGAACTCATCTCCAGTCGGCGCCCCGCCCTGACCTGCGAAATCGGGGTTTCGATTGTCGATCGCCCACTCTCCCCAATCCATTCCTGTGCCTTCCCACCGATTCCACTTGTCGCCGGCTCCCTTGTGAGTCGCGCATCGGTGATTCAGTACCGCATCGAGCACTGGCAACACGTCATATTCCTTACAAGTGGAAATCAAGTTCTTCAAAGCTTGTTCAGATCCATAAGCGCTGTTCAAGGAGTACAAGTTACGAGGCAAGTACCCTTGCGGAGCAAGCGAATCGGCCGGAGGAGGAAGCCACACCTGAGTGAAACCAGCTTTGTTGATCCTCGCGACTCTATCTTGCACGATCTTGTACCAGTCCAAGTGGTGACTCTCCCAGTGGAAACCTTGAAGCATGACTTCGCGGCCGGTGGCGATGCGCGGCAACACGCCGTTTTCTAAAACTTGTTGTTCCTTCTTCACCGGCGCCAGAATCTGTTCAACTACCGGCTGTGGCTCAGGAGCGACGACAGGCGCTGCGGCTTGAGCTTGTTGAAACAAGTTGAAGAACTCTTGCGCACCATCAACGGTCGATTCTTGTTCATCTTCTTCAACTTGCACGAGTTGCTCGTGAGCCACTTCAACCACAGCATTTGAAAGCTGTGCGATTTCCTCGTCTTCAATCTGTGGCTTGAAAACAACTTCCGCGATCTCCGGAGCGGCCATTGGGTCTAACACAACGTTGCTCGTTCCCGCGAACAAGGTTTCCAAACGATCGATTTGCGCCGATAGGTTGTCGATTTGCGCCGACGCGCCAGTGCTGACTGCCGTTAATGAGTTCTCAACTGCAGTGAGCTTGGCGAAAAGCAAATCGATGCGACCCGCGCCGTGATCCATGAGCGGAAGCAACCCATTAATTTGCGACTCCACACGATCCAACTCATCCTTCATGCCATCCCTCAACTGCTCCAATGCATCGCCCACTTCCGCGATGTTTTGTTGCAAGCCCGTAGCACGCTTCATCGATGCTTCGGCGTCATACTTGCTCCCGCTCTGCAACGCGCTCTCCAGCGCTTCCAACCTCGCGAGGACCTCGGGAGTGACGTCTGGCCTGCTTGTGAGCTGTGATTCCAAAAGAGCGACTTGCTCTTCGAGTTCCTTGACTCGCGAAAGAGTGTTGACTTCGAGCGCGGCGATGTTGTTCTCCAGCTTCTTGGAGTTTTCATTCTCTAACTTCGTTTCTTTGACGAGAAAGCTCTCGAGCTCGCTCACCTTGTTCAAAACCGGGTGATTGCTGAAAATTTCATCGCTGAAAAGCTTTTCCTCGAGCTCGACCAATTTGTTGGCGGTGGCGGTGGCTTGCGCCCGAACCTCGCGCGTCGCAGCTTGAGCGTCGAGCCATTTCTGGTGGCTTTGCTTGAAAGCGGTTTCAGCTTTGAAACGCTTTTGCTGCTCCAGCTCGGCATAGTAACGGGCCTCAGCGAGCTTGGCGTTGAGATCGCGTTCACGCTGAGCGCGAGCGGTGAAATCGCTGCCGTTGCCGATCAATGGAATACCGTCCGGGATGATATCGCCGACGGCGTCTAATCCCGCATCCCAACCTTGCTTCACGCGTTCAACAAAAGAAGCCATGGGGCGAGACGAAGAACCAACACCGACCGCGACTTCGACTTCAGGTTCGGGGGAATTGACGAGCTCCTGTTGGCGACGTTGAAGGTCCATGCCGGCGAGCACGCGAGCCGCCTTTGATCCACCGCCTCTAAGAATTCCAGCTGGATTCGTCGATCCGCGACCACCAGGCGCTGAACTCACAGGCGCTACCGGGGCCGTCGCGCCACCCATCATTTGACGCGTACGCGGAGTATGGTATTGCGAATCGTATCCGTAGTACGCTTCGCTTCCACCCGGACCAAAATCCCGTGGCGGCGCGCCGCCGCGGTTACGGTCCTCTCTTCGTTCATCGTAATACCTTCGCTCGTTCGCGAGCGGTTGACTATAATCACCTCCACGTTTATCGTAATATGCGCCGTCTTCATACGCCATCTCGGTAGGTCGCTCGCCGCGCACGGCGTCGACGATGCGTCGCGCCGCGTCGCCAACATTTGGCACTTGAAAACTCTCAACCGCCGCGCTGACATTGTCCACCGCATCCATCACGACGTCTTGCGGCGACCCGCCTCTTCGAATGTTATCCACGGCAACGATGGCGAACGCGGCTGTCAAGCCGAGCGCGGCGCCCGCCGCCACCGCGCCCGCCGCGCCCGCCGCCGCCGCGCCCGCCGCGCTCGCCGCGGATACATCCGGTCCCGAACGAACCACGCGAATCGTCTCTCCCTTAGCCTTTACCGGCGCCAACGCCGATAAAACCGGTGTATCGGTATGTATCATCGCCTCATCGAACAGCATGCGTTCCAACGCCCCCCACTCGCCGGTCGCCGGCAACCCGTACCGCGTCTGCATCGTCTTCACCGCGACGATCGTCGCCGGATCGTACACCCTACGCATACGCCCATATCCAATCATTCATCGTCAGTCATTCATATCGCGCATTCCTCATCATCATTCCCTTCAACCTCCGCCCTCGAGCGTTTCCATCCAATTTCAATCGCGGTCAACGGTCATCGCGACGCTCGCTCGCTCGCGTTCAAACGCCTCTCGCGTTCAAACCGCCTCGTTCCTCATCCCTCTCTGCTCGCAAAACCATCTATTCGCTTTGCGCTTTGCGCGTCGACGCACGCACCCGCTCACGCCCGCACGGCGCAACACCCCTTCATCCACCAGTTTCTGTTGCACTCGCGCGCACTCGACGCCGACGTCGCCCAACGCGAGCGCCGTCGCCGCGTTCGCTCGCGTCGCTCGCGCGCGACGCGATCGCGTCCCTCGCGCGCGTCTCGGCGTCGACGCGTTCGCTTCGCGCGAGTGCGCGACACGCGAGCGCGCGAGCGCGCTTGACGTCGAACGACGCATCGTTCGTCTCGACCCTCGCGTGCGCGTTCGCGTCGCGCCGTGACGTTCGTCGATCGATCGATCGCGCGCGAGCGACAGCGCGCGTGCGATTTGAATGTCCTCGTCGTCGACGCGCGGGCGAGGTCGAGGTCGATCGAAAATAGACGTCGAAAATTGTCGAATTCGAATGAAAACGCGTTGAATTTGAA
>Ga0222712_10008023_pt1 | contig 10078 bp, 17 predicted proteins | sample C33_657DmetaG_FD_165043 | JGI IMG/M metagenome (GOLD analysis project Ga0222712, IMG submission 165043) | Estuarine water microbial communities from San Francisco Bay, California, United States - C33_657D | ecosystem: Environmental > Aquatic > Marine > Unclassified | place: USA: California...
ACCAACAACATGCGGGTGAACTTCGTGCATAATAGCCCATTGTTCCCAGTCCTCAAAGTCCACACGGATCTCCAAGTGCATGAAGCGGTTAGCCAGTGGGCTAGGCATACGATAGGTAACACCCTTATCGCCCATACGGTTACCTGCGGCAATTAGAACAACATTCTCAGGCAAAGTGTATTGTCCAACCTTGCGGTTAAGGATAAGCTGGTAAGCCGCGGCCTGAACAGCAGGCGGAGCAGAGTTCAACTCGTCCAAGAACAAGAAGACAATGTCGTGTTCTTGTGCAAATTCTTTGCTAGGCAATTCCGAAGGGGTAGCCCACTTCATAGTGTTGTCACCTTGACTGTAGTAAGGGACACCTTTAATGTCTGTAGGATCCATAAGGGCCATACGCAAGTCGACTACAGTAGAGTTAGGAAACTCTGAGGCAACTTGGTTCACCATGTCGGACTTACCGACACCGGGAGGACCCCAGACAAATACCGGGCGGCGTTTTGCAACGGCACGGCGAAGAATAGGTTTGCACTCGCTAATCTTAACGGTGCGGGTTTCGACAGTATTATTTCCCATTTGGTGGCTCCTACTTAGGGTGTGTTAAAAACTTTATTATAGCAAGGAATGAGGTACTTGTCAATACCCCATTCCGTTGTATTTAGGCAACTGCCTTGGGCAACTCGCGGCCCTCAGGCAGAACTTGAGCGATAAACTCGCTAGCATCAATCTGCTCTTTAGTCATAGCAGAAGGCAGTTCTACAAATTTGACATCAGTACAGCCTGCGCGAACAAGAGTACGAGTACGGCGCTTGTCGTTAGTGTAGCGAATAGCACCACGACCCTTTTTGTCGACAGCATAGCCGACATGAGTAAAAGTCTCGCCGGTAGCAATTTCTGCAATAGCGGCTTCAACGACAGCAGGAGCCACTACAGGAGCGGCAACTACCATTTCCATAACACCAGCGGCACGAGCACGAGCGGCACGTTTACGAATAGCGTCGGGGGTTTGCGAAAGAACTTTAGACATATAAAAACTCCAATTTGTGTGTTGAGTGTGTATTGCAGAACCGTTCCGCAATATTAGTAGTATACTATAGACCCAGATCCTTGTCAACCTCTTTTTGATTCTTTGCGTGTCGTTTATATGCAACACGACTCTGCTCAACCTTACCTTTAAAAGGGGTATTTGCAGAGTACAGTTCCACACAACGGCGCTTAGAACGCTCAAGTTTGATGGTGATAGTAGTCCGTTTCATAGTGTATGTATTATACCGCTTTTTAGAGCCAGAGTCAACCGGTTTTTGCACTTTTTTGACTCTTTTTTCGTTGTTTTTTAGCAACATTGCTTAAAAATTAAGCAGATTAGTACTTTGTACTACTTTGCTAAATATGGTTATGAATCCACGCCAAATTTTATCAGCCGCTTTTACAGCAAATGGAGGTATCGCTGACTTTAGACCTCAACCAAACACACCTGTTCCATTGGTGCTACCTGCGCCAGTTGGTACTTCAAACTTTTGGGTTAAGGGTCATAGCTTCCAACTCGGCGAACGTGTTTGGCAAAACAACAATGCCGTAAAAGTAGTCGGCTTAGTGTTCCATTGGTTCCTTGCCCAAGACACTGGTGTTGAAACATCTTTAGCAAATAAAATTAATCCTTTGCTAGCATCTGAAGTTTATTATTTTAGAACCACAGACATGGCATGGATGGGTACAGCAGTCACTCAACTTTATCCTACCATTGGTTCGTTTTTAAGAATCCCCGAGCTTACACAAAATCTTACATTCTGGATTAAAAACGATACACCAGTTGCCGCACCCGAGGTTAGCAATGTTGATCAAAGTTTTTATTGTTCTGTAAGAGCAGGTAAACCACTAATCACTGCACCTAGCATTATGAATTCAAGTTCAGCAACTATATCAAATAGTGTGATTGCTTCTAAGATTCCTTTAACTATCAATTGGAGAACAGAAGGTACTAAGCTAAAGTTTGGTTCAACTGGTTTGAACTTTAGAATTGAAACTTTGAATAACAAAGTAGATCAAGTTGATGTTAAACTAGGTAGTACAAATACCACACTTCTTAAAGTTTAATGAATCTATATTTCAAAAACACCCTTGCAGGAGTAACAACCAGTTTAGCAATGGTGCCCGAAGTAGTTGCTTTTGCAATTCTTGCACATGTTAATCCATTAGTTGGCCTATATGCGGCTTTTATATTAGGATTGGTTACTGCCTTGTTTGGCGGCAGACCTGGATTAATATCTGGTGGTGCAGGGAGTCTTGCAGTTGTATCAGTTGCATTAGTAGTAACGCACGGAATCCAGTACCTGTTTGCTTGTATTATCCTTATGGGCCTAATACAAATTGCGTTTGGCGCATTTAAATTTGGTAAGTTAATCAAACTTGTTAGTCCGGCAGTAATGACAGGCTTTGTCAATGGATTGGCTCTTGTTATTTTTACAGCACAATTTCAGCAAGTACCAGAATCGGGCATGCCACTCTACACAATGCTTGGGTTAATAGGATTAACAATTATTGGTGTAGTAGTTGCTCCTAAGATTACAAAACACATTCCTGCTAGTTTGTTTGGCATTGTGTTAACAACATTAGCTGTCTTGGTATTTGGAATTGACACAAAATTGGTTAAGGATGTAGCGCATGTATCTGGTGCCTTCCCAACATTTGCTTGGCCAGATGTGCCAATGACTTTAGAAACTTTAAAAATTATTGCACCTTATAGTTTTGTATTAGCAGGCATAGGCTTAATAGAAACATTGCTAACAGCAAATTTAGTTGATAAGACAATTGGTGGCGTAAATCAACCAAACAAGGAGAGTATAGCGCAAGGGGCAGGCAATGTGCTAACTGGATTATTTGGTGGCATGGGTGGTTGTGCTATGATTGGGCAAACAGTTATTAATTTAGAAGCTGGTGGCCATCATCGATTAGCGGGTGTAGTAGAAGCATTATGCATTTTGGCTTACATTCTATTTGCAAGTGCAGTTATTGAAAATATTCCACTTGCTGCCTTAGTGGGCGTGATGTGTGTTGTATGTTATCATACGTTTGATTGGAAAAGCCTTCGACTAAAAGAAGCCGATGCAGGTGTAATGTTAATTGTTACTGCCAGCACCTTTGCATTTAATCTAGCCTATGCGGTGTTTATCGGCATTGGTATCACAGCACTAACACACTATTGGCGAGAAGTTAGCAAGACCTAACCTTTGCGTTGAGCATTCCTGCTTAGTCCATTAAGCCATAGTATGATATCGTCGTTTACTAGACGTATCTCCATTGCATCATTTTCCCCAAAGATACGGAAGTAACCTGCACCGTGGTAGTAAGGCCAATCTAAGTGTTGTTCTAAACCTATTAAGTGTCCGGGTTTAGGCGACCAGCCGGGCGGCATTTGATAAGACCAATAGCGAAAGTGTGGTTTCATTAGTTCCCAACCAAAAGCAGTCAAACGCAAACCTTTTTGACGTCCTGGTTGGTAATTTTTAAACACCGTGTATGGTGTTATTTTTGTTGCCTCCCATATATGAGGCACAGGATACTGAGCTAGGTACTCAGTTATCTTTAAAGCTAGTTCCTGACTCATTGATTTTGCGACCTTGTTTGAGTTCAACTACACTAAAATCGGTAGTCTTAAACATTTTGTTCAAACGGTCAGACAAGTTAAATGCATGTCCGGGGTTAGAAAAGCTTACTTTTTTATATTTAGGACCTGGATAGCTTACCAGGCTGTTAAGTGTACGTAGGTTGATTGGCTTATCTTTATAAAATACAGCATAGATAGCGTCAGCCGCAAGCACTTCCTCGCTTTTATACGTGCGAGGGTTTGTATTTGTTAGTATTATTGTTGGCTTAGGTCTGCTCATGCACTTATTTAGCAAAAGTGCGTATTTAATGGACCTATTAACTACAGCTTAAATTGATGTTTTGGGAGAGTGGAAGTTTTTTAGCTTACTGCCGTATGCTACAACACAGCTAATTTCGCGATTCTTGTTGTCAGTTAGTACAAGGGTCCACTCCCTTGTTTCTCTGTTAGCCCAAAAAGACATTAAAAACAAATCTTCTACTACACCAGTAGCAATAATGTCTTCGCCGTTGGCAATCAATGATTCACCTACTTCTTTGCTAGTACCACAAGACCACTTGCTATCAACAAGAGCAGTTGCGGCTAGCACTGGAATACATTTTGCTACAAGATATAGCAGTATTCCAATGATAGCAATTTTAGTTATAGCTGGCCGCCAGCCATTGAGTATGTTGTTGAGCATTATCTGAAGCCTTCTGTAATCCATACTTACCACAGAACTTCATAAAATGAGGTCCTACGCTTGGGTTGCGTTCTTTCTGAACAGCTTCAGCAATAGTTTGATCTAATACAGCCTTGATGTTGTCAGGTTGTGCAGTTAAGTCAATGATAGCCTTGTTGCGCTCATAGTCGTCACGTACTAAATGTTCGGTGCCTTCGTGGTCGGTCCAACGTTGGAGCATGAGATTGTTCCACATGAATCCTTTGTTATCCCTGTCGGCAAAGGCTTCACGGAGACCAACCTTATTCTTTGTGCCTTTCTCACGTACTCCCGGATAAGCAGAGAAGACATTGTCGGATGTGTCGCCACGCATACACTTCTCAAAGAGTAGCCATTGTGGGTCCGGCGCGGCCTTGACTTCGCCAGTTTTCTTATCTTTGATAGGCTTACGCTTGTCATCAAAGTATCCTTCGTGTGTAGTTAGAACACCTGAGATGCCATTAAACAATTGAACATTGGGTGCAATCAACTGTTCAAAGTCTGTGTCACTTGATACGATAATATGGTTATCACTTGGATGCAGTTGGATCCATCGTGCAATGAAATCATCTGCTTCACAAACAGGATTGCGAAGTACAGTTACGTTAGTCTTAGTACTAATGTATTCGTAAAACTTGTCAAAGCTTTCCCAGAACAGTTTTTCTTCTTCTGCTTCAGCTGGTGTGTGTTTTGCACGACCTTCTGCTCGATTAGCTTTATAAGGAGGGTAAACATCTTTGCGCCAGCTACGACCTTCAAAGCAGAACACAACATGTTTGCCCTGGCGTTCGCGCCACTCTCTTAAAACAGATGCAAGAATAATGTGATAGCTCATAGCTACACGTTCTTCTGGATCACCAGTACGGATCACGTGCCGTGCGCGAAAGAATAGATTAGCGGCGTCAACAATTAGATAGCTCATGTGTTTATTATAGCAAGAGCTATTTTAAAAGTCAAGCCTGAGTGCGAGTTTTATTGTTAGTTGCCATGCGGCCCGCATCAGCAATGAATGATCCATCTGCCATACCATCCATACCAACATTGCGGCATAGTTCAGTGAACCAACCATCTACAATGTCTTCTGGTGTCATGCCAGTGTAACCATTTTCTCTTAGGAAAAGAACAAAAGCAGGATTCCATTCTAATTCAAAATAACCTTGCTTCGGGTTGTTTGGATCAACATGAGCCGCAACAACATTGACCCAAGGCTCATTGCTATTCTTCATGCTCTTAGCAGTTGGCTTTCGCTTGAATAGGTTCTTAATATAGTTTAGCATATGAATACTTATTTTAAGAAGTTACCGACACACAGCCTAATTTGCTCTTAGGTTGAGATAGTCGCCCCACTTGTATGCATTGTGGAAGAAGAAATTAAAGTACTTTTGCGGAACAGCATGTTCAAATGAACCATTAGCTCTATGTCCGGCGTTTTCTGCGACAGTCATAAAATCATGCTTATATTGATTACGTTGTAGTGCAATCTTGTTTGTCGAAAACGCCAATGGCACAAATTCAGTGTTATCAATAATCCATTGAAATAGTGCAAATCCTCTTGGGTGCCTTGGCAATATATCATCCATTACAATTATGGCATCATGATTGATATAGTTGTTTATAAGATTTAAGAAGATTTCTTGATTCTGTTCAAAACCATCTGCCGCAAGATCAAACATTACTAAATCAAACTTTCTTTGGTCTGGGATACTTGCCAAACTATCATACATTTCTTTGGTAGGATTTCCTAATTTGTAATAGCTTGTAAACTTTTCCCAGAACACATCAAACTCTGCTGGCGTAGATGGCGGAACACAATACTCACCATGTACTTCAAACATTGGTTGCTTCCACGGCTTTACGTTCTTGAGTTTCCATGTTTTTAAGTGGAAATCCCTTAACCAACGATTAGAAAATTCCCCTTTGCCCCTAACAAAATCTGCTAGTTCTTTTACGTACAAGCAGTTGTCTATTAGAGTCCAGTTGAACTTTTTATTGTCACCGTATAGGGTATGTAATTGTTCTGATAAAATAGGAAGCATACCAAAGTAGCTTCCTAGGTCAAGAATATGTTTTGGATTTTTAATTTCCATTAAAAGTGCAAAAAATGCACAATCGGGGTAGTGGAAATTTAGTGCAATGTCAGGCTCAAATAATGCAATGTGGTCTAACGTCTTAAATCCTTGCCAAACAAAGTTATCTGTAATTTTAGGTATCTGTAGCATGTATTAGAACAACCGTGATTCACGCTTCTTGATTTCAATCAAAACGTTATCTCGCCATTCGTTTGATTCTCTGTACCAGTTATCTTTTTCTTCTAGTGTCCTAGAACAGCCGATACAGAAATCTTTCTCATCTATAACGCAAATGCCCTGGCAAGGGTTTGATTCATTTGCGTGTTCCATTGTATTAACCTTGTCTGTCATAATAGTCGTGTTGGTTCTCGTCAATTTTTGTGGGTAATTCTTTAGGTAAGAATAGTGCGGCAATTCTTCTACGAATAGGCAAACTAGATTCTTTTGTAGTACGCTTGATTAAGGGCATAGGTTTGTACCCCTCATATCGCAATGATTGGACTTGATGGCTGAGACCGCAATTACATATCTGCTTCAAAGGCAGAGTGTAAAAGACATTGTCTGAACTGCAAAGATGTGACCAAGTTTCCATAATGCTATATATCAATTAAGTTAGTTTTTTTCTAGATTAGCGATTTCTGCTTTGATTGCTTCAGCAAAGTTAAGTGCTGATTGCTTTCCAAGCAACAAGTGATGCTCTTGTTTATGAACTCCCTTAAACAAGATTTCATAAACTGCTTTCAAACGCTTGCCCCAATCTGCCCAAGCAGGAGTCCAAGTAGTAACATAAAAGCTTACTTCAATGTCGGGGATATCTTTATCACGTTGAACTTCAATCCACATTTTAACAGCGTGGTCATCAGATGAGCAATCACACTCAACGTTGAAAACTTTAGCATCGCCAAAGTTCTTATCAATACTAATACCCTCTGCTGGCTTTTGTGCTTTCATTACTTGCCCCAACCATTAGACCAAATGTCAACGTGCAAGCGTGGGCTATAACGATAACCACGTGCCAACGCTTCATCTGCAATGTGTCTTGTATTAGAAAAGTATGCTTTGTCAGTACCACCTACGGGCATTACATAAACTTGGCCACCAAAACCTGCTTTACGATACTCGCTAACAGCTTGGTCAACTTCATTGAAGTCTAAAATGTTATCAATAACAAACTTTAAATATGTGTGTCCTATTGCTTGATACTCAACCACAACATCGGGCTTAATAGCATCGCTCCACTTCTCACCGCTTGCACTAAGCTTTGGGCTTACACTGAAAGTTAGATAGTCTCGGTCTCTACCAAACCGTGTCCACTCTTGAAACAAGTACTCGTGGAAGTCTTCATGTAAACTTTGAGTACCGTTAGTTTCAAACGTCAAGTTCTCTAAGTCTGCCATACGTGGATTGCTTAACAATGCAGGGTATAGCATTTGCCAACCTAGCAACGGCTCGCCACCTGTAATAACAAGATGAACATCGTTGCCGTTATCTTGCACCCACTTGTGATTAGGTGTAAGTTCTAACATTGTGTCAATACTTTGCTCTACACTATAAGTAGGGCTAAGATGTTTAAAAGCAGGGTGCCAACTTGCATAGCTGTCGCAACCTGTTTGTGCTAGCGGCAAGTCGTTGAATGTTTTATATAAGTGAACTTCTTTACCAATAGTATCTGGCTCAGTTGTTTTCTCGCCAGCAGGCAATCCAAAGCCAGGACACTTAAAGTTGCAACCAAATGTACGGAAGAATACACTAGGTACACCTACAAAACGTCCTTCGCCTTGTGCAGAGTAAAAGACTTCACTTACTTTAAATTCATTCATAGATACTAGACCACACTTTCAGTTTTTCAATTTTAGCTAGTTTTGCGGCTTCAAGGCCTTCTTCTGTTACAATACCTTTTGATTGTAACAGAGAAACCATTGCAAGTACATCACCAATTTCACCTTCTAGGTGTTGTGCATTAGTTAGGGGTTTTCCTGGCTTGACGTTATCCAAACCAAAGCGGTGACACTTGCTAATTGCTTGAATCACCTCAGCACATTCTTCGCTGAGAATGTTCATTACTTCATGTAGTTTATTGTCCATTTTAACCTAAGTCCTGTCCATAGTCTTCTGTAAATTCATCTAGCTTATGTTTTTCAATTGCGGCTCGAAGTGCTTGCTCTATGAGCTGATTGAATGTTATATCATATTCGTGTGCTAGCTTCATATATTTTAACAGGTCATCGTCACTAAAGTCAACTTGAACTTGTACTCGAGTATCATACACTTCTCCATTAACAATAGCTTCCATCTTTTCTAAAAAGTCTTCGTCAACATCAAGGTCCGTATAATCAACATCATCCCAAGCTTGATTGCCTAGTTCTCCTCGGTCCTCACCTTCCCGGTCATGGTCTGCTTTAAAGTCAGGATTGATAACTCTGTAAGCACGATCGTTTGTGTAGTCACATACTTCAACTTCGTAAACTGTTTGATTCTGTGTGTCAAAAACAACATTGGCACTCCAACCACCAGCACCGTGAACACCGTTCCATGCACTTAGCTGGTGTGCGTTCTCGCCGTAACAGTCCCAGCCATAGCGATCACCTTCAGTAATGCGATAGCTAGTTGTTTCGAAAAATTGTTGCAAGGTAATCATACTAACTCCTTAAATTTCAATTAAAATGTCTGGGTTCCAACCCGATACTTCGCCGTGTGATTCATAACCACGTGGGTTACAAACAACACGAGTTCCACCAATCATGTAGTCAAATGTTTGATGCATATGACCGTGTGTCCACAATTTAATTTGCGGACGATCCATAATAAACTCACTTAGGTCGCTAGCATAGCCACCATTCATAAGTGTATCATGCTTGTATTGTTCTCCGATGCTTTGATAGCTCGGAGCATGATGTCCAACAACAACACATTTCCTATCTTTGTTGGCATCAACAACATGCTGAATGTATCCAAGTGTTTTGCGATGTCTATCTATTACATGTGCAGGGCGAAGCTTGGTATACCCGTGTGCATCGTTTCTAATAACACGGAAGTCGTTCATCATATCACTAATAGCATGTTGGGTCAATGGGTCACCCTTGTTCATATCAGTCCACAATGTACCACCAACAAACACTACACCATTGATAATCTGTTGATCACGTTCTAGGAAGTAAATGTTAGGAAACTTGTTGCATTCTTCACGTATGTGATCAATGCCTCTATGGAACTCACCATGATAGAATTCATGATTGCCAGCAACATAAACAACGTGCGGGAATTGATGACTACAACGCTTTAAGAAGTCACGGAACAGTTGGGCACGAGCTTGACCCCACTTTAATGCCGCAATATCTAAATGCTTGTAGTTTTCTTCGGGGTGGTCGTGTAAGTCGTTGATGACAAGAATGTCACCAGACAAAATAAGGACATCATAGTCCTTATCGTTTTGAATGTTAATGTCTACAAACTCAAGGTGTAAATCACTAACCAGTTTGATCTTCATCGCCAGCTTCCAGTTTTGCTATAGAGTTTAATCCGTTTACTGGTATTCCATCTTCGTCAACAATAGCGAAGCCATCGAATACGAACCCAGCACCTTTACAAAAATCTTCAAATGCTTGTAAAACTTCTTCTAGGTTGTCATGGTTATGATCCAGGACAAGCTTTCTTGTACCATCATTGTAGCACAAAATCCATTGCGTGTCAAGCTCGTTCCTGTCAGCT
>Ga0222712_10008025_pt1 | contig 10077 bp, 8 predicted proteins | sample C33_657DmetaG_FD_165043 | JGI IMG/M metagenome (GOLD analysis project Ga0222712, IMG submission 165043) | Estuarine water microbial communities from San Francisco Bay, California, United States - C33_657D | ecosystem: Environmental > Aquatic > Marine > Unclassified | place: USA: California...
TTGTCTTTGGAACCTTGGGTTAAATCTTCCGCCGCCTCTTGGTGGTAATGCCATTAAAACTTGTTTTGTTAGTAATATTTTGAAGGGTAAAGATAAAGCTATTTGGGCTATTCGCCGGATTTACGTTCATGAATTTCCTGAATAATTGCATCGATAAATACCTGGGTGTCCTGCATGCCTAAATCACCCTTACCTTGCCTGCGCACAGATAGCTTATTTTCGAGGGTTTCCTTCTCCCCAACAACAAGCATATAAGGTACGCGCTGAAGTTCGGTATCTCTAATTTTTTTACCAATTTTTTCGGATCTGTCATCTATCTCAACCCTTACGCCTACTGCTTTTAACTGTTGTTTCACCGATTCGGCAAATTCCATAAACTTATCGGAAATTGGCAATATTTTTACCTGTAAAGGGGATATCCAAACTGGAAATTTACCCGCATAGTGTTCCAGTAAAAATCCAATGAAACGCTCATGCGTACCTAGTGGAGCACGGTGAATAATAAGTGGAACTTCGGGTTGATTGTTTTGATTAACGTAGCTTAATTTGAATTTATTACCAGAATTAAAGTCTACTTGGTTGGTGGCAAGGGTAAATTCTCTACCTATCGCACTCCAAATTTGAACATCAATTTTAGGACCATAAAACGCAGCTTCGTCCTGAACCTCGATGTAAGGGATCTCTGATTCGATGAGTACCTGACGCACCATCGCTTCCGTTTCCTTCCACAATTCAGGTTCATTTACATATTTAGCGCCTAGTTTAGCAGGATCGTGTAAGCTCAAACGCATCACGTATTTATCAATGCCAAATATTTTAAAGTACTTAGTGTACATATCATTTACGGCTCTAAATTCGGCGGCAAATTGTTCTTTGTTGCAATAAATATGCGCATCATTCATGTGTAAGCAACGTACACGCATGAGTCCAAATAATTCACCACTTTGCTCATACCTGTAACAGGTTCCATATTCTGCAATACGGTATGGTAAATCTTTATAGCTCTTTGGTTCTGCATCAAATATTTTATGGTGATGCGGACAGTTCATTGCTTTCAAATAATACTTGGTACCATCTAGCTCCATTGGTGGAAACATACTATCTGCATAGTAAGGTAAGTGACCACTAGTGAGGTACATACTTTCTTTGGCAATGTGTGGTGTTACTACACGTTTATATCCTGCTACTTCTTCAGTTTCTTTTGCTAATTTTTCTAACTCTTCAATAATGATGGTACCATTTGGCAACCACAAAGGAAGGCCCTGACCCACATCATCGTCCATCGTAAAAATGCCTAGTTCTTTACCTAGTTTTCGGTGGTCTCTTTTTTTAGCTTCTTCAAGCATTAAAAGATACGCATCTAATTCCTTTTGACTCGGGAAAGTCACGCCATATAAACGTGTTAGCATTTTATTTTTTTCATTACCCTTCCAATAAGCTCCCGCAATATTGGTTAGTTTAATGGCTTTAATAGCACCTGTATTTGGAATATGTGGCCCTCTACATAAGTCGGTAAAATTACCTTGCGAATAGAGTGTGATATTGCCGTCTTGTAATCCTTCTAATAAATCTAATTTATAAGGATCATTGCGCTCTGTAAAATAAGCTATGGCATCCGCTTTAGAAATTTCTTTTCTATTAAATGTATTGGCTGCTTTTGCAAGCTCATTCATTTTTCTTTCGATCGCAATTAAATCATCTTCTGTTAAATGACGATCACCTAAATCGATATCGTAGTAAAATCCTTTATCTAGTGCTGGCCCTACCCAAAATTTTACACCCGGATATAGTGCCTCTACAGCTTCTGCCATGAGGTGGGCCGATGAATGCCAAAAAGTATTTTTTCCTGCATCATCATCCCAAGTTAATAATTGCAAAGAAGCGTCGGTTAAAATAGGTCTTGTGCTATCCCAAACTTCTCCATTTACCGAGGCCGCCAAAACTTTTCTGGCAAGTCCTTCACTAATAGATTTAGCGATCCCATCGGCAGAAATACCTGCTTCATATTGCCTAACGGCACCATCTGGAAATTTTATATTTATCATAGGTCTAACTTAACTGTTTAACCCCTAATGGGTTACTTCTGCAAAAATAAAGGAAAGCGGTGAGTTTTTCGTTTTAACGCTTCTTTAGATTTTAATACTTTTATAAGAGCTTACATTTGCGCCAATGAGATTGACTTTTACCCTATTTTCATTATTGCTTTTCATGTCTACCCTTGAGGCCCAAAAACTTACGGGTATTTGGCGTGGTTACTTTAGTGCCGCTGCTGGTATTTTTAGGGACGATATTGGGGAAGAAATGTATAAATACGAGGTTCAAATTGACCAGCAAACAGATAATAGTGTTAAGGGTGTTACCTATTCTTATAAGTCTACCGTGTTTTACGGAAAATCTACCATGCAAGGGATTTATACAGCAAGTAGCAAAAACTTAATCTTAAAGGAACTTAAACTCGTGGAATTAAAAATTGGAAGTAATAGCGAGCCCTGTTTAATGACCTGTTATTTAGACTATGTAAAAATTGGAAAACTTGAAGTCTTACAGGGTACATTTATTTCTACCAATGCAAAAAATAAAAAAGATTGTGGAAGTGGAAAGGTATACCTAGAGCGTGTTTTAAAAAGTGATTTTGAATTAGAAGATTTTTTAGCGCATCCAAAACCGCAGGCTCCCATTGCCCAGCAAAAGCCAAATGCTAAGCCTTCTAATCCAGATGCTGACATCGTTAATCATTACAAAGTCACTGACACAGACAAGGTATCTAGTAATGATAAACCATCAGCAACCGATATAAAAAAGGCTATCGTATCTAGTGTTCCGCCTAAAGTACTTACCCAAAGAGATAACTTTTTAATTAAGCGCATTATTTCTTCTGAACCTGAAATTAAAGTGGAATTATTTGACAATGGAACCATTGATAATGATACCATTAGTTTGTACCATAATAATGAGCAGGTGATCAAAAAAGGCAAACTCAATTATCAACCACTCACCTATTCCTTTAATTGCGGAAATCAGGCTGTAGCACACGAGTTAATATTGGTTGCTGAAAACCTAGGTGAAATACCCCCAAATACAGCTATTATGGTGGTTACCATTGGCAAAAAAAGGCAGGAGATTTTTTTAACTTCCGACGAAAAAAAGAATGCCAAAATAATTATTGATTACAAACCTAATAAGTAGGTTTAGGTTATAAAATTTGGGGTTACCTTTGCGGCCACAAATACAATCTTGATATGCTTATTGGTTTACAAAATGTAACGTTCGAATTTGGTGCTAGGGTTATTGTAGAAGATGCAACATGGCATATTCAACCCGGAGATCGTATTGGTCTTATTGGATATAATGGAACAGGAAAATCTACCCTATTAAAAGTATTGGTTGGCGAATACACTCCTTCTAAAGGAACCGTAGAAAAAAGTAGGGATACCACTATTGGCTATTTACACCAAGATTTATTAAGTTTTGATACCAGCGAAACCATCACCGAAGTTGCACTGGGGGCATTTGAACGCGTTAGGGCGCTCGAAAAAGAAATTGAAGCACTTGGCATAGCACTTGAAAATGATTCAGACAACAATGATTTACTTATAAAGTACACTGATGCGCTTCATGAATTAGATGTATTGGATGGTTACAATATTCAGCACAAAGCCGAAGAAGTATTACATGGTCTTGGATTTAGCAGTCAGGATTTAAAAAGACCTTACAAAGAATTTAGTGGTGGTTGGCGTATGCGGGTACTGCTTGCAAAAATGATATTGCAACAGCCCGATGTACTATTACTCGATGAACCTACCAACCACCTTGACTTACCGTCTATCGAGTGGTTAGAAAAATATTTATTGCATTACCAAGGAAGTGTAGTTATCGTGAGCCACGATAAGTTTTTCTTAAACCGAATGGTAAATAAGATTGTAGAAGTTTACCAACAGTCATTGCATATTTATAGTGGTGATTATAATTATTATGAAACTGAAAAAGCGTTGCGTATAGAAATGCAACAAAAAGCTTTTGAAAATCAACAAGATTATATTCGTCAGCAAGAAAGGTTTATTGAACGCTTTAAAGCAAAAGCGAGTAAAGCAGCACAAGCCCAGAGTATTCAAAAAAGGCTTGATAAAATTGATAAGATTGATGATGTTCAATTAGAGCGTCCCGATTTACGCATTAATTTTCAACTCGATAAAGTACCTGGTAAAGTACTTGTAGATTTAAAAAATATTACCAAGCAATTTGGCGATTTAACCATTGTAAACAATACCACCGCCGAAATTGAACGTGGTGACAAAATCGCTCTTATTGGAGCGAATGGTAAAGGTAAATCTACCATCCTTCGTATTGTTGGCGGTACCGAGCAGCATAGTGGTGAAAGGGTTTGGGGACATAACGTTGAGGAAAGTTTTTACGCACAGCACCAATTGGAAGCACTTACACTTACGAATACTATTTTGGAGGAAATGCAACAATGCGGCAGTAAAAAAACCGATGTTGAACTACGTAGTATTTTAGGTGCGTTTTTATTTAGTGGTGATGATGTAGATAAAAAAATACGTGTATTAAGTGGAGGTGAAAAAGCCAGGGTGGCACTTGCCAAAACAATGGTGAGCAAGGCTAACTTTTTATTACTCGATGAACCTACCAACCACCTTGACATGCACTCAGTAGAGCTACTCGCTGGCGCACTTAACAAATATGAAGGCAGTTATATTTTAATTAGTCACGACCGTTATTTTATTTCTCAAACAGCCAATAAAATTTGGGAAATTGTAGACCATCAAATCAAAGAATTTAAAGGTACATACGCAGAGTGGGTAGAATGGAATGAGCGTATGGCTGCCAAGCAAAAAGAAAATAAGGGATCTGGCAATGTGGTTGCAGCTCCTGCCCTAGCACCAACTCCAAAAGTTACGGTACCTGAAACAAAAGCATCAACGCCAAATACGGCTATTGATAAAGATTTTCAAAAAGAATTGCAAAAGCAAAAAAAGAGGCTTCAAACGCTAGAGCTAGATATCAATAACACTAAAGTTCAAAAAGATACGATCGAACAGGAACTTGGCAATCCAGATACCTATACCAATCCAGCTAAATTTGCAGCACTAGAAACCGAATACAAATCGGTGCAACAAAAACTAGCCACATTCAATACCGAGTATGAAATAGTTTTTGAAAAAGTGTTAGAAATGGAATCCTAAAAAATTATTAGTTCGTCAAAATATGGCGGCTAATTACAATTCTTTGAATTTCTGAAGTGCCCTCGTAAATCTGTGTGATTTTAGCATCGCGCATAAGGCGTTCTACATGGTATTCTTTTACAAAACCATAGCCACCGTGCACTTGAACCGCTTCGGTGGAAATCCACATGGCTGCTTCACTTGCATAAACCTTTGCCATTGAAGATGAAAATCCATAATCCTTATGTTCATCTTTGTCTGCAGCTGCTTTAAAACAAAGTAGTCTTGCTGCTTCCACTTTTGTTGCCATGTCAGCTAACTTAAACTGGATGGCTTGGTGGTGCATGATTTCTTTACCAAATGCTTTTCTTTGTTTGCTATAACCTAACGCTAATTCGTAAGCACCACTTGCAATACCAAGCGCTTGTGCAGCAATACCAATACGGCCACCAGCAAGGGTTTTCATGGCAAATTTAAATCCAAACCCATCCTCGCCTATTCTATTTTCTTTTGGCACTTTTACATCGTTAAACATAATCGAATGCGTATCACTTCCTCTAATGCCTAACTTATTTTCTTTAGCACCAACGGTAACACCCGGGCTGTTTTTTTCTACAATAAATGCATTGATACCTCTACTTCCTTTAGCAGGATCTGTTTGTGCAATCACTAAATATACAGAGGCGCTAGAGCCATTAGTAATCCAGTTTTTGGTACCATTTAATAAATAATAATCTCCTTTGTCTTCGGCAGTAGTTTGTTGACTTGTTGCATCGCTTCCTGCTTCTGGTTCACTTAATAAAAAGGCACCAATATAAAGGTCGTTGTCTTTAATGCCTTTAGCAAGTGGTGTTAAATATTTTTGCTTTTGCGCTTCTGTACCAAACGCTTCTAGACCCCAACATACCAGGCTATTGTTAACGCTCATACACACACTTACACTCGCGTCAATTTTACTAATTTCTTCCATGGCAAGCACATAGCTGATGGTATCCATGCCAGCGCCACCATAGGTAGGGCTTACCATCATACCCATAAAGCCAAGTTCTGCTAGTTGCATAATTTGCTCTTTCGGAAATGATTGTTTTTCGTCTCTTTCTATAACACCTGGTAAACAACTATTTTTAGCGAAATCACGTGCTGCAGCCTGAATCATTAGCTGCTCTTCGGTTAAATTAAAATCCATAGAAGCTTTATTTGGTGGCAAAAATAAGCTAACAATTGTTAGGATTTATAATTTATCGGTACTTTTTTTAGAAATATTTACGTTGCAAATTGGAAAGAACCAGGGTGTCTACCGCGTTTAAACGCCTCGTGGTATCCTGTAAAAAATGTCTTTTAAATGACCTCAAGGCTGCCGTTGAATCTTTTAAATCGTATCCAATTATACGGAGGGCGATGTATGGATTAAAATTGCTTGGTGCTGGTGGTAATATATCATCAAACCATAAGCCATAGCCATTTGTAGCTAATAATTTCCAAGGAAATCTAAAATTTGGATCGTTTTTTCTGGTGGGTGCAATATCACCATGTCCAATAAAATTAGGAGTTGGAATCGTGTATTTCTGTTTGAGCCTATTTAGTAGTACAAGTAAGCTATTAATTTGCAAGCTATCAAAAGGTTCAAATCCGTTATTGTCAAGTTCAATTCCAATAGACGAAGAATTGATATCAATTAAATTACCCCACTTGCTAATGCCAGCATGCTGTGCACGCATATAATCATTTAGCATTTGGTGTATGGTTCCATCTTTACAAATTACATAATGCGCACTCACTGCCGTTCGTGGTATGGTAAATGTTTTGAGTGTTTCTTCGCAAGAATTTTGTGCAGTGTGGTGAATGATCACAAAATTTGGTTTGCGTAATCCAAAATTGGTTGTGCCCACCCAATAAGGCGCTTGTTTGACAGAGTCTGAAAAAATGCCACCATTGTTTGGTAGTTCAGCAATATCAGTTAAAGAATCTATTTGATGGTTGTGCTTTTTATTGGTTGCCTTGTATGGGTTTCTAAAGCAAGCCGTAAAAATAAATGGCAAACTTAATAGTGCCACAATGCCAACATAGATTGATTTTTTCATCCAACAATTTTTGAATTATTAAACTAAGGGTTCTTGTTGAGACAAGCAATGAAAACTGCCTAAACCCCAAATAATATCGGTAGAATCGATGCCCACTACTTCCCTATTTTTATAAGCTTCAGCAATAATGCTAAGTGCCTTATCATCCATTGCGGATCTAAATGTTGGCACGATTACATATTTATTGGAGATATAAAAATTAGCGTATGAAGCTGGTAAACGCTGGTCTTCATAAATCACAGCTTCTGGCATGGGTAGTTCAACAATATTTAATTGCTTACCATTTAACAAGCGCATTTTTTTAAGCTGAGCCAGGTTGTCTTGTAAGATCGAATAGTTTTCGTCGTTAGGGTTTGATTCAACAACGGTTAAAACGGTGTCTTCATTTACGAACCTAATAGTATCATCAATGTGGCCATCGGTGTCATCTCCTACAATACCTTCTTCTACCCAAAGTACTTGGTTGGCACCGTAATAATCAAACAAATAATTTTCTATTTGATCTCTATTTAAATGTTTGTTTCTGTTAGGGTTTAAAAGGCAACTCGTACTCGTTAAAATGGTACCCGTACCATTAAATTCTACAGAGCCGCCTTCCATAATAATACCTGGATGATATACTGGTATATCAAAATGTTTTCCAATTAAAGTAGGAATTACATCATCTAAATCGTAAGGCGGATATTTATTTCCCCAAGCATTATAATTCCAATCAACAATCACTTTCTTTTGCTCGGCAGCGGGGTTAATTAGAAATGCAGGGCCATGATCACGACACCAAGCATCATTGGTTGGATGCAAATAAAAACTTACCTGATCCATATTGACCCCTGCTTTAACAAGGTGTGCTGTTGCTGCTGCTTGCATGGCGGCATCCAAAACATTGATGCGCACTTTTTCAGAAGCTGCAAGGTATTTTACAAACAAACTATAGTTTGGATATATCGTATCTAATTTACCCGGCCAACTTGCTTCTTTATGCGGCCAACTTAACCAAGTGGCTTCATGCATTTCAAATTCGGCAGGAAAATAATAACCTAAAGATTTGGGTGTATTCAAAACAAAAAATTTCTAGTCAATAAAACGTTTGGTGATATTTTCATAAGAGTCAATGCGACGATCTCTCATAAATGGCCAATGTGTACGGTAGCGGTCTGTTGCGTCTGTATCAATTTCTACTACTTCTGTTTCTTCATTGTCGTGAGATCCTTTGTATAATAAAGTACCAAATGGATTGCTCACAAATGAACCGCCCCAAAATTTCATAGCGCCATTTTGTTCGAGTCCTACCCTGTTTACACTTACTACGTGTACGCCATTGGCAACGGCATGACTGCGCTGTATGGTTTGCCAAGCATTGTACTGCTCAACATTGGTTGCTTCATCTTGTGAAGTTGCCCAACCAATTGCGGTTGGGTAAAATAATATTTCGGCACCTTGAAGTGCAGTAAGTCTTGACGCTTCTGGATACCATTGATCCCAACAAATAAGTACACCAATTTTTGCAAATTTGGTATCAAATGTTTTGTAACCTAAATCGCCAGGAGTAAAATAAAATTTTTCATAGTAAGCAGGATCGTCAGGGATATGCATTTTCCGGTACATGCCTAAATATTTTCCATCTGCATCAATCACGGCAGTTGTATTGTGGTAAATACCTTGCGTTCTTTTTTCAAATAATGAAGCAATGACCACTACATTACACTCGGCTGCCACTGCCCCAAGTGTATCTGTTGTTTCGCCCGGAATTTTTTCGGCTAACTTAAAATTTTCATAATCTTCTACATCACAAAAATAGAGTGATGTAAATAATTCTTGTAAGCATACAATATTAGCGCCCTTTGCAGCAGCTTCCTTAATGCCTGCTATAGCTTTTTGCATGTTCTCTTCTTTATTAGAACTGCAAGACATTTGTACCAAACCCACTTTTACTTTTGACATAATAAAAATTTGATAGCTTATTAAGTAGTATGTTTTATGATGGCATCAAAATTAGAGAAGCCAATAATTTTTTCGGTGATATACCCTTCTGCATAACCTACACCAATTCTTTTGCCTAGCATGAGTGCTCTTGCTTTTACGGTTTCTAAAAACTGAGGAGATGAAATATAGGTTTGTGGTTCAGAAGTATCTGCATTTGTAAATTGTGTTCCATAAGCAAGCACTGCTTCCATTTTTCTTTCCATGTATGCCGTAATATCAATTACAAACGATGGTTGAATAAAACGGTCTTGGATATAATGAAAGGTATAGGCGGGTCTCCAGGCTGTTTGAGAAATGCCTTCATGTATGGTTTCAACTTTTCTAAGTCCACTTAAAAAAGCAGCATCTGAAACAAGCTTTGCACTACGTCCATGATCTGGATGACGATCTTCTGGTGCATTAGCTAAAATAATTTCAGGCTGGTATTTTCTAATGAGTGCAATAATTTTTCTTTGATGCGCTTCGTCATTAACAAAAAATCCATCGGCCATGTCTAGGTTTTCTCTAACCTGCACACCCATAATTTTGGCTGCCGCTGCCGCTTCTTGTGTTCTGGTGGTGGGTGTTCCTCTAGTACCTAACTCTCCTCTTGTTAAATCTACAATACCTACTTTTTTGCCCTGGTCTATGGATGCCATAATGGTACCTGCACAGCCTAGTTCAACATCGTCTGGATGAACACCAAAAGCTAGAATATCTAATTTCATAGGGATAGAATTAAGACAAAGGTAAGGGTTGTAAAAAAGAAAAGCCGCTAGATAAACTAGCAGCTTTTAAAAACTTATGTAGAGAAGAATTACTTCTTCTTTTCGTAACGCTTTTTGAACTTATCT
>Ga0222712_10008027_pt1 | contig 10077 bp, 12 predicted proteins | sample C33_657DmetaG_FD_165043 | JGI IMG/M metagenome (GOLD analysis project Ga0222712, IMG submission 165043) | Estuarine water microbial communities from San Francisco Bay, California, United States - C33_657D | ecosystem: Environmental > Aquatic > Marine > Unclassified | place: USA: California...
AATTCTTTAGAATCACCCGCGACTAGGCCCAAACGCAAAAGCTCGTTTAACTACCTACCTTAAAAGCGTCGACGAAAAAACCAAATAAGCAGCCGAGCTTTGCTAAGTTCAACGCGCGGCGCGTTAACGCTCGCCAATTTTTTTGCAGCGACACGGCCGGGAGCCTGTAAGCTTGGGCTGAAATGATTTCAAAAATGACACAAAGCAGAAATATGATGACGATGTCTGATGAAATATACTGACGAAGTCCGGCTAAGAAAGTGCCAAATAGGTTTCCTAAGAAAAACCCAAGAACGAGACAAAACAGATGAAAGGGTAAATTAGTCTCCGTAGTTTGCATACGCGAACTAATCCCTGTTAACCACCGATTCATATTAGTCATAAAAAAGTTAAAAAAGAAAAACGTTTACGTTTGCCTGCTACTAGATTTGAACTAGTGACATTCCGCGTATGAGACGGACGCTCTGACCAGCTGAGCTAAGCAGGCAAAGACACGCCGTGTCCGGCTTTGGCCGGACACGTAGCGTGTCTAGGAGTGTTGCGACTTCTTTCTTTTAAACACGCCTTACGGGTGCTCGAAAGAGGGAAGTGAGTAAAGAATTATAGAGTATCGATAGTTTCGAATTCGAATTTGATTTCTTTCCAAACTTCACAAGCAGCAGCAAGTTCAGGACTCCATTTGCAAGCTGCACGGATGATGTCACCACCTTCACGAGCAAGGTCACGACCTTCGTTACGAGCTTGAGTACATGCTTCAAGAGCTACACGGTTTGCAGCAGCACCAGGTGCGTTACCCCATGGGTGACCTAGAGTACCACCACCGAATTGAAGACAAGCGTCATCACCGAAGATTTCAACTAGAGCTGGCATGTGCCATACGTGAATACCACCAGAAGCTACTGGCATTACACCTGGAAGAGCTGCCCAGTCTTGAGTGAAGTAAATACCACGAGAACGGTCTTTCTCAACGTAAGCGTCACGCATTAAGTCTACGAAACCTAGAGTAACTTCACGTTCACCTTCAAGTTTACCTACAACAGTACCTGAGTGAAGGTGGTCACCACCTGATAGACGTAGAGCTTTAGCTAGAACACGGAAGTGGATACCGTGGTTACGTTGACGGTCAATAACCGCGTGCATAGCACGGTGGATGTGAAGAAGAAGACCGTTGTCACGACAGTAGTGAGCTAGTGAAGTGTTAGCAGTGAAACCACCAGTTAGGTAGTCGTGCATGATGATCGGTACACCGAAGTCACGAGCAGACTCTGCACGTTTAAGCATTTCTTCTGAAGTAGCAGCAGTTGCGTTTAGGTAGTGACCTTTGATTTCACCAGTTTCAGCTTGTGATTTGTAGATTGCTTCAGCTACGAATAGGAAACGGTCTCTCCAACGCATGAATGGTTGTGAGTTAACGTTTTCGTCATCTTTAGTGAAGTCAAGACCACCACGAAGACATTCGTAACAAGCACGACCGTAGTTTTTAGCTGATAGACCTAATTTAGGTTTGATTGTACAACCTAATAGACCACGACCATATTTGTTTAGTTTGTCACGTTCAACTTGGATACCGTGAGGAGCACCTTGGAAAGTTTTACAGTAAGCTGGTGGAATACGAAGGTCTTCAAGACGAAGAGCACGTAGAGCTTTGAAACCGAATACGTTACCAACGATTGAAGTGAATAGGTTAGTTACTGAACCTTCTTCAAATAGATCAAGTGGGTATGCAACATATGCGATGTATTGGTTGTCTTCACCTGCTACAGGTTCGATGTCGTAACAACGACCTTTGTAACGGTCAAGAGTAGTTAGACCATCAGTCCATACAGTTGTCCAAGTACCAGTTGATGATTCAGCTGCTACAGCCGCACCACACTCTTCTGGTGGTACACCTGGTTGAGGTGTCATACGGAATGCTGCTAGAATGTCAGTTTCTTTAACTTGGTAGTCTGGAGTGTAGTAAGTAAGACGGTAGTCTTTTACACCAGCCTTAAACCCAGCGCCTGCTTTAGTTTCAGTTTGTGGAGCCATTTTTTAAATAGTATCTTAAAAGGTTAACGATCATACAATCTGCCCGAGTCTTTTCTACGAAAGAAAAGACACACATTTCAAACATGTGAAATGTGAGTTGATGAATAATAAATTTCTAAGGAAAAGAATTCTTTATTCGATTGTGTTTACTAGTATACTTGAGTTTTAAAATAACCTCTAGTATAAAAAATCCACAATTCTATAACTTTCGATAATGTGTTCAGTTTTTTACACCTTACGTGAGTAAAACTCAACGATTAAGAGCTCATTTAAAGGAAGTCCAACACTCGGACGGTCGACAACCTGATTGATCGTGCCACGAAGCGAACTTGCATCGCGAGTCACGAATGACGGTACTGCGCGTTTATTGCCAGACTCTTCGATATTTTGGTTGACTAATGCACGCGCACCTTTTTTATCCGATACCGTCAGCACATCTTTTGGTCGGCATTGGTAGCTCGGGATCGTCGCCTTTTTCCCATTCACACGAATGTGGCCGTGACGAACTAACTGACGCGCAGCGCTCATAGTTGGTGCAAAGCCTAAACGGTATACGATGTTGTCAAGGCGCATTTCTAAAAGTTGCAGCAAGACTTCGCCAGTTGAGCCTTTTAAGCGACGGGCGAATCGTACGTAACGAATTAGTTGGGATTCAGTTACGCCGTAATGGAAGCGCATTTTTTGCTTTTCCTGTAAACGGATTCCATATTGTGACAGCTTTTGAGGCGCTTTCCCGTGTTGACCTGGGCGCGCTTGATTTTTTGGCGTTTTGTTTGTTAACCCTGGAATTTCACCTAAACGGCGAATAATGCGTAAACGTGGACCGCGATAACGAGACATAGATGATAATTAAAAATAAATTTAGTTGAAAATAACTTTTACAGAACAACTGGAATCGGACTCCCCACGGGAGGGGGATTTTTATTTGTTCTTTAGCTTCATGGAGAAATGTAGCTTATGTTGTTTATATCACAAAGTTCGATTAAAAGACAAGGAACAGCCATGCGAAAAAGCCTCCTATCGGACTTGAACCGATAACATTTGGTTTACAAAACCAATACTCTACCAATTGAGTTAAGGAGGCGGCTTTATATATTTCAATATTAACGAAATTTTACGTTTTATGCAACTTTTCGCCAAAACACACTTTGGTCTTTTGTGTGATCCTTCAAAATCTCTCGACCTTTCCCGTCAGATCACACAAAATGGAGCCTATAATTATGCGATTTCTTCTTTTTCGATGTATAAGAATAAAGATGCCATCGCAATAGCTGGAAATACTAGTCCAACAAGTGGAACAAGAATAGAAGGAAGGTAAGCCGCTGCCATGAGAAAACTCCTTAAAATTGGGTTCAAAGTCAAAGGGGGCGGTAAAACAATTAAATGTTTATATAAGCCGTTCTGACAGTATGTATCTTACTTATAGTATAACACGATTGGCGAATAAAAACATTTTTTACCTAATAAGTTTGATTTGTACTTGTCGTGCAAAAAAAAATAGGCCCAACCGGACTCGAACCGATGACACTCTGTTTGTAAGACAGAAACTCTACCAACTGAGTTATAGGCCTAAAACCTAAGGGAAAATCTTTGGCGGGAGTAGGATTCGAACCTACGACCTCAAGATTATGAGCCTTGCGAGCTACCAGACTGCTCTACCCCGCATTCAACTAATTTATTCAAATTAACGGTGAACGACAGTTTAAAAGTGTACCCCCAGGGGAAGTCGAATCCCCGTTTCTTCCGTGAAAGGGAAATGTCCTGGGCCTCTAGACGATGGGGGCATACGGTATTTTTTTAATAGTTTATACGAAAAAAAGGAGACTGTCAACTCCGCGCCAACTCCGTGTGATCAACGACGGCCAGGCCCCCACCCCTGACCCCACTGTGACACAAAATGTCAGTAAAAGGGTGGGGTTGGGTTGCGAGAGTTCCGCGACGTCAACGGGGTGAAAACAAGGACAGACCCGCAGTTTTTTCAGATTCGAGCAAGATGAGCTCGCCTTACCAAGCCAAAAAACGAAATTACCAGCTTGATTTAGTAACCCCAGGCAATAGCCCTTCATGGGCCATTTCCCGAAGCACGTGGCGCGATAATCCAAATGCTCGGAAGAAGCCTTTTGGTCGGCCCGTAATCGTGCATCGATTATGTAATCGGACTGCAGCACTATCACGCGGAAGTGCCTGTAATTTGGTTACTAGTTTTGCACGCTCTTCTGGATTTGTCTCTACCTTTAGAGCCGCTTTTAACTGTAAACGTTTTTGCGCGTATTTGCGAACCGCAGCTTGGCGCTTAAGTTCACGCGCAATCATACTTTTCTTTGCCATAAGCTAAGGGTGTAAAAAATGGGATCAAAGGTCCAATTATCCACGCGTTGCAGTAATTGCAACAAACGGTAAAAGTGCTGCCATACGCGCATTTTTAATAGCGCGTGCGATAGCACGATGTTGTTTGGCGCTCATACCCGTAATGCGGCGTGGAATAATTTTACCCTCGTTCGTAATTAGTTTGCGGAGCAAAGAGACATTTTTGTAATCAATCGACCATTGGCATAATTCTTGTTCTCGTTTTTGGAGAATAGCCACTGGGCGTTTAAAGGCTCTTTGCTTGCCACGACGGGGTGTGAATTTCATATAAGACTGAATTCCGTGTTTGAAAAATGGCCCACTGGGCACCACTACTGGCACCCAAACCAAAGTAGCGCTACGCGCGAGCTTGCTTGATCAAGGTTTGAAAAGCAGCGTCGTCACGAAGTGCCATTTGTGCGATAATTTTACGATCTAAAAGAATATTGGCAGTTTTTAAACCAGAAATAAACTGATTGTAGTTTAGCCCGTGTGTACGGACAGCACCGTTAATACGTGTAATCCACAACGCACGAAACTCTCGCTTACGGTGAATTCGATCACGAGATGCAAAGCATAACGCCTTTAATGCATGCTGATTTGCCGTTCTAAAAATTGTCGATGACGCGCCACGAAAACCTTCAGTAACCTTTAAGATCTTTTTGCGTCGTTTACGAGCGACGTTTCCTCGTTTAACTCGTGTCATAAGTTTTTGTAAAAATAGACTTTCAGTGAGACTGCAGTATAGTGCTCAAATAACCGGCGAAGGTACGCCGCGACCCCTCTCGAATTAGGACGCGAGGGGGGTAACCTACGACGTAGCCACTAGCGTCGGTTCTTTTGGTTCTTTTGGTTCTTCCGCCTCCTCCAGCGTGTCCGCTAAGGATACCGGCTCCTCTTCGACTTGCGACGGTTCCGCGCCTGGCTCCACCTCTTCAAGTAGCTGCTCATCAGGTTCCGCGAGCTCTACCCGAGATTCCGTAATCATAAGCTGGTCAACGTCCGAGTCAGATGACACCGAGTCGGACCCAGATAACCAAGATGTGGGCTCAGGTGACAACATTTGGTCGTCATCCATAACATCAACAAGATCGCTAGCCTGTGCAGTTACACTATTTAACTTGCCCACAAGTGTAGACTCAAACAGATCTGCGCCGCCGTCTGCGGAATTATCCGCAGTCAACGCTTCCACACCAGGTTGCGAGCTCGCAAAGGCCTTGGCTAACTTCTTTGCCTTCTTGCGTAAACGCTTCGAACTCTTCGAATTCTTAGTCCGTGGAATAAGATCTTCCAGTTCAAAACGTTCCACTTCGGCAGCTGGGGCTGCATTTGCCGATTCGCCAAGCCCAAAGTTTGTGCCATCGATACGACCCTCACTGCGGCCTCCTGAAAGATTTCCAAACGCATCCATTTGCCAAGCAATTGACGGGAGCGATCTTGGATCGTCGTCGAATTCCACAACTTTGGCATCATTCTCGCCAACAGCAGGAAATAAGACCGGTAGCGAAGCTGTTAATTTTGATTCCGCTGCAGACACATCAGCACGTTCCACTCCCGAAGCCACAGGCCCAAGGGCAAGTTTTTTCAAAAAGGCTGGGATTTGGAAGTTATCAGAGTTTAGCCCTAAAAGGTCATAGCCAGGCTCGTATTCTTCTTTTTGTGAACGAGCCACAAAATCGATAAGGCCGTACTCTTTCGCTTCATAGGCAGACATAAACTGATCACGATCTAAGTCTTGGGCGATTCGCTCAATACTTTGTTGCGTTCGGTTTGCGTAAATTAAACCAACTTGGCGACGAATACGTGCAACTTCGCTGGATTCTGATAAAATTTCCGTCGCTTGACCATCACTACCCCCTTCGGGTTGGTGAATCATAATACGACTATTAGGTAAGGCGATGCGTCTACCGTACGTTCCTCCTGTAAGGATAAAAGATGCCATAGATGCGGCGGTACCCATACAAATTGTCGTGATACCGCTATTCAAGTACCGCATAATGTCATAAATACCGATTCCGCAAGTTACCGAACCGCCGGGTGAATTGATGTAAAGAAACAAAGCTCGGCTCGGGTCATCGGCGTTTAAATAAAGCATCAAACCAATAAGCTCATTTGAGATTGTATCTTCAATTTCTTGGCAAAGAAAAAGCATACGCTCGCGATATAGCGCATTGTACATGTTAATCCACTCCGGCTCAGGATTACCGGGAAGCTGATATTCTACATACGGGACCCCTACAGGCATAATCTTTCCTCCAGTTAAAGTAGGCGTGCCTTTATTATGGTGTCATTTCACCAGCACGCGCTTTCAGACGTGTCGCTTTACCGACACGGTCTCTTAAATAATATAGTTTAGCTCTTCGAACTTTCGCTCGACGAATAATCTCAACATTTTGTAGGCTTGGCGAGTGAACGGGGAAAATACGCTCAATTCCAACACCTTGGAAAATGCGTCGAACTGTAATCGTGCTATGTAAACCAGCGCGACGTTGGGCGATGACAACCCCTTGATAAGGTTGTACACGTTGTTTGTTTCCTTCTTGGATTAAAACCCCAACTTTTACTGTATCGCCGATATCGATTTGTGGAAGAGTTGTCTTCAAACTTTTCGATTCAATCTTTTGAATCAGGGTATTTAAACTCATAGCCAAATTTCTCGATGAGTAAAGTGGAATAGGCCCGGATTCCGTAAAACGGGCCAGCTACTCCACTTGGGTATATAGGGGTATTAAGCAAGAATTTTTGAAACCAAACCCGCACCTACTGTACGCCCACCTTCACGAATCGCGAAACGCATTCCTTTTTCGATGGCAATAGGTTGAATCAGTTCAACAATCATTTTAATACGGTCACCAGGCATAACCATTTTTGCTTCAGATCCATCGTCAGCTTGGAAAGATTCAATCTTACCAGTTACGTCTGTTGTACGAACATAGAATTGCGGGCGGTAACCGGGGAAGAATGGAGTGTGACGGCCGCCTTCTTCTTTGTTTAGAACATACACTTCTGATTCAAATTTTGTGTGCGGTGTAATTGAACCAGGTTTTGCTAAAACCATACCACGTTGAATATCTACTTTTTGGATACCACGAAGTAAGATACCTACGTTGTCGCCGGCGATACTTTCTTCAAGAGACTTTTGGAACATCTCTAAACCAGTAACTGTTGTCGAACGAGTCTCTTGTAAACCTACAAGTTCAACAGTGTCACCAACTTTAATCTGTCCACGCTCTACACGACCAGTGGCTACTGTACCACGACCTGTGATCGAGAAAACATCCTCAATAGCCATAAGGAATGGTTTGTCTGTTTCACGAGCCGGAGTTGGGATATACTCATCCACTTTGTCCATTAACGTGTAAATTTTGTCAACCCACTCATTGTCGCCACGTTTTAAAGTTGCGTTTTCTGTCAACGCTTCTAGAGCTAGTAATGCAGAACCTGTAACGATTGGAATATCGTCACCAGGGAATTCGTAGTTGTCTAATGTTTCACGAACTTCAAGCTCAACTAATTCAAGTAATTCAGCGTCATCAACTTGGTCTTCTTTGTTTAAGAAAACAACAATATTTGGAACACCAACTTGTTTTGCAAGAAGGATGTGCTCTTTAGTTTGTGGCATCGGACCGTCCGCACCTGAAACAACAAGAATTGCGCCGTCCATTTGTGCCGCACCCGTAATCATGTTCTTAACGTAATCAGCGTGTCCAGGACAATCAACGTGAGCATAGTGACGCTTGTCAGTTTCGTACTCTACGTGAGCCGTGTTAATTGTAATACCACGTGCTTTTTCTTCAGGAGCAGAGTCGATGTCATCATATTTACGACCTTTACCGCCAGATGCTGCAGCTAACGCCATTGTGATAGCAGCAGTTAATGTTGTTTTACCGTGGTCAACGTGACCAATAGTACCAATGTTTACGTGCGGTTTCGTACGTTCAAATTTTTCGCGAGCCATGTAATTACCTCAACAATGAAAGAAAAAAGAAAGGGTAAAAGAAAGTTAATTCAGATAGGGGTGGAGGACCTGAAATCCTCAAAGATTAGAAACGACTAGGCGCATTAACGCGGTTTGATTCCGCCATACGACTTGTTTCTTCTTTTTTACGAATCGCTGCCCCAAGATTTTTGGAAGCATCTAAAAATTCATTGCTCAGTTTTGAAATCATTGTTCGTCCTGAGCGGTTACGACAAGCGGTAAGGATCCAACAAATCGCAAGCGTTGTACCACGTGGTCCGCTTACGGGAACCGGAACTTGGAACGTTGCTCCACCACGACGTTTGGCTTTTACCTCAACGGCAGGAGTGGCGTTACGGATCGCTTGCTCGATAACAACCACCGGATCTTGTTGAGTTGTTTCTTCGATTTGCTTCATTGCACCGTAGCATAATCGGTACGCTAAGGATTTCTTACCTTTTTTCATCAGACGATTCACGATCATCTGAATTAATAAATTTTGGTAGACTGGATCAGCAACAAGAGCTACCTTTGTTGGTTTGTGTCGACGTGCCATAGAAAAATAAATTCACAAAATTAAGCTTTTGGTTTTTTCACACCATACTTCGAACGGCCTTGATTACGAACTTTAACAGCCGCAGTGTCCAGCGTTCCTCGGACGATGTGATAACGTACACCAGGTAAATCTTTCACCCGACCTCCACGAACTAAAACGACTGAATGTTCTTGAAGGTTATGCCCGATACCACCAATATAAGCCGTAACTTCAAAACCCGTCGTTAAACGAACACGGGCTACTTTGCGTAGAGCTGAGTTTGGTTTTTTCGGCGTTGTTGTATATACACGCGTACACACACCACGACGCTGCGGACATGCCATTAAGGCAGGAGATTTTGTTTTATTAATAATCTTTTTTCGAGCATCTCGAACAAGTTGTTGAATTGTAGGCATACAACCTCTTCCGAAGTGAATAAATAACAGATTTTTATTGGACTAGCACGCGCAAATAGCGTGTCCTCGTCAGTTTCGTATAAAAATAAAGGGCTACAAAATTTGATACCACCTTATACGCTTTGGGTAAAATCGTTAGGGGTATAAAATTAAAGAACTTGCTTATATTTAAAAACGTCTCCAATCTCAGATCTTAGCATAATTAGACCGTTTTTACAATTAAATTTCATTTATTTTTGTTTATAAAACGAAAGGCGGTCGGGATTCGTACCCTCCAACCGATTGGAGGGTCGTCGATATCCGAAGGTTTTGCGCGAAAAACGGGAGCTCTTCAAACGGGAAAACGGGATTTTATAGTGAAAAAACAAGCGGATCCGGGAAGAAGCGATTAATCTCAATTAGTAAACCCGCTGTGATAGTAAACCAAACGAGAGCAACAACAGGCGCCGTCGATAAATAAGTTGTAAAGTTTTTCATACTGGCTAAAAGAGTACGGAAAAACACATCCCAAAGACTTGAAGGCCGGCAACACAAGCATGCGAGCAACAAAGGATCGAAGTAAATGTATGTGTTTTTTATTCTGGGTTGCAGTTGACATCAATATCTTGTAAACTACTCTCTGAGAACAATTAAACGGAATGTAGCGCAGCTTGGTAGCGCATCTGCTTTGGGAGCAGAGGGTCGCAGGTTCGAATCCTGTCATTCCGAGAACGTCCTTAGTTCAGTGGTAGAACGTTGGTTTCCAAAACCAAATGTCGTGGGTTCAACTCCTACAGGACGTGATGACAGATGGG
>Ga0222712_10008028_pt1 | contig 10075 bp, 9 predicted proteins | sample C33_657DmetaG_FD_165043 | JGI IMG/M metagenome (GOLD analysis project Ga0222712, IMG submission 165043) | Estuarine water microbial communities from San Francisco Bay, California, United States - C33_657D | ecosystem: Environmental > Aquatic > Marine > Unclassified | place: USA: California...
CGCCCGATTACGCCGTTTTGGGCGACGGCGACGATGCACTGGATGGGCTTGGCCACGCCGCAGGGTTAGGCGGAAAACAGGCCTGTGCAAGCGCAAGGGCACATCCCTCGACTGATTGACAGCGGCCAAAGGGCTTACCAAGGTGGCGGGATGATTACCTGGCTCCAAGGCGCCACCTCCAAGCACCACCGCCTGATCTTCAGCTTCCTGCTGGTCGTGATTGTCGGCTCCTTCGTCTTCTACGGTTACGGCAGCCGTGGGGCGACCGACACCAACACCCGGATGTACCTCGGGTACGACCTGAACAACGCCAAGCTCCAGACGCGCTACCGCGACTCCCTCGCCTTCGCGAGCTTCACGGGCCAGCGCAATGAAGGCCGCTCCTTCTTCCAGTTCGTCGCCGAACTCAGCCTCGCCGACTCCCTGCACATCCCGAACCCCTCCGACAGCGAAGTCCGCAAGCTCGCCCTGCTCGCGACCGCCGGCGCCGACGGCAAGGAGAACCTCGATAACCTCAACAAGTTCGTCGACTACGCCACCAAGGCCCTCAACGCCTCCGACGCCGAGACCCGTGCCCGCTTCGAAACTTACCTCCAAGACGCCTGGCGCGTGAACAAGTCCGTCGCCCTGCTCTCCGGCCCCGGCCACGCCACCACCGCCCAGATCAAGCGCCTCATCCAACGCGAAAAGACGCTCTGGACCGTCGACGCCGCCACTTTCGCCAACGCCAGCTTCAAGGCCACCGTCGCGGACGACGAGGCCAAGGCCAAGGCCGCCTTCGAAGCCAACAAGGAAGCCTACCGCCTCCCCGCGAAGGTCGAGGTCACCGTGGTATCGCTCACCAAGACCGAGCCCGACACGTCCACGATCACCGACGACGAAATCGTGACCGAAGGCTACAACGTGGCCGAGAAGTTCAAGTTCGAGCCCGGCAAGATCAAGGAACAGTCCCTGGCCCGCCGCGCTGACATCGAAAAGCTCATCCGCGCCGACCGCGCCCTCCGCAACCTCGCCGGCAAGGTCGGCGAAGAGTTGGGCGACAAGTTCCCGACGGAATCCCACAAGGCCGACTCGAAGGCTTTCGCCGATTGGCTCAAGGCCCAGGGCGCCAAGCTCACGCCCCTCGCCGCCTACGAAGTCACCAACCCTCCGATCGACGCCAAGGTCCCCGCGGAAGCCCTCCGCCTCGCCGGTGAACTGACCGAGAAGGAATGGCGCACCGACATGTTCCGCGCGGAAGACGCCGCCATCTTCGTGCTGCTCAACAAGCGCATCGAATCCCGCCTCCCCGCCTTCGAAGAAGTGAAGGCCCTCGCGATGTCCAACTGGCGCAGCAACGAGCGCGCCCGCCTCCAGGCCGCCGAACTGAGCCGCATCTCCAAGCGCCTCCAAGAAGACGCCGCCGCCGGCAAGTCCTTCACCGAAAGCGCCAAGGCCCTCGGCCTCACGACCTCCACGCCTGCCGCCTTCACCGTCGCGACGATCCCCGAGAACCTCGCCGGCATCAACGAAAGCACCGGCCAAGTCCTTGAAGTCGCCGGCGTGGGCAAGATCACCGCCGGTATCCGCACCGGCAATGGCGACACCGTCTTCCTCCGCGCCGCCAAGGCCGAGAAGCCGAAGGACGACGCCACCGAAGCCGAGGTCAAGCAGCTCGTCGCCCGTTTCACGCAGCGCAACGCCTACTTCACCGCGCAAGGCCTCGTGCAGGACCTGACGGAAGTGCCGGAAGAGAAGAAGTAAGCGACAGCGAAGCTGTCGCTCATGAGGGGACAAGGGGACACGGGGACACGTGGGCAAGGGGTTGTGCTGCGGCTTCGCCGCCTGCTATCTTTCCGCTTCCCCCTTTCGCTCCCTTTTCACGCCTTTGCATCGAGGTAGGGTTGGCACTGCGTGCCAACCTAGCTGTCTCGGGTAGGGGCAAGGCTTCGCCTTGACCTCCTCCGCAGGAGGGCGCGGCAAACCACGCCCCTACCTCATAGCCAATCAGTCATCCGTAATCTGCAATCCTCCAGCAAAGCACCACGCACTGTCCCTACCTTTTACTCTTTTGCACAGGCCGTAGGCCTATTTGCACCTTTGCACGTTTGCACCGCACCCCTCGCCCTCCCACCATCCCCCATCCCCAATCCCCCATCCCCTCTACCTCCCCATGCTCCTCCGCCCCCGCATCGCCGCCTTCCTCGCCTGCGTCTGCGCCTCCCTGGCCATTGCCGCCGAACCGCTGCTCCTACCCCGCCCTAATGCGGTCGAGCTGAGCGCCGAAGCGTTCAAGGCCACCGAGCTGACGGTGTCGTGCGTCTCCGAGGCGGAATTCGCCAAGGTGCAACGTATCCTGACCGCCGACGGAAAGCTCACGCAGGTCCGCCGTTCCGAGACCAACGCGACGCTTCGCCTTTCCCGCCTCAAGACTTCGGGCTACGCCCTGCGCATCCAGCCCATGGTCATCGACCTCGCCTACGGGCCCGACGACCAACTGAACGCCGCCCTGACGACGCTGCGTCAATTGGCTTGGGCCGCTCAGTCCGGTTGGGCCGTGCCCTGCGGGACGATCGGCGACGCGCCGCGCTACGGCCACCGTGGCTTCATGTTGGATGAATCCCGGCACTTCACCGGCAAGGCGGGCGTGAAGCGCCTGCTCGACGCGATGGAGCTGCTCAAGCTGAACGTCTTCCACTGGCACCTGACCGACGAGCCCGGCTGGCGCATCGAGATCAAGAAGTACCCGAAGCTCACGACGACCGGCGCCCTCGGCAACTACACCGACAAGGACGCCCCCGCCACGTTCTACACGCAAGACGACGTCCGCGAAATCGTCGCCTACGCCGAGGCCCGGGGCATCGCCGTCATCCCCGAGATCGACATGCCTGGCCACGCCGCCGCGGCCAACCGCGCCTACCCGGAATTCTCCGGCGGGGGGTCGAAGAAATACCCGGACTTCACCTTCAACCCAGCCAAGGCCGAGACGGAGGCCTTCCTCAAGGACATCCTCACCGAGGTCCGTGCGCTCTTCCCGAAATCCTCCGTCATCCACCTGGGCGGCGACGAGGTCCACTTCGGCTGGGAGCAGTGGCCCAAGCTGCCCGAGGTCAAACAACTGATGGCGGACGAAAAGTTCACCAAGCTCGACGAGGTCGAGGGCCGCTTCGTGCGCCGCATGGCCGACCACCTCGCGCCGACGTGGACGCAGGTGGGACTCTGGGACGAGGCTTCGCGCTTCAACCTTCCCAAGGAAAAGACGCTGCTCTTCTGGTGGCGCCACGACAAACCGCAGGGGCTCAAGGAAGCGGCGGAAAAGGGTTATGACATCGTGCTCTGCCCGCGCATCCCGCTCTACTTCGACTTCGTGCAGGACGGCACGCATAAGTCCGGCCGGCGCTGGGCCGGCAAGTTCGCCGAGCTCGCCGCCATCCACGCCTTCCCGGAATCCCTCGGCACCACCCTACCCGCCAACGCCAAGATCCGCGGCCTCCAGGCCAACCTCTGGACCGAAACCGCCGTCACCCAAGAGCGCCGCGACTTCCTCACCTTCCCCCGCCTCCTCGCGCTCGCCGAATCCGCCTGGACGCAGCCCGCCCGCAAAGACTTCCCCCGCTTCCAACAAGCCTCCGCCACCGTCATCCCGCACCTCGAAGCCCTCGGCCTCAAGCCCTGGAAAGGCGGAGCGGAAGTGGCGAAGTGAGCCGCGGGTGAAACCCGCGGCTTCACTTCGCGAGGGTTGCGGGTTGTGGGGTGAGGGTTGGGTGAGAGGTAGGGACAACACCACCTGCTGTCCTTCTTATTTGGTAGTGGCCCGACTGCGTGCCAACTTTCCGCTTCCCCCTTTCGCTCCCTTTTCACGCCTTTGCATCGAGGTAGGGTTGGCACTGCGTGCCAACCTAGCTGCCTCGGGTAGGGGCAAGGCTTCGCCTTGCCCTCCTCCGCAGGAGGGCGCTGTAAACCACGCCCCTACCAAATGACGGTGGTAGCGGATAGCGGTTAGCTTCCCTGCCTCCTTCCAGATCCGTACTCCGTACTCTGTAATCCCCTCCCCCTTTCCCCCTGTCTTTTATTCCTGGCTTTCTTTTATAAGTTGCAGTCAGTGGCGGCTGGATACGGTATGGCTCACCCCAATGGCAGTTAAGCATTACTATGTGGCCTCCGACGGCATGGGTAACGTCACCGCAATCCTAGACGAAGACGGCAACATCCTCTCGGTCTTGTACGGCGGATCCCTTGGCGCGACTGTTACCCCCAAAAAATTGGAGGAAAATGAACCTCGCTGAACTTATTGCGTGGGCTTGCGGACTGACTGCCGGGTTCGCTTTTGCATCCAATCTGTACGGCGAAATCAACCTCCTGCTGCTCATTATCGGTACTGCTTTAAGCGTACTTTCCGGGATAATAGTAGTGGCAGCATGCTATGGCGGCGTTCAGCGTTTTCTACAGTCAAAGAAAAAGCCCACCAGATAACCCTTAGCCTGATCTGCCAATCACGTCAGGAACTACCTGAGTCACTTCTGGGCTTCGTAAGGCCTCAAAGCGTATTCGATGCTAGATTCCCCAACGTGCATAGGAGTGCCGTAAAAACCATTATCACGAAGAAGCCGGTAGTTCTTCGTGATCGCCGAAAGAGAGCGGTCGATTTGGCTGAGCTTTACCAACGGAAGGTTGTCGTCCAGATAGACGTCGAGATTCTGCGGTAAGCCGATGGGTGCACCAGAACGCGCAATCTCCATTAACTCCGGGAGGCTCCGCGAAGTATTACCTGCATTAAAGACCAGCCTCCCAGAGGTGAAAGTTACCACAAAAGCCGACCCGTTAGGTTTTCTCGCAAACGAGTCGCTTCGAGATGAAGGAAATGCGTCACCAGCACGGAGGCCAAGACAGGTCCTCCCGTTTTCGGGGGCTATGTAGTGCTTGGCTTTAATTCCGAACTTGGAGGCGAAACCCATGAAGGCCCATTGATCTCGCACGGTGCATTCCGGTGACCATACGATGATGACCGGCTCCTTAGAATTCACGACACCTGGGATGAGAAGGAGGGCTTGCTCCTGTTTCGCGACTCCATCGTGAGAGAATTCGTAATGGCCGCCTCGGGAATGCAACGGACGAAAAGCAACCAACACGATCGCCCCTTTCGAGTGCGCCGAGGAAGAGGGCTTAGCGTTGAACTCGGACGTCAAGGAAGGCCGCTCCTTCGGCATGAATAAGGGCCAACCAACCAGACCGACCAACAGAGCGGCGACCACTATCGCAATCCTATGCCGTTTCGCTTTTGCGCTCATAACCAAGGTCAAAACGGACTTTATATTGGCATCAATCGCCAATGTAACGGCGATAAACCAGCCCCGGCTCATCCTTGAATTGCTTTGGATCAACGTAGACCCCGTCATGATGTGCGCTCAGGGTACCATTCTTGGTCACAATGCCCGTGTGGCCAGAGTAACCTGCACCACCACCAGCCAGCGGGTATGCGGCTACATCTCCTGGCATCGGCTTTTCTTCTTTTTTAAGTTGGCGCCATCCCTTGGGGGTCCAGCCAATATTTGCTATCTCGCCTGCGCGCGGGCACATGCGCGTTTTACCGTCCTTGAGAATGACGACCATTTGTACCTTTGCCGCGGTGAGGACGTCGTAGACAAATTTATTGCATTTGTTGTCTCCCGGTCGGAAGTCATCTTTCGCAACGTCCTTATCCCAGTCATGCTTCCCATCATTACTTGCAGCGACTTCAGCTATGCGTGAACGCTTTGTAATGTTTTCTTGGCTATCTTCCTTTAGACCAAATGGATCAGCTAGCTCTAGGGGGTTATTGCCAGTTCTTATTAATTCGTTCACTCCTCCTCGCAACCCAATTGGATCCCGACTGAGCCAGCGTCCAAGCGCCGGATTATACCATCTGTAACCCATCTGGTAGAGGCCGGTGACTTCGTCCCTGATCTGACCTTGGAAACCTACGTCCACCCCGGTGGGGCTCTCCGCGACAGGGGTACCGTCCGGCGTCATGCAGGCCATCTCGCCGAAGGCATCGTAGGTGCGACGTTCGAGCACATTTCCGTCCTCGTCTAGAATCGCAGTGACGCTACCCATACCGTCGGAGGCTACATAGTAATGCTTAATTGGCATTGGGGTAAGCAGTATCTTGCCAGCCAGTTCCAATCTTTCAACTTCTAAAAGAAAACTAGAAATTAAAGGCCGTGGACTGGTGGACGGGGTATCGCCGTTAGCGACCCAGGTAACAACTGGGTTGTGTGCGGACTACGGCCTCGTACCCACTTTCCGCTTCCCCCTTTCGCTCCCTTTTCACGCCTTTGCATCGGGTAGGGTTGGCACTGCGTGCCAACCTAGCTGCCTCGGGTAGGGGCAAGGCTTCGCCTTGCCCTCCTCCGCAGGAGGGCGCGGTAAACCACGCCCCTACCAAATGACGGTGGTAGCGGTTGGCGGGTAGGGAGTCGCGTCCCTACCTCATTCCAACCCCATCCCCAATCCCCCTAAAGCCCTCAGGTAGTCAACCTCACTAGACTTAGCTTGTCCGGCGGAAACCAAACTTAAGGCTACCAGCCATGAAACCTCCCGTTGCTATGTGGCTACAATCGGGCTACATTAAGGACATGAGCAAAACCGCCGTCGTCCGCGCCCGCCTCGAACCCGCCCTGAAGAAGTCGGCGGAAAAGGTCTTTGCGCAGCTGGGCCTGACGACCTCGGAGGCCATCCAGCTGCTCTACCGCCAGGTCTCCCTGACCCGCTCTCTGCCTTTCACGCTCAGCGTGCCGAACCAAACGACCAAGCAAGCCATCCGCCAGACCCGCCGAGGCGTCGGAGTCCGGCGCTACCGAGACAAGGCAGCCCTCTTCAAAGACCTAGGGCTGTGAAGCAAGTGGTCACCGCGGCCCGGTTCCGTAAAGACGTGGAACGGGCGCGTCGACGCGGCAAGGACCTTTCCAAGTTACGCAATGCGATCGAGCTACTGGCTGCAGGCGAACCGCTCCCCACGTCCTACCGTGACCACGCCCTTAAAGGTGAATTCCACGGCTTCAGAGACTGCCACCTCGAGCCCGACTGGCTCCTGATCTACGCGCAGAACAAGCAGACGCTCCAACTCGTCAGGACAGGTACACACAGCGACTTGTTTGACTAAGTGTAGGCACGGGTAGGGACGCGACTGCGTTCGCGTCCGTTCGCCGGCAGACGAAGTAAACCAACCCACCCGGCTATCCTCACCTTGCAATGGTCAACGGACGCGACGCAGTCGCGTCCCTACCTCAAGGCATACGCGGCCGCAGGCCGCGGCCATTACCCCAGCCTTGTTTAACATTATGCACCTTTGCACCTTTGCACTGCATCTAGCCCATCCCCTATCCCCTATCCCCTCGAAGGCTTTACGCCTTCGCCGCCTTCGCCCAAGAGTCCTTGAGCGTGACGGTGCGGTTGAAGACGGGCTGGCCGGACTGGGAATCTTTGGTGTCGGTGCAGAAGTAACCGATGCGCTCGAACTGGACGCGGGTGCCGGGCGCCAGCGCGAGGAGCGCAGGCTCGACCTTGCCGCGGATGGCCTGCAGCGAACCGGGGTTCAGCAGCGTGCGCCAATCGGAGCCTTCGGGGATGTGCTTCATGTCCTCGTGCGCGAAGAGGCGGTCGTAGAGGCGCACCTCGATGTCGCCGGCCTGCGCTTCGGAGACCCAGTGGATCGTGCCCTTGACCTTGCGTCCGTCCGGGGCGTCGCCACCGCGGGTGGCCGGGTCATAGGTGCAGCGGACTTCGACGACCTTGCCGGCGGCGTCCTTGACGCAACCGGTGCAGGTGACGAAGTAACCCCAGCGGAGACGGACCTCCTGGCCCGGGGTGAGGCGGAAATACTTCTTCTCGGGGATCTCCATGAAGTCCGCGCGCTCGATGAGCAGGGTCTTGGAGAACGGCACCTGACGGCTGCCGGCGGCAGGGTCCTCAGGGTTGTTGTGGGCCTCGAGGAGCTCGACCTGGCCTTCCGGGTAGTTCTCGATGACGAGGCGGACGGGGTCCAGCACCGCCATGAAGCGCGCGGAGGTCTTGTTCAGGTCGTCGCGCACGGCGTGCTCGAGGAGCGCGACGTCCGACAGCGAGTTGTGCTTGGTGATGCCGACGGTCTCGCAGAACTTGCGGACGGCGGCCGGCGTGTAGCCGCGGCGGCGCATGCCCGAGATCGTCGGCATGCGGGGATCGTCCCAGCCGGAGACGCGCTTCTCCTGCACGAGCTCGAGCAGGTTGCGCTTGGACATGACGGTGTAGGTCAGGTTGAGGCGGGCGAACTCGATCTGCTGGGGCTTGGCCGGGGTATCCAGCGTGCGCAGGAGCCAATCGTAGAAGGGACGGTGCACCTCGAACTCGAGGGTGCAGATGGAATGGGTGATGCCTTCGTACGCGTCCTCGAGCGGGTGCGCGTAGTCGTACATCGGGTAGACGCACCACTTGTCGCCGGTGTTGTGGTGATGGGCCTTGCGGATGCGGTAGATGACCGGGTCGCGCATGTGCATGTTCGGCGACGCCATGTCGATCTTGGCGCGCAGCACGGCCTTGCCTTCGTCGTACTCGCCGCGGGTCATGCGCTCGAAGGCCGCGAGGTTCTCCTCGACGGACGCGTCGCGCGTCGGGCTGGCCTTGCCGGCGTGCTTCTCGTCGCCGTGGTACTCACGGATCTGCTCCTGGGAGAGGAAGCAGACATACGCCTTGCCGAGCTTGATCAGCTTGATGGCGTCCGCATGCATGCGGTCGAAGTAGTTCGACGCCTGGTAGTAGTGCTCGCCCCAGTCGAAACCGAGCCAGCGGACGTCCTCCTGGATGGAGTCGACGTACTCGACCTCTTCCTTGGTCGGATTGGTATCGTCCATGCGCAGGTGGCAGCTGCCCTGGTACTCCAGCGCGAGGCCGAAGTTGAGGCAGATGGACTTCGCGTGGCCGACGTGCAGGTAGCCGTTCGGCTCCGGCGGGAAACGCGTGACGATCTTGGCGTGCTTCCCGGCCGCGAGGTCGGTGTCGATGATCTGCTGGATGAAGTGGCGGTGCGCTTCGGTAGACATGGGCAAAGGAGCTTAGGCGGCGTAGGCCTGGAGACGGGCGAGCGTGGTGTCGCGGCCGAGGACGCGGAGGACGCCGAGGAGGTGGGCGCCACCGCCCTGCCCGGAGATGGCGAAACGCGCGGGCGCGAAGTAGTCGGTCGGCTTGCGGTTGTTCGCGGCGCCGACGGCGGCGAAGGCGGCCTCGAGCGCGGGCTCGGTCCACTCGCTGGCCTGCAGGGCGGGCAACAGCTCGCGGACGCGGGCCACGGGATCGCCGCCCTTCTTGGTCAGGTTGGCGACCGCGCCTTCGTCCTTCTTGAAGTCGGCGGTGAAGAAGAAGCCCATGAACTCGGGCAAGTGCTCGAGCGAGATGACCTTCTCCTGCACGATGCCGAGGACCTCGGCGAGGCGGGCGTCCGACACCGAGGCGTCGATGACCTTGGTCTCGAGCAGGATCGGACGCGCCAGCGTGGCGAACTCCGCCGCCGGCAGGCCGCGCAAGGTCTGGGCGTTGACGTGCGACATCTTGCGCTCGTCGAAGCGGGCGTTGGACTGGTGCACCGCGGAGATCTCGAACTGGCGGATGATCTCGTCGATGGGCAGGACTTCCTTGCCGTCGGCGGGCGTCCAGCCGAGGAGGCAGAGGTAATTGCGCACGGCGGCCGGCAGGTAGCGACGCTGCTGGTATTCCTCGATGAGGGCGCCGCGGTCGCGCTTGGACATCTTGCCCGGGCCGTCGGTCTTGAGGATGAGCGGGATGTGGGCGTACTTCGGCGGCTCGACGCCGAAGGCCTTGAAGAGCTCGAGGTGCTTCGAGGTGTTGGAGAGGTGGTCTTCGCCGCGGATCACGTGGGTGATCTGCATCTCGATGTCGTCGACCACGTTCACGAAGTGGAAGACCGGCTCGCCGTTGGAGCGGAAGATGACGAAGTCCCGGTCCTCGGCGCGCTCGACGCGGCCGCGGACGAGGTCGTCGAGCACCATCGGGGCGGCGTCGACCTTCTCGATTTCCCTCTTCAGGTGATCATCGAAAACCGTGGAGCGGGCGCCCTCGAGGCGGA
>Ga0222712_10008029_pt1 | contig 10074 bp, 10 predicted proteins | sample C33_657DmetaG_FD_165043 | JGI IMG/M metagenome (GOLD analysis project Ga0222712, IMG submission 165043) | Estuarine water microbial communities from San Francisco Bay, California, United States - C33_657D | ecosystem: Environmental > Aquatic > Marine > Unclassified | place: USA: California...
CGGGCTGCGCTACGTCCCGAACGGGTTGCAAAGCTAAGAAAAAATGTCAAATTATCCCTTCCAAGCAGCCGCCATTGCCAAAAAATCTGTCTGTTTTTTTGATCATTTCCGGATCTAAAACTACCGGAGGGGCGTGATGAGGTTTGATGCGTGCATCAAGAATGATTGGGCCGGTACATCCCCAGTGCTTGTGTTTAAAAAACTCATCTATGCCATGTATATCATGAGATGGATTCGTTCTGGTGAAGGCCACCCAAAGAAAGTTTTTAATATTTTGAGCCGTAAAGTGGGCATCATCACACCAAATCAAGAGAGGTACGCCAAAGGATGGACCTGTTTTTCCTTTCAGCATCTCATTGATTCGCTTCATTTCTTCCCGGGTTGTCTGCTCATCAACATAGGGCATGGATTGAAAGGCAGCTATACCCGGCATGATCATCCTGCAATCAAAAAATGCACTGGTTTCTTTTAATTCTTCAGGTAATTCAACGGCCAGTGTTCTGACAGGATTGCCATATGCTGCAAAAACCACCTTGCTGCCTGTATTTAATCCAGTTCCAGAATAATCCAGGGTGTCCATGGTAGTATTCGTATGAAAATGGACATCTCGATCCATATGCAAGCGCTCCAACAAATATTGAAAGAAAATCGCTTCATTGTGCGTGGTCAGTTGGTTGAGATCGTCTGCTGTTATGAACAAAAACTTCGCGAGACTGAGTTGCCCCGTTCCCAAAATATGGTTGGCAATGGTGAGCAATTCAGCCGGCTGCTTGGCCGGTATATATGGAGTGTACCGTTCACTTCCTATCGCAAGCAAAAGGGGATGAACTCCAGCTGCGTCAACAGCATGAACTTCCTTAACACCTGGTATTTCCTTGGGTATGGCTGAACCGGTTATCTCATGGATCAATTGACCAAAGCTTGTATCCTCCTGAGGGGGTCTTCCAACCACCGTAAAGGGCCAGATAGCATTTTTACGCGCATACACCTTGTGAACCCGCATCAAAGGGAAGGGGTGGGTGAGGCTGTAGTAGCCAAGATGGTCTCCAAAGGGGCCCTCTGGCTTGTTTTCGCCAGGAAAAACTTCGCCTGTTATTACAAAATCTGCATCTGTGCTTATGGCAAAACCATCCTTGTAAACATATCGAAACCTTCTGCCACCCAATGCCCCTGCAAAAGTCATCTCACTCAATCCTTCAGGCAATGGCATGACTGCTGAAACCGTATGGGAGGGGGGGCCTCCTACAAATATGCTGACTTTCAATGGTTCGCCTTTCTTATTTGCTTTTGTCTGGTGAACCCCAATACCACGGTGTAACTGATAATGGAGACCTATTTCCTTGTTGGGGATATAGTCATTGCCCGACAATTGAATCCGATACATTCCCAAATTGGATTTCATGATGCCAGGCGCATCAATATCTTCTGTATATACTTGTGGTAAAGTCACAAAAACGCCCCCATCCATTGGCCAATGTTGAATCTGTGGGATGTCTTGAATCGAAATTTCCTGGTATAAAACCGGTTTGCTGATGGGGTTTTTCAGTGGCAATGCTGTAAAAGCGGTGGACAAAGCGCCCAGGTGTTGAAAGGGTTTTTTTAATGCTGCAACAGGATCATTTTTCATGTTGATCAGCATTTGCATTTGTTCCAAACGATCCCTGAAAATGAATTTACTCCTTTCAAGGGTGCCAAAAATATTGGAGGCTGCGCGGAAATTTGATCCCTTCACATTTTCAAACAACAGCGCCGGACCCCCAGCTTCATATACACGGTGTTGAATCGTTGCCATTTCGAGATAAGGATCAACTTCTTCCTTGATTCTCACCAGTTGACCATTCTGTTCAAGATCTAGCAAGCACGCTTCAAGGGAATGGTAGGACATGGAAAAGAATATTTTATAACTATAACATTGAGTTGTTGCGAAAGTTCTGGAATCTAAATTTTTCTAAAATACACCGCTAAGGTAAAGACGGGGAGGGGTAATATCACAAAAAAAGGGTGACAACATTGTCACCCTTTGCGCTGTAAAACAGTATTATTAGATCTTTTCAAAGGCGGAAAAGAAGAAATCTCCTTCAATGGCTGCATTCTCATCACTATCGCTTCCATGAACAGCATTCTCACCAACAGACTTAGCATAAATTTTGCGGATGGTTCCTTCCTCGGCGTTGGCGGGGTTGGTTGCGCCAATCAGTGTCCTGAAATCTGCTACTGCATTTTCCTTTTCAAGAATGGCAGCAACAATGGGGCCACTGCTCATAAATGCTACCAATTCTCCGTAAAAAGGCCTCTCACTATGAACCGCATAAAATTCTCCTGCTTTTTCTGGAGTAAGTTTTAAGAGTTTCATCGCCTTGATAGAAAATCCGGCACCTTCAATGTGTTTGAGGATGGCACCTGCATTGCCGGCTGCAAATGCATCAGGCTTGATCATTGTAAAAGTCTTGTTGGTCATATTCTCATGTTTTTGGATGGCAAAGGTAAAACAAGCTGAGCCAAGCCCCAAGAAAAGGTTTATTGATTTTAAGGATCAGCTTTGTACATTTGCTATCCAAGATGAAAGAAATAAGCGCAGTTTTTGACCATTTATTACCTTCAGACCCCATTGTCATCACAATGCATCAGAAGCCAGATCCTGATGCAATGGGTTCTGCATTGGCGCTATTCCATTTCTTCAAGAAACAAGGATATCCTGTCAAGGTCATTTCTCCAACCAATTGGGCTGATTTTCTCAAATGGATGCCAGGTTGTTCGGAAGTCATTGATTTCGAATCGAAAAGTAACCCATCCCAGGAATATTTAACAACAGCCAAATGGTTGTTCTGTCTTGACTACAATCATTTCAGCAGAACAAGAAACATGGAACAGGTCTTGACAAACCTTGACTGTAAAAAGGTGCTGATTGACCACCACAGGGAGCCCCAAACAGCATGTTTTGATTTTGGTGAAAGCAATATCAAAAAAAGTTCTACGGCTGAGATGATCTATGATTTCATTGTATTATCAGGTAAAAAAGACCTGATTGACAAGGATATTGCTGCTTGCCTGTATGCAGGTGTAATGGCCGATACAGGTTCTTTCCGCTTTGCGTCCACTACACCAAGTGTTCATTATATGGTTGCTGAGCTTCAGCTCCAGGGTATTGAACACGCCAAGATTCATTCGCATACCTACGATAATTTTCATGAAAACAGGTTGCGATTTATTGGTCATGTACTTTCCAACAGGATGGAGGTATTCTATGAACACAATACGGCACTGATTTGCATTCCAAAGTCAGACATCTTGAAGTTTCACATCAAAACAGGAGATACAGAAGGCCTGGTGAATTACCCCCTGTCTATCCAGGGCATTGAGATGGCTGCATTGTTGATTGATCGGGATGAGGAAAGAAAATGGTCATTCAGGAGCAAGGAATCATTTGATTGCAATACGTTTGCAAGAAAATATTTCTCTGGTGGTGGTCATTACAATGCATCGGGTGGAAGAAGTACGGATTCACTGGAACAAAACGTCATCCAATTTAAACAAGCGCTCAAAGAATTTACATCTTTACAATAACAACAATCAAATGAAAAAAACAACTCTGCTGCTCAGCGCCTTATCCATTCTCATGCTCAATGCATGTAAGAATGTAGGGTTCGAAAAAACCAAGTCAGGACTTGAATACAAGATTTTTAAACAAGGGTCTGGTGAAAAACTGGAACATGGTGATTTTGTAAAATTCCAGTACAAGCTCTCTTACAAGGACTCTTCTGTGATGAATTCCTATGATTTCATGCCTGTTTATGATCAGGTAGACAGCGTAGGACGATTCCATGATTTCTCTGAATTCCTTACTAAAATGAAAGTTGGTGACAGTGCCGTTTGTTATCAGTTTTTTGATACCCTGCAAAAAGGATCACAGTATGGTGTGCCTCCTTATATGAAAAAAGGAGATAAGCAACAAATGACCATCAAGATTCTTTCTGTATTCAAAAACAAGGACGGCAAAGCCTCTCGTGATTTTGCAGTTGATGATTACAAGGCTGAAATCGATCGCTACAAAGTAAAAGAAATGTCTGCCATTGAAAAATATCTTTCTTTGAAAAGCATCAAGGCGGACAAGGTCAACAACAGTGTTTATGTTCAAATTGAGCAGCAAGGTACTGGCAAACAAGCTGATTCAGGTCAACTGGTTGGCGTAAAATACAATGGCTATAGTTTCGAGGGCAAGTATTTTGATTCAAACATCGATAGTACAAAACAATTCTCACCCCATGGTTTGGATACTTTCTTCTTTGTTGCAAAACAGGAAGGTGCTATTCAGGGTATGCTTGAGGGAATCACCGTTTTCAAAAAAGGTGGAAAAGGAAAAATGTTCATCCCTTCCAGCATGGCTTACGGCCCACAGGGTAGTCCTCCTGCCATCCAGCCCAACCAAAACCTTATTTTCGATATCGAAGTTGTTGAAGTGAAGGATTTGCCCAAAGCACCACAAGGTGCAATGCCTCCTCCGCCAGCTAAATAATTTATAAAAAAGGAGCACTTGAAGTGCTCCTTTTTTTATGCCTTTTTGATTTGTTCAATGATCTTTACCGTTTCAATCGCTTCTCTGGCATCATGCACCCTTAAGATTGATGCCCCTTTCATCAAAGCGACAGTATTCAAGACAGTTGTACCGTTCAGGGCTTCATCTGGGCTTGTCTGAAGCAGTTTATAAATCATGGATTTTCTGGAAAAACCCGCCAAAACTGGCTGGCCAAGCCCTATAATTTTTTCCAAATCCCTGACCAGTGTATAGTTGTGTTCAAGGGTTTTGCCGAAACCAAAGCCAGGGTCAATGATGATGTCCTTTATCCCTGAACGTTGGCAGACTTCAATTTTTTCCTTGAAAAACCTTAACAGGTCTTCTGTTACATTCTCATATGTTGGATTTTCTTGCATGGTCACTGGAGTACCCTGCATATGGGTACATATAAACGGAACACCCAGGGATGCAACAATTGGAATCATCTGGAGATCCATTTCACCTCCGCTGACATCATTCACAATATCGATCCCATTTTCTACAGCATATTGGGCAACTTTCGAACTGGTGGTATCAATAGAGCTCCAGATTTTGCTTTTATGATTGACAAGGTATTCAATAGCAGCGCTGATCCTTTCAATTTCCAAGGATGGAGCGATATCGATACTGCCGGGCTTGGTACTTTTTCCTCCAATATCAATGATATCAACTCTCGCACTGATCAAGTCATCAATCCTCTTGCAAATGGCAGGGTAGTGTGCTGTTCTACTGGCCTCATAAAAAGAATCATCAGTACAATTCAGGACACCCATGACCAAGGGCTTGTCTGATGTTAGCCTACGTCCTTTTGATTTAAGTTCAATCATGTTGTTTCCTTTGCTATTTTTGCCAGCAGAAATGCAAAAATGAACTAATTTACCATACAACCCGAGTAGTTTTGGGTTTTTATCCCTTTTCAAGCATGAGCACTACAACCAATGCACAATATGATCTCGCAGTAAGCACCTGTAAGGACATATTTATCAAAAAAACCCGTGATTATGGCACTTCCTGGCGCTGTCTTCGGATTATTTCAATCACTGATCAGATCTTCATAAAGGCCATGCGTGTCAGAACCCTTCAGGAAAAAAAAGTCCAGAAAATTGGCGATGACATTACGGGTGAATTCAGGGGTATTGTCAATTATGGTGTAATAGGGCTGATACAACTGGCGATTGGAGACAGTGAAATGGAAGAAATGGATCCTGATGAGGTGGAGAAGCGTTACGATCAATACATCAACTTTTCCAGGGCGACGATGCTGGACAAGAACCATGACTATGGTGAGGCCTGGAGAGACATGAGTCAGGAAAGCTTTATCGATCTCATTCTGATGAAACTCAGTCGTATCAGGCAAATCCTTTCCAATGACGGGAAAACCATCATCAGTGAGGGAATTGATGCCAATTTCGTTGATATCATCAATTATGCTGTTTTCGGACTCATCCTCATTGGAGAATCTAAACCAGGTCATTCATCTTAAAATAATTGTACATGCGTTTTTTAATGGCTTTCATCAGGATTATTGTAGGAGGACTTTTCATTTTCAGTGGTCTGATCAAGGCCAACGACCCCCTTGGTTTGAGCTACAAAATGCAAGAGTTTTTTGAGATCTGGGGGATGGGCTTTCTGGATGATTATACCCTTGTTTTGTCAATCCTGATGATTGCTTTTGAGATCATAGCCGGTTTTGCGGTATTGTTGGGTTGGCAGTTCAGACTCTTCAGCTGGTTGCTGTTTTTATTGATTGTCTTCTTCACTTTTTTGACTGGTTATGCAGTTTTTTCAGGCAAAATCAAAGAATGTGGTTGTTTTGGAGACTGTATTAAACTCAGTGCTAATCAGTCATTTGTAAAAGATTTGGTCCTTTTTGCGATGATCGGTTTCCTGCTTTACAAACGTGATCAGGTCAAATCATTGCTCAAACCTGCCATTGCTGTTTTCAGCTTGCTGCTGATCAGTTTTTTTTCATTCTGGATCCAGTTTTATGTGCTGGAACACCTGCCAATCGTTGATTGTCTTCCATATAAAAAGGGAATAGACATCAAGGAAAAAATGCAGATCCCAGCTGGGGCCATACCTGACAGCACTGTCATCAATTTTGTGTACCAAAAAGACGGCAAGGAAGTTGAATTTGATGCTGAACATTTTCCAGCTGATTTCAATGACAGCAGCTATGTTTTCTTGAGAAGATATGACAAGCTCATCCGTGAAGGGAATGCGAAACCTGCCATCAAAGATTTTGTAATCATCTCACCATCAGGCATCGATACTACTGATGCCATCCTGAGTGATCCCCGTCAGTTATATATCCTTTTCACCAAAAAGGTAGAACCTGACAATGAGAAATGGTTGAACGATTTTAAGGAGATCGCATCAATACTGAAGAAAAACGAAAGACCCATTTTTGCAGTATCTTCTGATGCTGATAATCTATTGGTAATGCTAAAGAAAGCAGGCATAGACATCCCTGTTTATAAAGGAGACCTTGTTGCTATCAAAACAGCGGCCAGGTCAATCCCGACATTGTTTGAGATCCAACAGGGAGTGATTCTTGACAAATGGGGCAGGGGAGATTTTAAAGATGCGAAAACAGATATTTTAAGATAAGTTTAGACAATTTCCACTTTGTATCAGTATGATATTCATTTACTTGCGTACATGAAGAAATCACTATTCTTACTCGTGTTCATCACAATCATTTCATTGCAAACCAGCTTTTCGCAAGACAATTCAAGCAGCTACCAAACTGCAATAGGCGTCAAAATTTACCCTGGAACAATTACTTTGAAAAAAGCAGTTAGTGGAGGAAATTATGTTGAAGGACAAGCTGCTTTTTTCAATAAAGGATTCAGGTTGACAGCCTTGTATGAATTTCACAACAATATCAACGGTGTTGAGGGTTTGAGATGGTATTATGGAGGAGGACCTCATCTTGGTTTTTACAATTCAAAGTATTACAACGGAAGTACTTTGCTGGGTGTTGATGGAATTTTGGGTCTTGATTATAAGTTATCAGGAACGCCACTTAATTTTTCTCTTGATTGGCAACCCTCCTTTGAATTTGGTGATGGTTCAGGCTTTGATGGTTGGGGTGGATTGGCAGTAAGGATTGCTTTTTAACGATCAGGCCACAACCACATCCCTTACTAGGTTTTCGCCGATACTTTCATTTACACGCTGAACAATCAGTTCTTTTTGGAAGATCAATTCATTTTTTAGAGGCGCAACGGCGGTGTAGATAAAAAGAGTACCATTTCTGATTTCTATGCGATCGGTAAATTTTGCAATGGTTTCTCCCATGATTTTTTCCCAATGGTCTTCAATCTGCAGTGATTGAATATCATTCTTGATCCTGCTTTTGTCAAGAAACTTTTTAAGAGCGTCTCCGAGAGAAATGGCGTCAGACATGTTTTACAGGTTTATCAACTGGAAAGGTAATGAAATGTCGGTTAAAGCATCATTCACCCTTTCATGATGCGTATCAGTCAAAATCACTTGACCATTGTTGCGGATGCAGACCCAGTCCAGCAATCGCTTCAATCTTTCCTGATCCAGCTTCTCAAAAATATCATCCAAGAGCAGGATGGGCTCAAAACCAAAATGAAGCTTCAGTGTATTGAAAGCGGCCAGTTTCATTGCAAACAACAGACTCTTTTTTTGACCTTGTGAAGCAGCTTGTTTGAAAGGCATTTCATTCATCACAATGTCAATATCGTCACGGTGAACACCCACAGATGTCCTTTGCAGCAAGATGTCTTTTTGCCTTGCTTTTTGCATGGCTATTCGGTATTCAGCCACTGAAGTGGAAGGCACATAGATCAATCCAGGCTTTTCTTTGTCATTGGAAATGAAAGCAAATGATTCAACAACCGATTGAATAAACCCTTCCAGAAAAGCCATTCTTTTATTAAGTAAATAAATGCCAGACTGTACCAATTGCTCATCAAAAGAATCAAGGAGTATGGAGTCAACAATACTGCCAGCAACATTCTTGAGGTACCGGTTCCGGTCTTGAAGGAATTTATTGTAGCGAATCAGCTGAAGCAAATAGTCGTGGTCCAGCTGACATAGCAGGGTATCGATGAATTTGCGACGCTCTTCGCTACCGCCGGTAATCAGGATTACATCATCAGGAGCTATAAAAACAAGCGGGAACTTTCCAATATGGTTGGAAAAGGGGCTAATAGGCTCCTGATCAACCGATAGCTCCTTTTTACCATTCTCTCTCAGAATGAGGGAAACAGCAAGACTGCCTCCAGAAACAGTAAATGAACCATGCAAACCAAAACCAAAGTATCCTTTTTCAACCGTACCAGCATCTGTTTTATTGAAATAGCTTTTGGTAAAACAGAGATAATAAATGGCATCAAGCAGGTTGGTTTTCCCTGTGCCGTTCAAGCCACAAATGGCAGTAATACGGTTTTCAAATGAGAATGCAGCAGAATGTGCGTTCCTGAATTGGGTAAGATTGATATGATTGATTTTGAACAAAATAGAAGGTGGATGTAAAAATACACGATGTGTTGAAAATTAATCAGTTTGGATGGAGAAATGGGTCAGTTTTGTGTTTTTCGCAGTATATTTGCCCATCTTTAAGAAAAAGAACCATTTATTGCTATGGCTGCAACAAAATTCACAAAAGAAACTTACCTGTACTGGTATGAAATGATGCTCCTGCTTCGCAGGTTTGAAGAAAAAACAGGTCAGCTTTACGGAATGCAGAAAATCAGGGGTTTTTGCCACCTCTACATTGGTCAGGAAGCATTGGCTGCAGGATGCATGACCGCAACAAGGCAGGAAGATCCTTTTATCACTGCCTACCGTGATCATGGACTGGCTTTGGCGAAAGGAATGAGTGCCAATACCTGCATGGCTGAACTGTATGGTAAGGCAACTGGTTGTTCCAAAGGAAAAGGTGGCAGCATGCACTTTTTTGGTGTCAAAGAATATTTCTTCGGAGGACACGGAATCGTAGGTGCCCAAATTGGCACTGGCGCTGGACTTGCTTTTGCTGAACAATACAAGGGCACTGATAATGTGAGCCTTACTTTTTTTGGTGATGGTGCATCACGTCAGGGAATGTTGCATGAAACATTTAACCTTGCCATGCTTTGGAAACTTCCTGTGATTTTCATTTGCGAAAACAACAATTACGCAATGGGAACCTCAGTAGAGAGGACTTCCAATGTTACAGATATTTATAAATTGGCAGATGCATATGATATGCCAGCAGATAAGGTTGATGGCATGAGCCCTGAGGCTATCCATGAGGCTGTAGCAAGAGCTGTCAAGCGTGCAAGGGAAGGGGATGGACCAACCTTGCTGGAAATGAAAACGTATCGCTACAAAGGACACTCCATGAGTGACCCTCAAAAATACCGTTCCAAGGATGAAGTGGAAGAATACAAGGAGAGAGACCCCATCGATCATTGCAAAAACAAATTGGTCAATGAATTTTCTGTTGCCGAAGATGAGATCGAACAAATCAACGAAAGAATCAGGCAGGTAGTTGAAGAATG
>Ga0222712_10008031_pt1 | contig 10072 bp, 12 predicted proteins | sample C33_657DmetaG_FD_165043 | JGI IMG/M metagenome (GOLD analysis project Ga0222712, IMG submission 165043) | Estuarine water microbial communities from San Francisco Bay, California, United States - C33_657D | ecosystem: Environmental > Aquatic > Marine > Unclassified | place: USA: California...
AAGACCTTTATTTGAAAAATACTATCCACTCATTAGTCCAATATTAGAAATTTTTAAACAACATTACGACTATAACTTTCATGCTTCATTTCTGTCCAGAGTAAAACCTCAGGGTAAAATTGATATTCATAGAGATGTTGGTGAATTTTTAGAAAGATGTCATAGAATTCATGTACCTATTCAAACCAATGAGGATGTATTTTATTATATTGATGGTAAAGAATATAATTGGATAAGAGGTAAATCATACGAATTTGATAATACTCTTCAACATGGTGTTTTTAATAGAAGTTCAGAATATAGAATACATTTAGTTGTAAACTTATATAAGTTGGGAGATGATGAGTTGAAATTTATGAATAATATTTGAATATGAATCAACCACTAGTTCCTATATCTAATGGAGAATTGTTAGATAAAATTACAATTCTCCAAATCAAATCTGAAAAAACTGATAATCAATACGTTCATAAAGAACTGAATGATTTGATTGATATTGCTAAACAACATGATGTTTATGATCAATCATACTTAAATGATTTGTTAGAAGTAAATCGTAAATTGTGGGATATTGAAGATCGTTTAAGAGAACTTGAAAAACTTTGGAGATTTGATGATGAATTTGTAGATCTTGCAAGACAGGTTTATACAATAAACGATAAACGAGCAGAAATCAAAAAAAGAATCAATCAAGAAACTAATTCACAATACCAAGAGGTAAAATTATATTCATGAACCTATTACCCCTAACGAGTCTTCCTAGAACTGGATCTACTCTTCTTCTTTATGTTTTAAATCAGAATCCAATTTTTAATATTGGTCCAGATTCTGAGATTGGAAACTTTTTAAATCATAATAAAGATTTTATTCATAATAATATCATTCACTTTCAACTACCTCACGAAAAAGTAACTGATTGTTTTAATGAATTTTGTCGAAAAGGAACAGAAGCATGGATTAATCAAATTTCAACTCCCGATAAAATTTTCATTGATAAATCTAGACATTGGTTAAAAGATCTTGATTATTTGTTTAATCTCTTTCCAGATATTAAGATTCTAATTACTGTAAGAGATTTGAGAGGAATGGTGAATTCTTTTGAAAAAATTCATAATAATTCTCTTTATGTAAACAGACAACAATTCCACGAAAACCTTAATTATGATATACAACAACATAGAGTTGGTAGTATTTTCAATCTGTTTTATGTGAGAGATGGTCTTTTTGCATTGAAAGAATTGATTGACATTCCCAAAAAATATACAGATCAAATTAAAATTTGTCGTTATGAGGATCTTGTTTTTGATCCACAAAAGCAACTATCGGAGATTTATGAGTTTTTAAATCTTCCTCAGTTTGAACATGATTTTAATAACATTGAACAAGAATATTATAATGATAATCCCTATCAACCATATGGATGTCATAAAATAAAGAATAGTATAGAATTCAAAGAAGAAAGTTTTTCGGAACTAAGAGATGATATTCAGGATTTAATTATTAGAGAACATCGATGGTATTATGAAGCATTTTACCCTGAGGTTATTTCCTAATGTTTGAAAGAATCAACGAAAATTTTCCAGTTTTAATTTGGAAAAACTTTGAAATTCTTGAAGATTCTAAAAGACTTGAGTTAATGAATGTAGTTCTTGAAAATAAGAAAAGAAATCATCACCGTAAAGGTGGAAGTTTTAAGATTGACCAAGACCCCACATCTTTTTTTCAAGAATTATATTCAAAGTTTTTTGATGCTGCAAATGAATTTTTTGGTGGTTTAAACGTTCTTTCAAAAAATTCAAGTATGTGTTGGTCATATAGTAGTAATGATGTAGATCATGGACCGGGAATGATTCATAATCATATTCATACTTCAACAATCAATTCAGTTTATTATCTGAATATACCTGATTCTGCAACATTAGAGAATGGGTCTATTCAGTTTTTTCTGGATGATCAAACCTTTTCTTATCGGCCAAATAATTTTGATCTTGTAGTTTTTCCAAATTTCTTAGATCATCGTATTAACTATTTGAATGATCCTGAGTATAGAATCTCCATTAATATGGAAATTCTTTGTGAAAATAATCCCCATAATCTTTTTTATAAATAAGACATAGGAGATTTAAAAAAACATAATGTCTCAAACCAAGGCACAACTCATAGGTGGAGTAGGAATATCAACAGCAGAAGGCCTTGTTGTTAGTGGTATAATTACTGCCACATCTTTTAATGGAAATCTAATTAGTTCTGGTATCGGATCTGTTGGAGTAGGAACAGTAAATCCAAGATCAAGACTAGATGTTGCTGGAGATATTACTATTAGAAGAACTGATTCTTCATTTGAGGGAGGCCAAATAACTTTTACAAGGTCGTTAGATGATATTGATGCATATTCGATTGATGTTTATGGAAATACTGGAGGAAATGCAAGATTAAGATTTCTTGATGTAGTTTCTGGTGCAGAAAGAGCAACTCTTGATAGGGCTGGAAATTTTATTATAGGAACTGGCTCATCAACAGGAACTTCTTCACAACCTCTTCAAGTTACTGGTGGTTTTTATGTTTCCGGTAATGCTGGTATTGGAACCACAAATCCAACATCAAAACTAGACTTATTCGGATCAAGTACTCAAAGTATTGTTGCAATCGCAGCATCAGACATTAATTGTTCTTTAGGTAATTATTTTACAGACACTGTAAATGGTAGTAAGACTTATACTGTTAGTGGAATAGTAACGAATAGGGTATATTCATTTACATTAGAAGTAACTCATACGACAGGCACAATTACTTGGTTTAGTAACTTAGAATGGCCTGGTGGTACTGCTCCCACTCTTACAACTGGAAAGACTCATTTGTTCATGTTCGTAACTGACGACGGTGGAAGTCGTTGGAGAGGTTCAAGTCTAATTAATTATACGAACTGATATGGATGAAATCACTAGAAGATTATCAATGGGTGCCGCTGGCGCCGAAGAAAAAATTTATATTGAAGATGTATTCAGTACCTGGTTGTACGAGGGCAATGGCAGCACGCAGACGATCACGAATGGGATTGATCTGAGCGGTAAGGGTGGGTTGGTTTGGATTAAATATCGTTCAGGACCAACTTTTGTTATTCAACACGCTTTATATGACACTACCCGTGGAGCAAATAAAACACTTCAGTCCAACGGAGCTGAAGCAGAGCTTACAACAACAAACACACTTACGGCTTTCAATTCATCGGGATTTACCTTAGGAGATGATTCTAATTATGCAACAGTAAACTATAACAGTTCACATCGATATTCCTCCTGGACCTTCCGCAAAGCCGCGAAGTTCTTTGATGTGGTGACTTATACGGGGAATGGCAGCACTCAAACTATCAATCACAACCTTGGGAGTGCTCCGGGGCTAATTATTGTAAAAAGGACAGACGCCACAAGTAACTGGATTGTCTACCATCGGTCCTTAAGTTCCATTCACGAATATCTTCTTTTTAATTTCGCATTAGCTGTTGGCGGCAGCGCAGGCAGTTCTCCGTATCCTTGGGGCGCTGCTGCTCCGACTAGCAGTCAATTTACTGTAGGAGATAACGGTAGTATTAGTTCAGATTTTAAGACTAATCAATCCGGCGGCACCTACGTCGCCTACCTCTTCGCGCACGACACCAGTACCGATGGCTTGATTCAGTGCGGGAGCTACACCGGCAATGGCAGCACCACTGGCCCAACCATAACTCTCGGTTGGGAACCGCAGTGGGTGCTGATTAAGCGAGCGTCAGGCGGTACTGCGGATTGGCATGTGTTCGACAATATGCGAGGGATAGCTACAGGAGGAGGAAATGACTATTACATTAATCCGAATAAAACTGATCTCGAAAATGCTGCTGACTTGATTGATCTAACCTCTACTGGCTTTGTTCCAAAAAGTAATTTTACTAATACAAACTGGAGCGGTTCTACCTACATCTATATCGCCATCCGACGCGGGCCGATGAAGACGCCCACCGATGCGACGAAGGTGTATAAATCCATCGCTACAGCATCAAATTCAACCAACCTTCAAGAAAGTGGATTCCCTGTTGACTTAGTAATAGCAAAAGATAGACTTTCAACACTTCCCCCATCTTTTGGTACAAGAATGCTTAATGGTTCATACCTTCTATCATCCTCAACTGGTGCGGAAAGTGCTTGGAACTATATATTTTTTGATAGCAACACTGGATATCGTCTTTCTGCGTCTGGTACATTTTTCAATACCGATGCCACAAATGCAATGTTCAGCCGAGCGCCTGGGTTCTTCGATGTGGTGGCGTACACCGGCACGGGGTCAGCACGCACGGTGAGTCACAACCTTGGCGTAGCGCCGGAGTTGATGGTTGTTAAAGTTAGAAACTCCGTAAACGATTGGACGGTTTACAGCGCAGCAATTGGCGCAGGTAAAGCTCTGATCCTGAACGGAACAAACGCGCAATTCAATTCTGCTACAAGTTGGAATAGCACCGCGCCGACTTCATCCGTATTCTCGTTAGGCGTGGGGTCAAGCACTAACGATTCTGCATTTACCTACATCGCCTACCTCTTCGCCTCCTGTCCAGGCGTCAGCAAGATTGGCAGCTACACGGGCACCGGCACCACGCTGCAAATTAATTGCGGCTTCACAGCCGGCGCACGGTTCGTGTTGATCAAGCGCACCGATAGTACTGGTGATTGGTACGTCTGGGACACCGCCAGAGGCATCGTTAGCGGCAACGATCCCTATCTGCTGCTCAACTCCACTGCCGCAGAAGTCACCAACACCGACTACATCGACCCGTTGAACTCTGGCTTTGAGATCAGTTCCACCGCCCCTGCCGCCATCAATGCAAACGGTGGTACTTATATTTTCCTTGCAATCGCATAAAATAAATAAAACATAAGAGATTAGTAAAATGGAACTTAGAGTTAGAGAAACTGGTCAAGTCATTACCGATGGAGAATTCCGTTCTCTTCATCCCAATACTTCGTTTCCTCAAGTTTTAACTTCTGATATTTTAAATGAATTTGGTGTCGATCCTATTTTAGAAGGACCACAAGCAACTACAACACCACCTTATGAGATTTCAGTAAGACAGGGAATTGAAGAAATTAATGGTAAGTGGTTCACTAAGTATGTTGTGGGACCTATCTTTGATGACGAAGAACAAGAAGTAGAATATAAAAAAGGTATTGATGATCGTGCAGCAGAAAGTGTAAGATTGCAAAGAGATAAACTTCTATCAGAGACTGATTGGGTTGTCATTAAGGCAAAGGAAACAAGTACGAATCTTCCTGCTGGATTTAAGGCATATCGTGATGCACTTAGAGACATTACAGAACAAGAAGGTTTTCCACATAATATTATTTGGCCCATTAAGCCATAATGATAAATACTCATAAGGTTTAAACAATAAAATGTCAAAGGCAGGAAACCTAGCAAATTTTGCGACAAATATTAGCGATAATAATGACATTGTTGCTAGAGATGTATATTCTTCTGGGATTTTAGTTTCTACTGGGGCCGATGTTACTGGAATTGTAACCACGAATGGTGTTTCTGTTTCGGGAATTCTAACAACTAATAATGCTATCGTTTCGGGAATTCTAACAACAAGTGAAATTGTAGTAACAAATGGTAGTTCTACTTTTAAGGGTGTAGTTGAAAGTGTATCCACTGCAACCACTTATATGAGTGGTTCTGCGATGGTCATTGAAATGGATGTTAGACAATCAACTGTTTATACATATACCATTCCAACAGGCGCAAACATTGGTATTGTATCATTCAAAAATATGCCTGCTCAAACTGGGAACGCAAGTGGTTCCACAGTTACTTTAATTGCCAATCAAAATTCTGCAGGAACTGGTAATACTACATCATCAACAGGTATTGGAACTAATTGTACTGTAGTTGGATATGAAAATGGATCTTCGGTTGCAGGAATTTCTACAAGAGCTCTTGTAGGATCTGCTACAACTGTGACTCTTTCAACAACAGGTAATGATGTAGATTTTATTTCTTTCTTTATTCAATATAATGGAGGAACAAATACTGTTCCATCAAACTATAAAGTTTATGCTACCAAAAACGGCGGATTCAGACAAGGTACAATAGGAGTTTGATCTATGTTTAATTGGTTTCTAAAAGAAAAACCTATTTTTACAGGTCTTAAATTTGGATTCGGTGGTGGAGGTGGAAGTGTTCCTACACCATTTTCTGTTGAATATCTAGTAGCAGCTGGTGGCGGAGGAGGTGGTAGGATTACATCCTCTTATACCAGTGGAGGTGGAGCTGGTGGATTACTCACAAATAGTTCATTTGGTGTTTCAACATTAGTCGATTATCCTATAGTAATTGGTAGTGGTGGAGCTTATGGAAATCCTGGCACTAATGGAAATAATTCCGTATTCCACAATATAACTGCAGTAGGTGGCGGTGGTGGTGCTATCGATCCTTCCCCAACTCCAACAGCAGGAAATCCAGGAGGTTCTGGTGGAGGTGGTGCTCAAGGTGGTTCTGGCGGAACGGGAGTTCCTGGTCAAGGAAATCCTGGAGGAGGAAGTTTAAATGGTACTAGCTCTGGTGGTGGTGGTGGTGGCGCAGCTAGTGCAGGAACTTCTAGTGGAAATAATTTCACAGCAGGTAATGGTGGCGATGGACTTCAATCTTCAATTACAGGAACATCAGTTTACTATTCTGCAGGAGGGGCGGGTTCTGCTCCATCTTTTCCTATGTTTGGATCTCCTGGCACTGGTTGGGTAGCGTCTTCCAATACAGGTCATGGAGGTAGAGCTGATGGGAATGGTCAATCTGGAGTTATAATTTTAAAAATACCGGAAAGATATAGTGCTATTTTTTCTCCCGGTGTTGGTAGTAATTTATCTCTATCAGTACCTGGATATAAAATATATACAATTACATCAACTTCAACTATTTTAGAAACAGTAAAATTTACTTAATTCTGATGGCACACTTCGCACTTCTTGATGAAAATAATATCGTAACCTTCGTTACCGTTGGTACTGATGAACATGATGGTATGGAATCTGATTTGAGTTCTAGAACTGGTCAGGTTTACAAACAAACTAGTTACAACACTCATGGTGGAGTATATTACAAACCAAACACTAATGAACCGGACCAAGATCAATCAAAATCTTTCCGTAAAAACTATGCAGGAATAGGATATTTTTATGATGAACAGAGAGATGCTTTTATTCCACCAAAACCATATGAAAGTTGGATTTTAAACGAAGAAACTTGTTTATGGGATCCACCAATACAAAAACCAGAATTAACTGAAGAAGAGATTGAATCTGGAAAATTTTATACTTGGAATGAGTCTATTGGTAATTGGGAACTTCCATAATAAAAATTTTTTATATACAACTATAATGATAAATAAACATAAGGATTTTGATAACCTCTTGCATCAAAATCAGTAGGTATCACAACCTCATAAATATTTAAAAGAGACTCTAAGATAAGTGGCACTTAATTTTCCAGATAGTCCTACACTCAACGAAATATATACAGATTCCATATCTGGATTTTCATATCAGTGGAATGGAACTGTATGGATAAGTTATACTGCAGCCGCTGCTTCAAATACAGTAAGAGAAATTGATAATATTTCCGGATCTTTTAATGGATCTCAGACATCTTTTCCAATCACAATTGGGGGTTCATCTGTTACAGTATTAAGTCCTGAACAGTTAATCGTAAGTCTTGGTGGTATTGTTCAGAATCCAAACAACGATTATACAATTTCTGGAACGAATATTGTTTTCACTACACCACCAACATCAGGTCTCTCTTTCTTTGCAACTTTAATTGGTCTTTCAGTATCTGTTGGTTATTCAACATCAAACGGAAATATCTATTACAGACAGACTTATAATCCAGTAGGTGTTCAAACAACATTTAACTTTGCAAACGGTTATACTCCAGGATATTTGGATATCTATAAAAATGGGGTAAAACTTTTAGTTGGCACTGACTTTACTGCAACAAATGGAGTAAGTTTTAACCTTTCACCAGCAGCACAAGTTACTGATGAAATTGAAGCAATTGGATATAAAGTCCAAACAGTTGGTATTCTAACTAGTGGAGCCGTAGGTGGTGGTACTGATAATGTTTTCTACGAAAATGGTCAGACCGTAAACTACAGTTATACAATTACTCCAGGAAAAAATGCCATTTCTGCTGGACCAATAACAATTGGAGTGGGTGCAACGGTAACCATTCCAAATGGTTCTGTTTGGACTATCGTATAAGGAGGTAAAGATTCATGCCAGTAGTCATTAGTGGTTCAGACGGTATTTCAGGAATTGTAGGTAGCGCTTCAACACCTGCAGTTAGAGGTTCATCTGGAGATTCGGGTATTCACTTCGATGCAAATGCAGTTAATGTTTCAGTAGGTGGGTCTACAAGAGTTCGTTTTGATGGTAGTGGAAACGTTAATGTTTCCGGAATCCTAACAGCATCATCAGTAACTGCAACAGGATTATCAGGTTCCCCAAGTATCTCCGTAAGTGGTATTAATAATACAGGAGTTTCAACCTCAATTGATTTTCGTTTATCATCTGTTGCAGAAAAAACTACAATTGTTAATGGAAACACCGTTAATTTAGTTTATAATACTGGTGGTGGTAATGTTGCAATTTGCACAAATCCATCAGGAAATATAACTCTTAACGTGACTGGAATTCCAACATCTAGCAATTTTGATAATAATTCTCTATCGTTTTCTGTTATTGTTCAAAATGCAGGAACTGCAAGAAGTTGCACTGCAGTAACTCTCAATGGTGTTCCTGAAACTATTTTATGGTTCGGTGGTTCTTTAAGTTCTGCCTTAAGTGGTGTCACAACATCAACTGGATATGATATCTACAGTTTCGTTGGTATTAACACTGTAGGATCAGCATCAACAGCATTAAATTATATTGTTCTGGGCAACGTGAATGGGGGCTATAGATAATGCCCTTTTTGACTGGACTTGGTTTTAGTAGAGGAACTTTTTCCACAAAAAGAGGTGGAGCTTCATCTGCAGCGGGATTCTCAATTTCAATGTTGCTCGTTGGAGGAGGCGGCTCAGGTGGTGGTTCAGTCGCTGGTGGTGGAGGAGGAGGTGGAGTTGTTTATGCAACATCTCTACAGGTTGTTCCAGGAACTTATACTGTTAGTGTAGGTGCTGGTGGTACTGCTGCTAGTGCAACTTTACAAGGAAATAGTGGAACTCCAAGTTGGTTTGGTCCTCCAGTAGGTGCTCCAACTGCATTTTTAACAGCATTAGGTGGAGGTGGTGGAGGTTCTGCAAGACCTGGAGCTGCTGCTTTTGCTGGACTTCCTGGTGGATCTGGAGGTGGTGGAGGAAGGTGGAGTGATTCTCCAGGTTCTTTGGGAGGATCAGCATCTCAACCAACAACTTGGGGTGGACCTGCACCTTGGACATCTGCTTCAACAATTACTGGTTATGCATTTGCAGGGGAATCTATGCCAGGAACAACTGCATCAAATGGCGGCGGCGGAGGAGGTGCTGGAGAAGCAGGTGGAACTGATGGAACTGGATATGGTGGTGATGGAGCTTTATTTCCAACATTTTCTGGTCCAAATTTCCCAATAATTCCCGGACATTATGGTGGTGGTGGAGGAGGTGGAAACGTTGGAACTGCTATTCCTGGCGGCGATGGTGGTGGTGGAAAAGGTCATGCGTATCCTGCGGTAGCTGGAGATGCGGGAACTGCCAATAGTGGTGGTGGTGGAGGAGGAGGTTTTAATTATGGTGGTGGTTTTGGTGGTGCTGCTGGAGGATCTGGAGTTGCATTCATTTTGTGTTCACCAACAGTTGTTTCAAGAATATCAACAACTGCACCATCGGCTCCTGCAGGTGATGGTTCAGGCAATACAGTCTATATTTTCACATCTACAAACACCATTACCTTTAACTAACTAAAGCAATAAATAATAAAAAACTAACAGTTAAATTTGTTTATGCAGATATTTCTGGTGGTTGGAGGATTTTTAAATGTCTAATCTGAATCAATTTTTTCCTAGCAGTGGAGGTGGT
>Ga0222712_10008038_pt1 | contig 10065 bp, 16 predicted proteins | sample C33_657DmetaG_FD_165043 | JGI IMG/M metagenome (GOLD analysis project Ga0222712, IMG submission 165043) | Estuarine water microbial communities from San Francisco Bay, California, United States - C33_657D | ecosystem: Environmental > Aquatic > Marine > Unclassified | place: USA: California...
GGTTCAAGTATGATGGCTGCTATAGAAGGTGAGATTAAACAAAATGAATTAAATCGTTCAGTGAGTGTTAATAAAACTACACTAGCACAAAACGTCACACATCATCTGTTGACTATTCGTAATCCGTATGTAACAAACGGTAAAAGTGGTGCCTTAAATGGCAATTATGTTATCAATGCTAAAGAAATTATATTAAAAGATATCAGTATAGCTACACAGGGTAACGACCCTTCTATACTTTATGTTTTCTTTGAACCTACTAGTTTTAGCGCAACACATGTTTATTCTAGTCAGCCTAAAGACAACGGCATGACATCTACTGTAGATGGAACATTTGATCCTACGGTAGACACAGCCATATGTCGGTTCGTTTCAGCAATTAACGGACAAGCCAGTTATCCTTTGCGTGATTTTCGTGTAACTATCCCGCCTGGTGCTAATGTTAGTTTTGCTATTAATTCTACAGCACAAATCAGTCGTGTTACATTTGCTGTAGTATTCAGTGAGGATTAAAATGTATCGTAAGTATATCAACATAGTAGAAGCAGCTAACAAAGGTTGTCCTATTGCTACCTACGACATAGATGTCAATCTAAAGAATCGTCAGAAGGCCATAGACGAATATCATTATGGCCCTGCTAACCCAGATGAGCCAGAATCGTATTGGAAAGATGCAGCCAAACGTTGGGGTATTACAGAAAAGACTGCCAAAACTATGAAGTGCGGTAACTGTGCTGCTTTTGATGTGTCAGACAAAATGTGGGCATGTATTGAAAATGGCATTAAAGGTGACGAAAAAGCCGCAGATGCTATGGCAACTATACATAGAGCCGACTTAGGGTACTGTAACTTTCTGCATTTCAAGTGTGCCGGAGACCGCTCATGTACCGCTTGGGTTACAGGTGGCGCAATAGACAATAAGGATCGTACCCAATGAACTTAAGACAGTTAATTAACATAGTAGAGGGTGAATTTAGATCCAATGATTTAGAAGAATTTAAACCCGATAATAATGCGCTAGATGATCTTAAATCAAAATACCTACCCGATTGGGAAATGTTAGATCATAAAGACCTACAGGCCAAGTATGTGGCCAAAGATCATAGGCATGCTCAAGAGTTTACAGAATGGATTAATAACCTCTGTGAAGATATGGATCATTTTGCAGAAGTTACACAGGATGTGGCAGAAGTTACAGTTAAGACTACAACCTTTGATGTTAAAGGGTTAACTATATTAGATTTTCAACTGGCTATGCGAGTAGATGCCTATGCTCAAAGTAACGATATTGAGCAGGTAAGAATGAGCGGAAATTTTGGAATGCATAGATAACATGTTTGCTAGATATGATGTTCGTTTAATGTCTAATCCTGTTTGTTCTAAGCCAGTAGAAGGTTTAGAAGAACAGGATTTTTTCTATTATGACAAAGATGGATTTGAACTCAACCAAGCTGAACGTAAGTTTTATACAGCTATGAATTATCCTATAAACAATCCAATATTAAATCACTGCTGCTGGCAAGAAACTTGGTTTAAATTGATTGCAAAAGATTCCAATCTAATATTAGATCATAGCATGTTTTTATGTCGTTGTAGTTATGAGCAACAGGCATTGGAACAACTTAATCAGTTTAAAACACAGACACCCCAAGCAGACTTACTAATTAAAACCCGTCAAAAATGGGGGTTTGATTTTGCCTTAGATGCTGTCCACAACGGAGAGATTTTTGAAGTTATACACATAGAGTATGATAATTACGATTACGAATATTTTAACAATCGTATGATACACTTTGACTACATAGTACGTCACACTGACTGGAATGACGCAGCCAAGCGAGTTTGGCAACAGAGAGACCAGTGGCAGCATCTAAAAGGCTTTGAACAAAATAATTGGAAAGCTAAGTTTTTGTTAGGATGGAACAAAGCAGAGTATACTGAAAAAACAATATAGAAAAAGGCCCAGAACGGGCCTTTTTCATTTTACTATAATATATACTCTATGAGCGTAATTTAATTTACTCTAATATATAATAATATTTATTTCTTAACGCCACTGTTGACAAATGCGTACATTTTTTCAGCAGTTTCAAGAACTTTGTCGAGACCCGGATATGTAGGCATTTCGACTGTGCTTACAATCTGTCCAGTCTTTTCATCACGCTTGGCGCTCATTTCCCAACCTTGGAACTTAACGCTATACTCGCTTTGAACAAGATCTTTGGCCATACCTAAAATATCTGTACGGATTTCATAGCCGTTCTTGTTAAATTTAACTTCTGGTAGCTTTGGTGTAAATTCAGACATGTTATTCTCCTTGTGTGTTTGTGTCTGCGGGCTTGTTAGCAGCCTTAGCCCTAGCTGCCTTTGTTACTTCCACACCTTGTGGAAATAAAACTTTGCTTACAGATTCTACGCTATACTTGCTAAGATCAATAGCATTATTAACCAACATTTTAGCAAATGCGGTTTGTGCTGTAATATAATCATTAGCTGCTTTATTGAGCGTAGGATCTGTAAAGACCTTATTGGTAACGATACGTTTGGTATCTTGAATAGTATCGATAAAAAATGCGGGTGAAAACATATAATTCCTCCTGTGTGTATATGTGTTATTATATATCTATTTTGTGCTAAAAGCAATAGTTTTTGAAGTTATTCCTGCATTACTTTTTTCGCTGCTTCGTAATTGCCTTGACGAACAAAGTATGTGGCAGCGCGAGCTTTTCCGAAACTTTCAAAAACTGAATATACGACTGATAAAAAGTTTTTCATAAGAATTTTCCTTGTGAGTATTTGTATTCGAACTCTTTGGTAAAGTGTTCAACGTCTGCGGCATTTTGTGGATGCCTGTTTGAGATGTAGCGATCTAGCTCGCTTTGATAGTGCGCTTTAGGAAACATTTCGGCTAGTCGCTCCAACATCCTAAGCATTTGATCTGATAGTTTTTTCATTGTATAATCCTCTGTAAGTGTGTTAGAAACTCATGGTTTCTACTAACTTATTTATCATAGCTATATTGCTCTGCACAAAACAATGAAAGCCATTATTAAAACGGTAAATATAGCAAAGGAATGCCGAGATAATGAGAAAAAGTACAAGATCTATTCTGCAAGAACTTAGTGATTTAGGCGTAAATCGTAATAAAGATTTGGTTATTGAAAGTAGAGGCACCAATTTAATTGAAAGTGCAATTAACCTACTGTCTTTAATTCGAGAACACTATGACATTGAAACTGCTGCTGAGTTAGAAAGGCGCTTTATCAACGCTATTAGAACCAGTGAGCCAGCTAAATTTAAACGCGGCATTAAAAAAATTCAGGAAGACAGAAACAATGATACTCAATGAAGGCGGCAATGTTTTTCCGGATGTTACACCGTTTGATCACGCAAACGTTCCGGAAATATTAAGTAAATTACAACGTACAATATCAGATACAGGAATTAGACTAATTCCTGTTGGTTCTGCTGCTACACCAAAGCCAGGCAAAAAAAGCGGAGACATGGATGTTATTGCTGATGAAGAACAGGTATTAGGGTTTTTCAACGCAAAAGATGCTAAATCTGCCCGCAGAGCATTAAATGATTATATTTCTACAAAAGGATTCCAAACAGCACAAAGTGGTATCAATGTGCATGTCAGAGTACCAGTTGGGTCAGAGGCTCATCAAGTTGACATTATGGTTACTCCTAAAGCTGAAAAAGTCAGCAGGTTTCACACACATGATATTCCAGATAAAAGTCCGTATAAAGGTGTTAACAAACAGTTAATGATGGCCATACTTGCCAAGCAGAAAGGGTATATGTGGTCAGCCTGGCAAGGATTGTTTGATAGAACTGCCGAAGGTAAAAAAGGAGATTTTATCAGCGATGATCTAGATGAAATAGCACAAAGATTACTAGGTGACGGTGCTAGCTCTAAAAATTTAGGGTCTGTTGAAGCTATTCTTCGATCACTTCCCGAAGAAGAAGCACAACGATTACTGGCTAAGGCAGAAGAAGATCCAAATTGGCAACCAAAAAAACAAGAAAAAGTAGACGAAGGTCCACAGCATTGGTTTAGAGAAATAGCAGCTAAACTAGCAGAAGCTGATACAGTACAGACAGGATCCGGCGGAACTGTTACATCAGGCTCAGGAGCACCTGTGACTACAGGTACAGGAACTTCACCTAAGCCGGGAGCTGTTCCTACAGTTGATCCAAAAAATTATCAAGTGCCTAGTATTGATTTTTTAAAGAAAAATTACGAACATCCTGCTGATGTCATCTACGGCGGCACGAAATCGGAAACAGATCCCGAGAGAGTAGGAGCATGGGAACCTACCAGCGACTTCGGTGAATTAATGTTAGCATGGAATGCTCAATATTATAGAGCTCGTCAAGCAAATCCAGATCATGTAGAACCTAAGGTTCCAAATGATTGGGAACTTATTCGACGCTTACTAAGCACTCCTGAAGGAAAAGAATGGGCAGTTGAACATTGGGTTGGTTTATCAAACGTCAATGATAAAAGTCCCGAAGCAGAGTTTCAACGTGCTCAACAGAAAGAATTTGAGAAACAACGTAATGCTCGTGAACTAGCACAGAAGAGTGACGTGATTAAACCTGGTTGGAAATTTGATCCTGAATTGGGAACAACTCCGGCATATCATAGAAGTAAACAACAGGCCGCAGCACCTGCTACTGTTAAAGAGCAACTTGATGCCATGTTGCGAATTGCGAGGTTAAAATGAGAGCTCGTGAATTTGTAATTGAAATGGCTGAAGTCACTAAGAAAAAATTAGGACGAGCATTTAATCACCTCGAAGACCTTGTGTTCTTTCATGGCAGTAAAGGCACACTGGAAGCATTAGATCATATAAAAGAAATAGCCACAGAGGAAGGCGGCCAAACAGTTAGAATGAAGTGGGACGGCAATCCTCAAATCTATTGGGGCCGTGCAAAGAAAAACGGACCTTTAGTACTAGCTGGACATAACGGCTGGAGCAGAGGCGCTATGACTGCTGATCCTAGGGATGTCTACGACTTTATAGCTAACAAGAGCGGAACACCTAAAACTCCGGAAGATAAGGCTAATAGAGATCAGTTTGCAAAAAAGTTTGCCAGCTTGTATCCGTTATTTGATCGAGCAACACCTAAAGATTTTGTAGGATATGTTTACGCCGATGGGTTGTTTTTAGATAGACCAAAACTAGATGCTAACGGAGTATACACCTTTTGTCCAAACCCTAAAAGTAAAACTTGCTATCACGTAAGTGCTGAAAGCGAATTAGGAAAACGTATTGGTTCAGCACAGGTAATGGTAGTAGGACATGCATTCTTTCCTGAGTTCGGCATGGACGACAGCGATCAAGAACCTATTGATGATTTTAGTATGTTTAATTCTACGCCAGAATTGATTGTGCAAGGACCTGTATATAACAGTCAACCAGTTACAGTAGGCAGTGACAAAATTGAACAAGTAGAAGCATATCTTAGACAGAATGCTGGAGCTATAGATTCTTTCTTACAAGAAACTCCAGGGTTAGGCGATCTTAAAAATATTCTTTATACCTATGTTAATCAAACTGCTAAAGCAAGACAGTTAGACAATCTAAATTCTGCTAATTTTTTTACTTGGCTAACTACCAGCAAGGTCAGCACCAACAAGCAGACAAAAATAAAAGAGTTAACTCAATTAAATCGCAATGCACTTGAAGCCATATTCAGTTTGGTAATGCAGATAATGGAATTGAAAGACGATGTCATTCAACAAATTGAAAGCGGAGCCAAAGGCGAGATATGGGATACAGAAGGTGAAGGCCGAGTTCGCTATGCCGGACAAGGCAAACAGTTTGGTAATGTTAAACTAGTACCTCGTAGACGTTGGACACCCACATGAAATTAGAACAGTCTAAACTGACTTACGAACGTAACGATCTAGCACCAAGTATTAGCGAAGATACTGTTAACTATCATTACGGCAAGCTGTATAAGACCTATGTAGATCGTTATAATGCAGGGGAAGGTGATCCAGACTTTAATGAAGCTGGGGCATTCTTGCACAGCATTTATTTTGCACAGTTTCAGAGCCCTACAAGTTCTAATAAACCAACCGGATCCATAGCTGAGTTTATTACTAAACATTTTACCTCTTATGAAAAATTTAAAGATGAGTTCGAAACTGAAGCGATGAAAATACAAGGTAGTGGTTGGGTCTATCTTAGTAAAAATGGCAAAATAAAAACTATTAAAAACCACGAAATTAAAAATGACATTGTGCTGTTAATTGATTGGTGGGAACATGCTTGGGTATTAGACTATCAACATGACAAGAAGAAATATCTAGATAATCAGTGGAAAATTATTAACTGGAATATCATATCAGGCAGAGTAGGTTTAATTGTAAAAGAAAGTCAACTTGGTATAGGATTTATCAAAGAGATTAAAGAGTCAAGATATATTCAATCCGAGGGTGATGTTAAAATTTCGTATACCAGTATGTGTGAAGCTTTATACCTATCAGTTTTAGCTATTGAATTTATTAGTAGAACTAAAAAAGGACAAGACATTGCTGAACGCTATGCTAGACAAACTGCTGCATATTCTTTATACGATCAATTTAGATTTAGCAGCACTGACATGTATAACTTTATCTACTTTGTAAACGCTAGTCCTGATCGTGCTGCTAAAATTTTTAATTCACCCGACGCTAAATCTTTACGAGAAAAAACTCATTTACCATTGATGGCACTTAACGGATGGTTGATCAGCTTGCTAAGTCCTAGCAATAGAGATCTAGGCTTTTTCATGCGATTAGAACAGGCACTGAGCATTAGTAGCAGCGATCTTAAAGAGATACGCAGAATGTTAAGTTATAGAAATCCCACTGACAGCGATGTGTCAAATATGGCTTTTAGAATATTAAATGCGTATAGAAATAAAATGCCCCAGTTTGATTTGCTACCAGATCTAGAACGCATTTGCAACGACAAGATATCTTATATCTACTAAAATACGGCGTTTGAACCCAGTTTTTTTCCGTTTGGCTAAATAATTATACAAAGCTCACAGAGTAGTGAGTTTGGCAACAAGAGGAGAAATTATCATGCCAAGTTTAATCGGAACAACAGTTGCGGCTAACTATCTAAAAGCCGTTCAAAGCCCAGGTGCTGCTCTAGCAGGTCTAACAGCTAGCGATACAGTACCATTGCTAACATTTAGCACACCAAACCTACGTTTATTCAAAGTTTCTGTTGCAGGTGTAGATCTAACAGCTACTCCAGGCGCCGCAAACAGCAACTGGTCTAAAGCAGTTCGTGCTTTACAAGTAACTAGCGAGCTATTTGCTGTATTTGCACCAGACTATGATGTAACTACAGAAGGTGCTAGCACATTCTGTTTCATGGCTCCAGACTTCAACACCAACGTTGGTCCAGCTACAAACAGCAATCCACTAAGCACTGCTTTATTCACAACAGTTGAAACAGCTATTAATGATGCAACTGGCGGTACAGCTACCGTTAGCTATGCAGCTTTAACAGGTGTAGCAGTAGCTTAATTCTTTCTCAATCGGGATGGGAAGGGGCCCTGGTTTTTACCGGGGCTTTTTTACGACCATTAAATACTACATGAACGACGAAACTTTAAAATTACTTAATATTCATAAAAAACATGTTACTATCACACCTGAGTTAATAGAACGTGTGTTAAAACTTAAAGACTATCATCCCAGTAGACAAATGACTAATAGAGGTGGATGGAGATCTGACAAGTTTATCAACGAAGAATTGTGGATTAAAGAATTAAGAGAACACATAGAAAAACTGTGTGACTCTACTACCCGTAGATTTTGGGTTAATATTAATGGAAAAGGTCATTGGAACGAATGGCACACACATGAATATGCAAGGTACGGTGTTGTATTTTATCTACAAGTTCCTAAAGATTCGGGAGACATAGTGTTTAGAAAAGATGGTATAGAATACCCGTTGACTCCTTATCCAGGTTTGCTATTAATGATCCCTGGAAAATTAGAGCATAAGGTATTACCTAATAACAGCGAAGAAAATCGTATAAGCATTGCTGCAAATTTAGAAAAATTAGTAGATCCTGCTAGCACATATTAAATATTCAATGCAATATAAACTGTATACATTAGTCGACATAACGCACACAGGACACTACCGTAGAGAAGTAGACAACGAAATTCTTTGGAAAAAAGAACAAAACTTTAACACGATACTGCATACCTTAGGACTCAGATCAAATATATTTTACGAAAATAAACCACAACGTTTAGAAGTAGGAGGTCGAGCAGTAGGTTTTGACACAGACGAAATTATTCGAGTTTGGCGCTTTGATTGGACTACTGAACAAGATATATACAGAGAGGGCGATGATTCTGTAGCTTTTCTAAAACAGGACTTTCATCTAGTGCCCTATCATGCTAATTTAGATGAAATTATGGATCAAACACACAAAGTTTTTAATGTTTTGGATCCAGGCAAGAATATTGTTTTCTTTTTAAAGCAATAAATATAACAAAGGCACACATTATAGGCTATTCGTTTAGGCACATGTCCGCAAGGAACTTGACCAAAAGGAGATCGCCTATATGGCAACTACAGCAGAACGACTTGGCATTGTTGAAACGAAAGTCGTAGTATTAGACGAAAAAATTGATGAATTAAAAACTGATGTCAAGCAGGTTCACGACTGTTTAGATAGAACCGGTGACGAGCTTAAATTACAGTTAAAAACAATGCACGAAGCAGCTTGTGTACAGCATGATCAGTTGGCAGCAAAGATTAGCGAAATAGAAAAATTTAAAAATAAATGGATGTATATGATTTTAGGCGGAGCAGCAGTGTTGGGCTGGGTCACAGGTCATATAGACACAGTTGTTAAAATTTTAAATTAATGTCAAATAATGTATCTAAGAGAATTTACACAGGAAGGCATAGTAGATGCAGCAGTTCAATTTCATAGAGAGTTGAACCCTTTGCTGTGGCGCGGCGGGCAAATGAAACCGCAGGTTAGATACAAACTACTGCAAATAGCCAAACACTTTATTGAATTTATAGATATACCTCAGCTATATCTTAAAGATATCACTGTTTCCGGAAGTAACGCAGCATTTAGTTATACACCACAAAGTGATATTGATTTACATTTAGTAGTAGATGTTCCTCCGCAACAAGAACTACTATTAAAACCTTTATTTGATGCTAAAAAAAATCAGTACAATTTTAATCACGATATTAAAATTAAAGATATTGATGTAGAAGTTTATGTCCAGCCTAGTTCTGACAAACACCACAGTTTAGGTATTTACAGCGTGTTAGATAATCGCTGGATTTCAAAACCCGTTATGGGCGCAGTAAAAATCGATGATAGCGATGTACAAGCTAAAGTTGACAATTACTTAAATAAAATCATGCAGGCTCTTGTTGACGACGATATTGATCGTGTTAAAGAAATTCAACAAGAGATTAGTAAAATTAGAAAAGCTGGCTTAGAACAGGGTGGAGAATTTAGCATAGAAAATATAGCATATAAAGTACTACGTGCTAAAGGTTTTATTGAACAGTTACGTCAGCATATATACAAATTACAAGATAGAGCATTGAGTCTCGGAGAACAGTCATGAAAATAAACGATATTAAAGAAGGTCTTCGCGACCCAAAAGATAACCCGTGCTGGAAGGGTTACAAGCCTGTAGGTACAAAGGAAAAGGGCGGCAAGACTGTGCCTAATTGTGTACCAAAAGAAAGTATGGCAGAAGATGATGTAGATGAAGGTCGATTTTATAATCCCATGGATCAAGAGCGTAGAGAACAAGATGCTATGGACTATGACCGTCGTGCTTTTAAACGTGCCGAGCTACAACACGAATTAGGACACGAAGACGATCCAGATTTTGAACGTAAGCTGCGTCAACAACAAATAGACAGAGACCGTGGCCCTTGGTATATTCGCATTGACGGCAAGGTCTATCGTCAACGAGGCGAACCTAAATCGTTTGATTGGAAGCGTGGTGCAAATAATTATGCACTGGCAATGGTTAAGAATAAACCAGAATTA
>Ga0222712_10008042_pt1 | contig 10063 bp, 5 predicted proteins | sample C33_657DmetaG_FD_165043 | JGI IMG/M metagenome (GOLD analysis project Ga0222712, IMG submission 165043) | Estuarine water microbial communities from San Francisco Bay, California, United States - C33_657D | ecosystem: Environmental > Aquatic > Marine > Unclassified | place: USA: California...
AGAGGAAGTAAAAAAAGAGATGGCCAAACGTGAAAAGGCTATCCGTGAATCCATTATAAAGGAAATGAAATCTACTTCCAATAAAAAATCAACACCAACAAAAGACCCATTGGATGTTGAACATATTTTTGAATCTACCCCAAATAAGAAATCAAATGTTACATTTACTGGTAAGTTTTCTGAACTTTTAAATGAGACTGCTGATAGTGGTGAATGGAGAAGTATTAATTCAACAGGTGGTAGCAGAGTCTTCACATCAAACATGGCTCAGGGATTCGGGTCGGTTCAAAGTGGTGTATTAGAAACAGCCGAAGGTAGGTCTGTTTCGGTAGAGCAGCTTCAACAAACTGAAGCCGGTGCTGCTGTGGTTGATGCTTTAACAAAAGACTATTCTGCGTTAATGAAAGCTATTGACGCCAAGAAGAAGGGTATGTAATGGCTGCTCGTAGAGAATGGAAAATAAATCCACTTGATTTAAAAAAGAATGTTGCTATTGGTGTTATGCTACCATTGGGTGGTAGTCCTTTATTCAAACTATCATACACCACAGAAGACCAGTCCATCTCTAATTTAAAAAATTTATTGTTAACCCGAAAAGGTGAACGACCCTTTCAACCATTTTTTGGTACTGATGTTTATTCTTTGTTATTTGAACAAATGACCGATGACCTTGAAGCATCACTATCAGAATCTTTAACACAAGATATCCAATTTTGGTTACCATATATTATAATTAATTCTATAGATGTAAATGTTAATGAAGATTCAAATAGAATAAACATATCGTTAAATTATAGAGTAACTGAACGAGGCGCTAATCGGAACATAACAATGAACATCACATCACAAGGAAGTATGACATTAGTTTGAGGAATATAAATGGCAGATAAAATAAAAAAAGAAGTAAATTTAATTGGTCGTGATTTTGGTGACATAAGACAAAATCTAATCGACTTCACAAAAAACTACTTCCCACAAACGTATAACGATTTTAATGAGGCTTCACCTGGAATGATGTTTATGGAAATGGCATCATATGTTGGTGATGTCCTTTCGTATTATACTGATGTTCAATTACGAGAATCTATTCTTGAAGAAGCTCAAGAAAAGAAAAATGTATTTACAATAGCTCAATCTTTGGGGTACAAACCAAAGTTAAATGTCCCAGCAAGTACAACATTAAGTGTATACCAAATAGTGCCATCAAAGGGGTCTGGTGACAGTGTATCTCCGAACTTTGAATATGCACTCACAATAAAAGAAGGTATGAAAGTATCTTCAGTATCAAGTCCAAATGTCACATTTTCAACTGTAGAAAAAGTAAATTTTACATTTTCATCATCATATGACCCTACTGAAGTAACTGTTTATCAAATTGATGAAACTACAAACGAACCAATATACTATCTTCTTAAAAAATACGTCAAGGCTGTTAGTGGTGAAGAAAAGACTGCCACATTTACATTTACATCTCCAAAGATTTATGACAAAATCAAAATCGAAGATGATGGTCTGATTGACGTAATTAAAATTACAGATGACGATGACGATGTGTGGTCAAAGGTGGAATATCTTGCACAAGACACTATATTTGAACAAGTCCCCAACACCACAGACTACTCATTACAAATGTCGGTATACTCATCAGAAACCCCATATTTGTTAAGACTTAAAAAAGTACCCAAACGATTTGTTACACGAGTTATAGATGATGGTTCAATTGATATTCAATTTGGAGCCGGCATATCATCTAATGCTGATGAGGAAATTTTACCAAATCCGAACAATGTGGGTTCTGCTTTATATAATTCGACTTCAAATCTTGACCAAGGGATTGACCCATCTAACTTTATGTATTCAAAGACATATGGTATAGCTCCATCAAATACTACATTAACAATTACATATAGAGTTGGTAATGGTGTCATTGATAACGTACCATCTCAAGACCTAACGAATATATCGGATTTAGTATTAGAAAATGACTCATCGGACTTGGATAATACTGTGGTAAGAGTTGTCGAACGTTCGGTGGCTGTAACCAATGAAGCCGCTGCTGGTGGTGGTAAATATGAAGAAGATATTGAAGACGTTCGTCAAAATGCTATATCATATTTTAGGGCCCAAAACAGAGCAGTAACTCGTGAGGATTATGTGTTACGAGCATATGCACTACCACCCCAATTTGGTTCGGTATCAAAAGCATATGTTGCTCCTGATTTCCAAGTATCTACTGCTCTTGATGGAACTTATATTAGTAAAAATGGAATTCCCAACCCATTAGCCATCAACTTCTATGTTCTTGGGTACGATGCTAATCAGAGATTGAAAAATCTAAACACCGCAACAAAAGAGAATCTTAAAAATTATTTGTCATATTATAGAATCCTAACTGACGCTGTTAATATTAAGAATGCTCACATTGTAAATGTTGGTATCGACTTTGAAATTATTGTACTACCAAATTACAATTCAAATGAGGTATTATTAAGATGTGTTGACGCCCTTAAAAAATATTTCCATGTTGATAATATGCAAATAAATCAACCAATAAATCTATCGGATGTCTATGTATTATTGGATGGTGTAACGGGTGTACAAAGCGTTATTAGACCAAATGAAAATGGTGAAGGTGGACTACAAATTGTAAACAAATATGATGGATTATATTCATCCAATAAATACGACATGAAAAACGCTACACGAAATGGTATGATATATCCACCAAAAGACCCCGCTATTTTTGAAGTAAAATATCCCGACACGGATATTCGTGGCAAGGTAGTTAGATTGTTTTAAGAGGTAAGAAATGATTTATAGACTATATCCAAAGAAAGACGCAACAATCTACGAAGACACACTTCGTAAGAATCAGAACACCGGTAAGGATGAGATTCTTGAAGTTGTAAAATTATATGATACTGACGACACTTCGTTGTTAGGAAACAGCCGTGTTTTATTACAATATGATTTATCAGAAATCAGTCAGTCTATTGTTGATGGTAATATTAGTGGAAATATAAAATATTATCTACACCTTGAATCTATTGATGAAACTGAAGTAGCACCAAACTATACCCTATATGTTTACCCAATCAAAGAATCTTGGGAAGAGGGTGTTGGTTCGGAGCCGGACACCCCACACAATACTCAAGGTGTATCTTGGGTATATCGTGATGGTATCACCGAGTGGAGTGTAGCTCAAGCTAATTCATTTAATGGTTTAAATGCCAGTACTGTTCCTGGTCTTCTTGGTTATTATGATTTCTTATCTACAACAACTCCATTCGAACTTGTAGACCAAATCAATGGTATCAATGGTACTGCTCCTGTACTCCAAGTAAACAACGCTTACCATATGCAATTATCCGCATCTTATTATGGTGGGGGCACTGTTAATCTATCCGCTTCGCTACAAAGTGGGTCTACATATTATGTAAACTTTGAAATAAATCCAAATACTATAGAAGCCGTTGATTTTAGAATCCAAAGGCCAAATGGTTTGTATTTTACTTCAAATGAGGTTACAAATTATACCTCATCTATCAGAACAGCATCTACACAATCAATATCATTTACACCAAACACTACCGGAAATCACAACATACAATTTATATTCTTTGACCAAGATGCAACGAATGGGGTAACTGCTACAATTGATAACTTCTTTCTGTATAAACAACAAGAAGCCGGTGTTCTTCTAAACGACACATTTGTAATCACAGGCACACCTGCTTCTGCGAGTTATTTTTTAAGTGAACCAATCACGGGAAGTTTAGGTGAGGTTGCTACCATATTTGTTAGTCAAAGTAGACTAAACATGAGTGCTTCTAATTTTGGTGGAGCTACATTAGTCAAAAGATTTGAATTATATGGTGGTGTTGGATATACTGCCAGCTTTGATTTAAATAGTGGAAATATGTTTGCATCATCATCTGATGCTAGTAGTTCTATTGCATTCTCGATATTAGAGCCGGATGGTAGACAATTACAATCTACCGAAATAAATGGGTACTCTCAATATATAAGTGGGTCATCACCACACACCTCAAGTTTTGTCGCGGCACAAGATGGTTATTACTTTTTCAGATGGACATACTTTAATGATACAGTTGGTGACGCTAGTGCGTCTTTGTCATCATTTTTATTAAGAACTGATCCTGTATTATACCCAACCGGCGCATACTATACTGATAAGACATTTGAATCAAGATATAATGTAAATCAAGGCGGTGGCACTTGGTACACATCTTCATGGGGAACAAATACATCGTATTCACAATCCTTTGATAGATACGTTCAAAACTTAAATGTTGAAGTTACCGATTACGTTAATGATTGGTTGGTTGGCGATAGAACTAACAATGGGTTTATTGTATTAAAAAGCAGAGCCGATGAATCTTCTACAAAAAAGTTTGGTTCTATGAAGTATTTTTCGACCGATACACATACAATCTACCCACCATCATTAGATATCAGATGGGATGACTTTACGTTCTCAACTGGGTCATTGACGGCTCTTTCTAACGCAAGTGGTGCTGATGACATTGTATTATATGTAAAAGGATTAACAACCGAATACAAAGAAACATCAAAGGCTAAGATTAGAGTATTTGGTAGAGAGAGATATGCTACACGAACATTCTCAACATCACCTACCAAAGTTGTAAAATACTTACCACAAACAACTTATTATTCGTTGGTTGATGCTGAAACCAATCAAGTAATTATTCCGTTCCATGATACTTATACAAAGATAAGTTGTGATTCCACTTCCAATTATTTTAATTTTTGGTTCAATGGATTACAGCCCGAAAGATTCTATAAGTTTGTATTTAAAGTTGTCATGAATGGTACTACAAAATACTATGATGATAATTTTTATTTCAAAGTGGTTAAATAATGGCAGTTGAAAGAAGTATTAAAAGGAATGGTAGGGGTCAGATAATATCATACCCTGTTTCATTTGATGAAAATGGAACTCCGTTACAACAATACGGAAAGCTTGGTATTGGTGTCGATGATTCAACTGATACTGAAAAATATACAAAGTATTCTTTTTTTAACGAATTCATAGATGCAATTTCAGATGAGTTAAGACAGACTCCAACAATTGTAAATATAAATCCAACCCCAATATATACAACTGAAATTATAGTAACTGAAGAGGGGGCTACCACATCCAATACAAACACAGGTACAAATTCAGGTGGTGTGGGTTTACCAATTGTATATCCACCATTTGGCCAAGCGGGTTTTCCAATTGGACAACTCCGACAATATCAAGGTGTGACTTATAGATGGAATGGTTACGCTTGGGAAACACAACAGGTTTAATATGTCATTAAATAGATTTACAAATATAGACGACATTACGGGATATGTTCCGGTATTTGGTGAGACTATTCCATCAAGTAGTAAAGATGCCTTATCAAAAACAATATTAAAAATTACCGAAAATGATTTGAGAGGTGTTTACGATGAGGGTGATGTAGATACTGTTTCCGAACTACACATATACGCAGGTGAAAATCGCATACAATCTTACTATAGTAATCCGTTAGATTATATTGGGTCTAAATTATACATTCAGCCGGAAAAGGATGTTAGAGATGCCGGAATTAATCAAGGTACATATTCTTTGGTTTATAATTTCCTACAAAGGTTTAATGGTACTCCTAAAAATTCAGATGTGATTGTAAGTAGAATATCAGCTGATAGAACGGAATTAAAATTATCCTTTAAATCACCAACATCTGGAAAAGCTAGTGCTGGTAATATTCCACAATTATCCTCCGGGTCAACCGGAGAGCTTGACATTGAAGATGAACTTGCGCCCGCTGAAAAAGATTTCAACCTATTAAATGAAGTCTACAACACAAATAGTGTTAAAAACTCTTTTAACAGGTCTACTAATATTCATAGAGATTTTGTATTAAACTTTGGCGAAAACAACCTGTATGATGTAGTATCCATGGAGTTTTCCGGTGCTCCTGTTGGTGTTGTAGAAACCGAATTACAATGCCCTCGTGGTACTTTCCAAAATGTAAGTACACGATTTTTAAAAACAAACCACGTTGACTCTGATGGTGATTTTTTGTTCATAGAAATATTTACCCCACCTACAGTTATCGGAGGCTCTAACACAAATCAAGATTTAGCTGGAAAAGCAACCGGTCGTTTTTATTACTATAAATTAGAACCAACGGGTGTTAATGGTGGGTACGGATTTACTCGTAAAGGCGGTTTGGTTGATGTGGATAATCTTCCGGATGGTGTTTACGCCCCTGACTTGGAAACTAAAATATTAAATTTAACAGCCGGATTTGATAAGGTAACTTATTCAAGATTTGAAGCATCACCATCAAAGTACACTTCATTGATTGTTAAATTAACAAAACCATTGGGCAACGAAGTACAAGTCAGAAATAGTGTATCGATATGTGGTCGTTTGCTAAAATCGTATGTAGAAAAGATTATAGTATTTCCAGAATCATCGGTAAAGCCGGATAGAGATGACTTTTCAGAACCAAACTTTGCTATAGATGTAACATCAAATTCGGGCAATTCAACTGATTGGCAGACGTGGAATAGTTTGTTAGATGCTGACATGACCACATCTCAACAAATCATAAACCATTACTTTAGTGGGTCATTAGGTCAAACCAAATTGAATATCGATTATTCAGACTTTGCTAACTTTGTACACTTTTCATCAGCCACCGAACGTGTTGATAACTTTATGTACAAGATTAAACAAATCGAAAACTACAATTCACGGATAGATTTATTAACAGGTGTTAGTGGTTCTGAAGCTATAACAAATATATCACAATCAATAGTTCGTAGAGATAGAATCATCGGCGGATTTGATGATTTTGAATCATGGATGTATTATGATGTTAATAAAAACAATTATACATTTTGGTCATCGTCTGCATATCAAATTGAACCATACCCAAAGGTATCAACATACCCTCATGTTTTAAGACATTCAACAAGTTCGACCGCTGAGTTGTGGTATGTTGGTGTGTATGAATCGGCTTCCTTATATGATGAATTAAACGACTCTCGGTTAAGAAACTTTATTCCAATCCATCTACAAGAAGATGATACTAATTCCGACTACATCACATTTGTAGATATGATTGGTCAACATTTTGACGTGTATTGGACTTACATAAAATCGTTAACTGATATAAACAAACGTGAAGAACATCCCAAAGATGGTATGCCTGATGAGATTTTGAAATCAGTAGCTCAATCTGTGGGTTGGCAGTTATCAAATGGATATTCTGATGTAAATCTTTGGAAATACGCATTAGGTGTTGAAAACGATGGTACGTTGTATCAGACTGGCTCTTTGGAATCTAAAGCACGAGAACAAATAACCCATGAAACGTGGAGACGTATTGTAAACACAATCCCCATGTTATATAAAACAAAAGGTACGGCTCGTTCAATAAAAGCAATACTTGCGTCATATGGTATCCCACAAGCATTTTTACAAATTCGTGAATGGGGCGGCCCCACTATCAACGAAAAGAAAAATGTTTATGAACACGAGCGTTTCTTATACAAATTAGAATTAAGTAAAGACCAATATTCTACACACCCTTGGGGTACTATAAATAATCAAAGACCATCTACAATTGAGGTAATTGGTAAGATGCCATTGGGTAGTTACCACATCATGAGATTGACAAGTGGCTCTGACTATCTTGATTATTTTTGGGACTATAATTCTACATCAAAAGAGGCGAGAATTCGTGCTGGTGTGAATGGTAGTAATATAATCAGTTCAAGTTATATTCCATACAAAACCAGACGTGATGTTGTATTTACTATAGCATCATCAAGTTTGTCAATAAACGCAGCTATGGTAGATGATTTTGGATATGTTTTAGCAAACCCAACGGCATCAACAACATCAGCCAATTCTACATTAAACTCTATATGGTCTGTTGGAAGTGGTACTTTAAGAGTTCCTGGTCCGTATACATTCGCATCTAACAATTACACAGCAAGTATTCAAGAAGTTAGATATTACACAACTGTTTTAAGTAATGAACTTGTAAAAGAACACGCTAAAAATAGAGAAGCATATTTTGCTGATGATAATACAACAGATTTGAATATGTTGACATCGTATGATAAGTTATTATATAGAATTTATCCTGATAGTTCATTCAATACATCTTCAATTGTATCAATTCACCCAAATCAAAAGATAACATCGACTGACCAATCATCAATCCTAAGCGCTTCTTTTGTAAACGTATCAACATCAAATCTTGTTGGCGAGGTGGACACGCAATGGATGACAATACCATCAGTCGGTGCCCTAAACCTAATGAACAATAAAATAAGAATCGAATCTGCATCGTTGAAGGGTATTCTAAACCCCGACTATAGTGTTGAACAAAGTGAGTATGATTATGCTGCTTTAGATTCTAATTTAATCGGAACTTATTTCTCAACTGTAGACACCATCAATTATGACATCTTCAACTCTGAAGGTTACTTTGAAATAGACGATTGGGTTGGTGATTCTGATGAGAGATTTAATGACGATTACCCTTTATTAAAATTCAAAGCAAGAAACTACTTCCAAAAGTATACAGCCGGAACTGCTATTGATTTGATTATGGATATGTTAGCACGATATGATATGTCAGTATTCGAACAAATCAGACAATTGCTTCCAGCTCGTGTAGATTGGCGCAAAGGTATAATGATAGAACCTCATGTATTTGAAAGAAGTAAATATCGTAGACCTCGTGGTATATCACATACAAGACATGACTACTCTGCTAATATAGGTCGTATCATACCATCGTTATCGGCATCACGTCAAGATTATGGTTTAAGAAGCGGGTCATCTGACCTTACTGATGGTGCTATCGATTTATACAACTACCAACCATCTACATACAAATACTATATAGCTCAATTAAGTTCATCTGGTGAATACTTCACAACAACAAATGGTTATTGGGAATATATTCCAACCGGAAGTAGTGCTTTAAGAGCCAGACCATCTCAAAATGGTGGACAAGTTGTATCTTTATTTTATAGTACATCAACTTCGGCAAGTCTTGGGTTGGCATATTCATCTTCATATAAAGCAGCTGAAGGTTCTGACTATCAAGGTCTTGCTCTTGAAAATTTAAAATATAATGGATGTAGAGTTAGTTCAGATTCATTAACAACCAACTCACCCGATACACCTGATGGTGGTCCTGTAATTGTGGTTACAAAAGTAAAACCAAATAAATTGGTATTCTCTACCACAACCGCCGGTGGTGGTGTTCTTGACGTGAAGAGTCCTACTGGAAAAGTTGTCAAGGCAATGAATCCTAAAAACTTGGTTGCTACTAATTATAAAGGTAGTGGTTCTGCTAGTGCCGGTATAATTAAGTCTCAAGCAAGTCTATTTAAGGCAGAACCTATCAAGAATGTGAAAAGTAACATACAAAGACTATAACATAAAAAAGAAAAAACAATATTTATATTATATAAATTAGGAAAACAACATGGGATTTTTAGATAACTCATCAGTAACTGTAGACGCTATCCTTACAAAAAAGGGTAGAGAGTTACTTGCACAAGGTCGTGACAAATTTCAAATCACTCAATTCGCATTGGCGGACGATGAGGTTGATTACGAATTATGGAATCCAGCCCACCCGCTCGGAACTGATTACTATGGTATTATCATTGAGAATATGCCGGTGGTTGAAGCCATCACCGATGAAAACTATTCAATGAAATACAAATTATTGTCTCTTCCAAAAACAACATTGAAGTTACCATATATCCAATCATCGGTAACTACTTTAAGTTTGGATGAATCTGGTAGAACTGCTACTATTGATTTAACAACTAAAAATGGTGGTAATGAAAACCTCGGATATACAGCAATCTTATTAAATTCAGATGCTGCAAGTATTTCGGGTAACCCTGGTGTTCCTGGTGGTGTTAACCCTATTGTAAACGTTTCTTCATACGCAAGAAACTTAACCCAAAGTGTTGTTTGTAAAAACCAAATCAAGATAACTAC
>Ga0222712_10008043_pt1 | contig 10063 bp, 26 predicted proteins | sample C33_657DmetaG_FD_165043 | JGI IMG/M metagenome (GOLD analysis project Ga0222712, IMG submission 165043) | Estuarine water microbial communities from San Francisco Bay, California, United States - C33_657D | ecosystem: Environmental > Aquatic > Marine > Unclassified | place: USA: California...
GTCAACGGGCTCCCAGAGGAGCGGCATCGGTAGCCTAATATCCAGTGGTGCCACGAGCGGCGCGCGCGGGGGACGAACTGGGTCGGTTAGCCGTTTATGAGCGGGCGCCGCTCTGTGGCTGACCACAGCATATAGTCCCCACGGTCCATGTCAAGCCCTTTCCGTAGCGGACGCGCCTCCTCGTATCGCCGCCGTTACCCATCCCCGCTACCCATGCCGCACCCCTACCATTTAAACGCACCAGCGGCCTTCCCATAGCTTCCCATGGCTACCCCATAGCTATACAAACAGCCCGTGCAACGCTTGACACATGCGCCAAGATGGCGCATAAAATGCGGGCGAACACACAAAGGGAAACACACCATGAAGTCAAATATCATGGCGGCCATTACCTTTGCCGTCTTTACCGCTGTAGCCGTCTCGCCAGCCCAAGCCAAGCCAAAGCACTACAAGACCGCACCGCAGGCCATCATCGTCTGTAATCAACAGGGATGCAGCGATAACGTTCCCACGGCGTCCCGACAAACTAGACAAGTCGCCGCAACCTATGACGTGGCCTATGAGGGCACAGTCGTCGGCGGTCGTCCAGCCGGGTGCCCATGGCGATATTGCGGATGTGGGGTTAGCCTCAAGGTCTTTGGCAAGATCATCCCCGAACTAAATCTTGCTATAAATTGGGTTCGTAAATTCCCCCGCACCAGCCCGGCCCCCGGCATGGTCGCGGCTAGGTCAGGGCATGTCTTCTATATTCAAAGCGTGAATGGCGACGGTACGGTTATAGCCTTTGATCCGAACTCCGGTGGGCACAAGACTCGCGTGCATACCGTAAGCCTTCGCGGGTATCACGTTGTCGATCCCCACGGCAGCCGAATAGCAATGAACACACGAAATTAGCCGTCCACTTCCAGCGGCTAATGCGGTGACTTTCCCAAGTCACCACCTCCCCCCAGACTGGCCGCGCTAGAAATGGCGCGGCCTTTTTTAATGGGTCGCGATCCACCCCACATAGCCCGCAAAGGCCATTAGGAGGCCGCACACAACCGCAATCGTCCAATAGACTACCGGCATGACCCAAGGGAACGTATGATAGCCTGGGTGGAGCTTAAGGTGGCGCTGCGCGAGCGGGACGTTCCAAGGCATGTTCATTCATCTTGCTTATGCGCTTAATCGTGAATCTGTACCCACGCCGCATTGAGGGCAGTGCGGGCCATCCGGCCAGCGCACGCGCTCAAGATGAGCGATGGCGGCTTCCTTGGTGGGAAAGCGGCGGTAGATTTCCATGAGGCTGGTCATCGGTCGAAAATCCTGTTGAGCGACCGCTCCAGGAGCGCGCGTGTGCGCTGCGTCACCGGATGGTCATCGCTCTGGTTGAGTTCAAATCGGTCAATCGGTGCGTGGCGGTCGATCACCGCCCGAAGGTCGCCAATCAAAAGCGCGGCACGGCGCAACGGTTCGGCGAGGTCGGCCGGAACATCGACCTTCCCCGCCGCCATGCGGGCGATAGAGCGGCGGTCAACACCGCTGGTAGACGCGAGCGGCCCTACCCAGCTTTCGCCGAATAGGGCCTGCCCGGCTGAGACAAATTCGTCGCGGGTCATGTCACCGACGCCGCATGTACCCGGCGGAACGGAGTGTTTCGGCCCAGTCGCTGACGGTGAACTGCTCTGCCGGGGCGAAGCTAACGGGCGCGGTATCCTGCTTGAAGGTAGCGGCATCCGGGCCGCCATGCTCGCGAACCATCGCGGCGGCTGTCTTCATGTCAACGCCACGGGCCAGAACGGCACCTTCGGCGGAAGTGACGGTGTAGGTCTTGTTGGCGGGCATCTGCCCCTCCTGCGGTTGTCGGCGGGAACCACTCCCTTCCGATGGTCCGAATATAGACCCGCTAAATATGCCTGTCAAGCCTTAAAGCGTACAATTCCGCATTACTGTGATGTCTCCAAACATCAAACAGCCTTTGGCTCGGGCCTTGGTGGCGGGCTTGGTGGTCCGCCGATTTGTGCGACTTCGGGCCAATCTTGAGGTACTACAGGCTCCGTCAGTCCAAGCAATTGTAGCGCGCGGGCTCCGGCCTCTTGCGCAGTATCATAGCAGCTCGTCGGCGCGACACCATCAGGAAGCCATTGTTCTACGTTAAATCCGTAGTTAGATTCGACTAGGATGATGATCCTGCGGCCCTTGAGCAATTCAAAATGGTCGCGCTTGATTTCGTCTATTTCGGTGTTCATTCTTTTCTCCCTGACTGCTGATGACCGCTAATGCGGCCAGACAAGACACTCAGTACCTGAAAAATTGACATGTGCCTCTAGCCACGCAAGAGCGTTTCTTGGCTTGCCAGTGCCCAATCCTGTGTCTGTCCCTTCACAAAAACCATTCTAAATTTCTCCCAAACTAGCCAAGACTGCGAATTGACCGCGCGATAGAGCGGGCATGAGCGGCGGCATAAGGGCCACATCCAATAGGCCCCTGCGCTTCGGCGTCCGCCTCAGCGATCTTGGCGCAGCGCTCGCGCTCATTCTCTAGCGCGATCTCGGCGGCGTCCAGCTTGTTGCGTAGGTCGGCGGCATCAATTTCGAGAGATTCATAACCCATTCTATTCTCCTGTGTTCAATAACGCGTCATATGGCCGGTCTAGTTGGCGCGTAGCGTTCATTTCAGGCTCCTATGTTTGGTCTTTGGCAGTATCCAATCTTACGAATGGATTGAACGGATACCGCGCCTGATTTCCAGCGCGATATGCAGTTGCCGTTCGATGTAGCTTTCATGGCGGCCCAGTAGGCGACCGATTTGCCATGTGTCTTGTTTTTGGTCCCAAAGCTTCAGGATTGCCGCGCGTTCGTCCGGGGTGCCGTTACCGATCAGCATGGCGAATCCTTGTCGGCTCCCATATCAGTCGTGTCCGCTTAACTTTGCTTTCGCCGCAGCTAGATTGCGCTCGGCTCTTGCCAATTCTTCACGGGCGCTAGCTATGCTGCGAGCTTTCTCAGAAGCTTCGCGCTCGCGTTCTTCCTCATCCGTTTCTGGACGCGACCAATCAACAGTCAACTGCGGTCGGGGCCTGTCATAGTCGCCATCGTCATCAAACTCGATCCGAACGGATCGGCGATGCTCTTGTGGAGCTGAAGCTATCAGCGCGGAAAGCCATTGAATAAATTCTATGGCGTTTTCTGGCGGCCATGCATTGGAGTAGGTGTCGCTCTGATAGAGCGTGGTGGTTAAATTTCGTTTCCCCATATCTGTCATGTCCGTTTTTTCGCTCCGTAGAAAATCGCCACAAAAATAGTCAGTGGCCAAAATGCAACTGCTCCAAGTTCGATCCGCCAGCTTTCGTGCGGCGGAATACGGAGCCATTGCGTCCCTGCAAAATGCAGGACGAAACCGACTAGTAAGTATCCAAGAAACCAATCCATGTTAGTTTTTGTCCCGAATACAATTATTTTCCGACTACATGACCCTGCGGCGGGTCAAGGCCGACAAGGCAAACCTCTGTTACCCCAGCACCAAGCGGAAAGTTTCCGCCTTTTACGAAAACGTAACAGTCCGAACCTAGAGACTTATCTGCCTTCCCTGCCTTGGCTCTCTCTGCCCAAATTTTGGCAACGCCGGGCGGCAGTGGATGAATGTTATTCATTTTGTTTCCATTTCCGTTGTTAACGATCAAGTAGTGCGCGGAGGTTGGCGGTGCCGTACCAATCCTCATTTCGGATGAATCTTATAACCCCGGACTATCGCCCCGAAAATTTTCATCGGTTCTGTTAGTCACCCGGTCGTACACATTTCTACAGTTAACGAGCAGCCGCTAGGGCCTCATCAGCCTCACGCTTGGCTTGGCCTGCATATCCAAGCATCCATTCGTAAAAGAGATCAAACTCACCCTTCCGGGAATACGGATTATCGCGAGATTTTTTGCCATCCTTGCAGGCGGCAACCCCAAGTGTAAAAGCTACGGTGTCAGACATTTTTGTCCCCATACTTATGATTACCGAACAATTCGGCCATTCCCGAAATTCCATTCCTTGCGAGCGCCGCCACGCCGACCGAATGACATAAGCCAACGCTCGTCATCACCGCGAAGGACCACACTAACGACGCGCTTGGCGCAATCGTTAGCCTCCAATGTGCGCCGCGCATTATTGCGCGCTTCAATAGTGGTGGGAAGCTTTCCCGCATTGGCCGGATTCAGTATTTCCGCCAGAGACGCCATGTCACCCATCAGTTCGCGGGCTTTGTGGTTGGAAGAAGGAAGGATGAAGGACATTGCAGGCTCCCCGTTGTTGGTATCCTTCCAATATCAGTTATTGGCACCCTGTCAATAGCGCCTAGCGACTATTTCCAACATTTTTTTGAGATCGTTTCTGGCGTCCCAAAGGGCCTTGGCGATAGGTATTGGGTCTATATTCTGCGCCTGCCACCATGCATATTCGCCTAGATCGCCGTGCTGAGAATCTTTGCCTAGACGATGATGGCTTGGGCAAAGAGGCAAAATCCAACGGTGGTCGCGTCCATTCAGTTTCTTATGCCGGGCGTCACTGTATCGGAGATGCGCGCATTCGGCCTCTGCACCGCAGATAATGCAGGGGCAACAGCGGATTTGCCATTGGAACTTGCCGAACTCGTCGGGTGGTTGTTTTTTAGATCGTGACCGTGTTTTTTCAAGCATTGGGTTTTAGTTTGATTTCATAACCCATCACCTCTAGTTGAGCAATTGCTTGATAGGCGCATGGGCGGCTATTTGAAAAAACAAGGTCTCTAGTATCGTATGCTTGTTCATCAAACTTAATCAAACCAAGTGCCTCCAGCAGAGATATATCGCTTTCATACCAAGGCTTGTCATTCCCAAGCTTTTTAGCAAGTTTTATAGCTTCGAGACGGGTCATTTGTTGTTTCCATAGGTCTTGTTAACGATCAATGTATTCTGGTTCATGCTGCCACGCCCGATAGTCACTAACTATGCCAGACCATCGCCGTGCAGCTTCCGTTCCTGGTTTAATATCAGAACGTGACGTGACGCCGCAAAGCCCGCGAATTGTATCAGCAACATTGTCGGGTTTTACGTTGCCGGTTTCTTTCATAAACTTTTGGAACGCTTCGTCAGCGCAAAGCATCCCGGCCTGCTGCGCTGGCGACATTTCATGGAAAGTAATTGGTGCTTTCTTTTCGGGCTTAGGCGGAGATTCATCTAGGCGGGCAATGGCAAACCATTTTTCTTGGCTACTGTCGGCCATGCCGCCGACAACCTGATAAGCCGCGTCTGAGTTTTCTACCGGCACCTCGAAAACGATTTGCACAACCTTGCGCGTCTTGACTAAGCGCCAGTCCGAATATGTTGCCTTGAATACCGCTTCCGTCATGCCGCCACCTTAGCCTGGATAGCCTTGATTCGGACGCCTAAATCCGCGATTAGCTCATCAACCTGCGCCTTGCTCAATTCAGCCTCTCGACGGGCATTCTTTTGTCCCTCAGAGGCCCACCATGCCCGCAACAACGATTCGTCATCAAATGTCTTGATGGTGTTTTTGGCATCGGCCATGAACGGAATTGACCAATCGACCTTGGCCTCATTCTCTACGTTGGTCTGTTCTTTGTCGTAAAGGGCAAGCCCGAATTGATTGCCGAACGTCATTAGCGCGCGCTTCATGGCGTCCGTCTCGGCTTCCTTGATGGCGCTTTCGTGCGCTTGCCCAAGGTCCCGATCAATGCCGTGCCCAGAACCGCAGCCGTCGCGGACCTTGCCAAGCGCCTCAATGCGGACGCGGCAGATATAGGTAACACCCCACCCTGGATTCTTCTGTGCGCCAATCTCGCGTTCTTTTTCAGAAACGCATTTGATTTCCACTGTCTCCCGCGACCACCCATCGAAGCCAAAAATACGATTAGCTTCTGCAATGGCGTGCCATCCCTCAATATAGAAAACACCGCGGCCGCCCTGCTGGCGACTTTTCACATTGCTGCGAATTAGAGGCGCGTCTAGTGCGGCCTTAGTCATCTCGGTTAGTGGCATTCTCATCCCCTATTTTTGCTTCCCGGCGCGGTTCAAACCATTCGCAGTTTCCGTCACGGTTGACCCGCGAACACGTCTCATAAGGCGCTGTAGGACTGTAAGTTGGATCGACCCATCCGTAACCGCTAGGCACAGGAACCATTATACAGCGCCATTTCCAAGGCTCCAACGAGCGCGTAGAGTTGCACACGTTGTCGCACTTGCTGCACCACGTTTCGGTCACCGGAATTTAGCGATTTGTTCTTTCGCTACCCGAACAGCTTCTAGAGTTTCCTTTAAAGCGGCCTCTGCTCGTGCAACCGCGTCTTCGGCGCGAGTTTCATAGATCGGCATATCCTCCAAGACCCGTAGATACCGCCGAAGGCTATCGGCATAGTAGATCATGTGGTCAGCATTCGATTCAATACCGCTCAACGCGATACTACGCATATTATTGTCGTGGCGAGCGACGTATTCGCAATCGTCAACTTGGCTCATTTCCATCCTCCATTAAAGGGCTGCGACCGGGACTAGGGGGAATCCCGAGGGGACGGGCATAGCCCCGGTCGCTCTCACTGTCGCAATGGCGCGCCAATGAAACTAAATCTTTCTGCGCCTTGGCGCGTTTCCGTTCCTCGCGCCGTTCGGCCTGTAGCTGCTTAGTCCGTGCCCGTTCAAGCCGCCAGTCTAGCAGGGCATGGCCTTTGCGCCGCGCCTTTTTCACCAGGATGGCGGCTTGCAGCTCTCGAATGCGAGCGTTGAAATCCATGATTTCCCCCATGTTCACTAACCCACCGTTAGCGCTGCAAATCGAGATAGCCAATAATCAGGCCATCGACCGCGATGAAATCCCCGTCATCGGTTTCGACACAGCTAACCGTATTTTCGTCACAGTCGAATTCGCGGGTGATATACTCGCAAACCCAACCCCATTGGTTAAGATGGCTAAGGCCGCATGGGCCGTAGTGGTTTGTTGCGAGGCAACGGCCATCCAAAAGCATGAGATAGGCGAAGGTTGTTCGCGGTTTTAATGTGGCTACGGTCATGTTCGTTCCCCTTTTGATGCACCTTTATAGACCGGCTATTGGCACCCTGTCAATAGCTAATTTCGGGGTATTGTTGCCGACTCCGAAGAACGGCGTTGGCGGCCTCCAAGACGGTGTGCGCAGACAGTTTTCCCTCCCCGGCCATTAGGCGGATATCCTGCATCGTGATTGGCCTTTTAAGAGCATCAACCTGGGCCTCCAGGGCCTGCGCGTAGCTCACGAGCGCTTTAGTATTTGGGTCGGCCTTATCAATAGCATTCATGGTGTTTTCCCCTTTGTGAGCATATTAACCATTACCGCGCAATTTTTAACTTTTCATCGACCCATTTACCAACCGTCCTCTGCTTGGCGTAGGCATCGAAAAGCCGGTCGAAGATAGCTTTGGGAACCTCAACATGGTCGGTTCGCTTTTCTCCAACCTTCTGCTTTGAAATCCAAACCCGATAGCCGTCGGTCATGATAGACCAATCCTTGAAATCGTAATGGTCCCTGGAGAGAGTGCAAATATCGTCTAGGCTTCGGACCTGACGCCATGATTTAGTCTTTGGCATTCTAAGTTACCTTGTTTGTTGAGAGGCTGTGACTAAACAATCAGGCGAATCCTTCGCCGCGCCGGATCATCACCCATAGGCCGTCACCATGACGCTGGTATTCCGCCTCATAGAGAGGCGCGGCCTTCAGAATGCGCCAATCATGGTCAGGGTCCAAAAGAGCAGCCTTCTCGGCATCCGCTCCAGTCCAATAGGCGCTTTCCGGCGCTTCAATATCGTCGCCTTTTTCGTCGATGTAGATCATCGGCTCGGAATACACCTCCTTGCCGTCCTTGGTGACGTTGGCACAGCCAAAGCCCACTGCGATTGTCGCTTCTAGCGGAAAGATCAACGTAGGCGTGCCGCAGCATAGGCAGGCAACGCCGCCGGATGATTCTAACGCAGGCTCTTTGGTCCAAGGCATTTTATTCCCCATTGTTCAGACAGGATACGTTAGCGAAAAGGCTCGCCGTTGCGCCATTCTGAGAATATGCCGCAGCCGCGAAGATGATCGACGCCGAGCCCTAATGAAGTCCGACATTGCAGCGCGGCTTCGTGATTATTAAAGACGTAAACAGCCGACACGGCTCCGCTTCGTTTGTCTTTTTTGTCAACGACAAATAGCTGTTTTGATCCGCCTTCAAGTGATAATCTTGAAGTGCCGCAGCTTCGGCAAACGTCCGTTTGTGGGTCAAAATCCATTGTTCAGTAACTCCGCAAATGCGATCAACGGCGATGAAGGAAATCGGTGGCCACCGCCGCTGCGATATCCATTTGCTCGGCACCGTCAAATCCAAGGATGCCAGCAAATTCCATAGCGTCCTTTAGGACAGATTCGGCAAGCTCATCGTGGTCGATTGACGGATGAAGTTCGATAACAGCCGAGCCTCGGCGCTTAGTCGGCTCTGGTTCCTGTTGCATAACTCGATCATATTCGGGATGTTCAAAATTGAAAAACAAGTCCGAAAGGCGAGTGATGTCGAGATGGACGTTGATGCTGCGAAGCGACATTGAAATTCCCCTACGGTTGGTTGCGGGTCCATTATTCACGACATTGGCCCCATGTCAATAGGCTATTGACAATCCAGAACCAGCCATGTAAATAAAATCCATTGCAGCAACGAAAGTTCGATTATGACCGATTCCGAAAAGCTCCTGCGCGATCTTAAACGCGCGTCCAAACAATTGAAGCTGACAATGGGCTATCTAGCCGCGAAGGCGATAGGCAACGGCAACCTGCCGGAAAGGCTCAAGGCCGGTGGCCAGGTTCGGCCCGCGACGGCTGCAAAACTACGGGCTTTCATAGCGGCTGAAACCGCGCGCATGGCTGCGCAGTAACAATAGGTGAATGAACATGCGAAAATTACAGGATGGCCCGCACCTAGAAGAAGTTGGCGAAGGCTGGCTTGCGCGTTCCGCCCTTATTCGACAAGCCAAAAGAGCAATTTAGCATTATCGCCCTGTTAGCAAACAAAAGGAAAAATAGATGACCGACGCTGGACACAATAGCGAAGCCGAGCGCAACCATTACGGCGCACGTATCAACAATCTGCACAATCAAAAAGATGCCGTCACGCAAGACATTGCGGACCTCTACGTCGAAGCTAAGAGCAAGGGGCATGACGTTGCGGTCCTCAAGCGCGCCGTGAAACTTTTGCGCGAAGACGACGCCAAGAAGAAAAAGCGCCTTGAGATTGAGGAGGAGGCTGAACTGGTTGCCGACCGGCTGGGCACTTTCATCGACACCCCTTTGGGTCAGGCCGCAGTCCGTAACGTCTTGGCTGCTGGCTAATGGCCCGCATTGAAACCCTAGCTGAAGGCATTACCCTGCATCTTGGCAATTGCCTTGATGCGCTGCCTTCTCTGGGGCGTGTGGACCACGTTATGGCGGATGCTCCTTACGAAAAGGAGGCCCATAAGACAGGCCGCAAAACGCGGGCCAGCGTAAAACTAGGGATCAACGTCGATCTGGACTTTGAGGCTATTACCGAAGAAATGCGGACTTCGGTATCGCGCCTGACCGTCAAAATGTGTGACGGCTGGGCCATCTTCTTTTGCCAAGCCGAGGCGGTAACGCCTTGGCGCGATGCAATCGAAGAGGCTGGCGGCAAATACAAAAGGACAATGATTTGGGTTAAGCCAGATTCGACGCCACAACTTAATGGTCAGATGCCCGCGCCGGGATACGAGTCTATGCCATTGGCATGGTGCGGGGTTGGGCATAGTCATTGGAACGGTGGTGGCAGGCGTGGCGTATTTACGCACCTGACCAACCAACAAGACCGTGAAGGCACGCATCCCACCGAAAAACCTATCCCGCTGATGGTCGAATTGGTCCGTCTGTTTTCTCAGCCGGGGCAACTGATCTGCGATCCTTTCATGGGGTCGGGAACTACAGGGGTTGCTTGCGTTAAGACTGGGCGACGTTTCGTCGGCATCGAAATGGACGAGCGTTATTTCGACCTTTCATGCCGACGCATCGAAAAAGCCCTGTCTGCGCCAGATAT